>Ga0153950_1000399_pt1 | contig 19464 bp, 26 predicted proteins | sample TSNJ034MetaG_FD_104737 | JGI IMG/M metagenome (GOLD analysis project Ga0153950, IMG submission 104737) | Attine ant fungus gardens microbial communities from New Jersey, USA - TSNJ034 MetaG | ecosystem: Host-associated > Fungi > Mycelium > Unclassified | place: USA: New Jersey, Wharton State...
GCCGTTTCAAATGCACCTGTGCATGCGATTGATTATTTCATTTCTGGGAGAGGGGAAAAAAGGGCAAGGCATACTCCAGTCATCCTCATCAGCATTAAGATCCATAAGATCATCATTCCCCCATGGATTGTCCCCTCCAGCAGTCACAGGCATCCTCATCTCATCCTCTAAATCTCTCGCAAAATCAGTAATCGGATCGCCATTGACATGTCCTTTCATGGAACTACCAAGCTGTAAACCTCTCTCCACCCCTTTTCTAGAATTCGACGAGATTGGAGTTGGGAAGTTCGAAGCGTTGGATCGTGGAGTCGTTGGCATGGAGGACAAGGGTTTATTAGGGAGTTCTCCGATATTCGAGGAGGCTGAAGGTGAAGATCTCCCAAGTCCGCCGGGCATTGGAGTAAGTTGATCCATGCCTGCCGCTGAGCCTGAGGTCATTGCAGTTTGCAAGTCAGATGCTGCAAGCTGAGCGCCAGTGGTGAGCGATATACATTTTCGATGATACGTGTAGGAGCCTACGCGTAGACCGATGGAGGAAATAGCCCATTCGGCTAATGTGCCTGCTGCTCCTGTTGCAGTGTTGACCAGGCCACCTGGAATAGGGAGAGCACTGGCATGCCGTTCACCTGATGGCGTTGATGGGTCGGGTCCAACTGTTTCCGGCTGCAAAAGATGTGTCGGTCAAGGGGAAGAATGTGCAAGGGGAGGAGTATACCATCGTCTTTGCGTGTTCTTCTAGTTTTTTCACAAACAACTCAACAGTCTTGAACGCCTGATCCCTCACCAGCCTTATGCCCATAATCAGCACGCAGAACTAGCTTCTAATGTACACTCACTTCTCTTTATCGATCAGTGTGAATGTAATATTGGGTAATACCTTCGTTGCAATATCCTCAATTTCGAAACAGTCGATTGTAGCCATAAAAGCCATTAAACCCGCGACGCGAGCATGGGTAAATGAATCCTTTAACGCTCGGACGAAGGCAGGTACGAGGACTTTGCGTTTGGTGTTGTAGCCTAGCGTGGGGCCGAGGCGACCGATGAGGATACAAGTATTTGTTCGGATAGAAGGTTCCGGATCCACTTGCATCTTTGCGAGTAGACGGAGGAGGTCGTTGTTCAAGATTCTGTCGGACAGCTGAAATTTTTTGTTAGTTTCTGTATTGAAAAGGCGCTAGAGGAGGAACCTTGGGCGCGATGAGAGCAATAGATTTAGTTGATGCCTCACGGATTGCGGTAATGGTGTCAGAAAAGCCGGTTTGCTGATGTCTATTTCAGATAATTGTCAAACACGGTAGATGGGTGGACTCACAAGATGGGGAAATATCTTGTCTGACACAGTTTTCTTGTCTAGTTTATCCACGTACTCTGGGAGTTGTTCAAGTAGTGCCATCCGTATACCCCGGTCTGGGCTGGCAAACAGTTTGACCAAAGGTGCAATGATGGTATCGGGATAATTCTCCGGAGGCACATTCTTCCCAAATTGTATGACGAGAGGGAGAATTACAGCTGCACTCGCTCCTCCGAATTCGAGTGCGGAGATGAGGGATGGAAGGACTTTGTATGTCGTGAATTCGGTTGGGAATGAGGACGCTGAATCCTTAAGGGTTCTATGATGGATTGTTGATATCAAGTGTGAAAGGACAAGATAGAGACACTCGCTTTAGCAGTGCGTTCTTGTCTGCTTCGCTCTCGATTGAAAAATTCTCCAAGCCCAGACAGACCTTGACCAGTCTATTAGTAGCAAAGAAGCCCGTCTCTGCCATACCCAGGTCAAGGAATCCTTTCGAATTAAGGCGACTCTTGGGATTAGGATTAAGAAGTTTCTTGTAAGCATTGAACACTGATATGGGTATATTTCCGCGTGATGCAGCAGCTGGATGTGGATGGGGAGGTTGGGAAGTTTCGGGAGGAGGAAGGTCAGGATTGAACACTGAATACAAGAGTAAACCAAGGGCGTAGGCATCTGGTGCTGCAGGATTATATCTAGGCATGTCTGCATACATAAGTTGGGAGGAGTGATAATCTTACTGTTTGAGGTCTGACCAGCCATTTTTCTTCACTTCTGGAGAGGACCAAGAATGAGACAAGGGGAATGTGCTGCCAAGATTCTGAATAACATGAGGGTTTGATAGAAAGCCACGGGCTGGAGACGAACATATAAGACAGCCGCATCGTCTTTGGGATTGCTGAGTAGTTCAAAGCCACCGAGTTTCCATTCGCCCGAGGGAGAGATGAAGATGGATTGGGTACATATCCGTCCATGGGTAGATGCACAAGAATCGTTCAGGAATGCCAGAGCGACCTAGGGCCAAAGTCAGCTACATATTCTTGTAGGAATTGGCCAGCCCTCGCGTACCGATATGCGATGCAGACCCCAGAGCAGCCAATCTTCCTTCTCTGAAGCCTGGCGCAGCGCCCATGCTGGCAATATGTTTGAGAGAGGCTGTACCCGCTCGGTCATGATGTATATGGAGGTGTCCGATTCGACTGCATCCATGAATTTGAGGACATCTGGGTGCCTCGTCGTCCTGAGTTTCCTGAGGGTGTTCTGAGCAAAAGATTTGAGGTTGCGCCGAGAGGACTCGCTGAAGTCGTATTCAAAGACAGAGACGGGAGAGCCGCTGTCCTGTGCGCTGTGAGGGAAGACGAGGGGGTGGCGAGGAAGTTGCTCACCCGTTTTGTGGCATCGTAGAGACTGTAGAGGCCTTCACATGAGGCGACTTTGTGGCCGAGAGAGAAGGAGAGAGAGAGACCTGACTTTTGGACTAGGGCAGATCCCAAATTTCTGAGGTAGTCCATTCAAAGTTATTTATTTGTGATTTGCTGATTTCTCTGACATCTCCCATGCCTTACCTCCCCATCGCTGGTCCCTCCAACCACACAGACATCGAGCTCGGGGATGCAGTCGACGGCGACGACGTGCCTCTCGACTTGCTTGAACGTGAACTTCCCTTTGTTGACCATGAACAAGTTCCTCTCCGCCAACTCATCCAGCGCATCATGCAGAACATCTACGCAGAACTCTCTGAGATGGCAGAAACGTACGTGCTCATTGTCTGCTTCGCCATGGCTCTCACTCTTGCGCCAGCCTTCCCGGGATGTCGGATGCGGCGAGGAAACGGACTCTGGCAGACTGGGTAGTCAAAACAAAAAAACAGGTCGTCAAGCTCTATGCCATCGCCAAATGGTCGCGGGACGCCGACGTCGTTCAGAAATGCATGGTAATATGTACAATATCCCAACCAGCCATCCCATTCATGTCGCACAGAATATCACCGCATTCCTCATGGGCCAGAATCAACAGTTCGAGGACGTGACACAGGCCCTCAGAAATGCACGCGATATGTTGGATCCCGCAAGGCAAGCCGTCTCTTCACCGCCCAACCTCTTCATGTTTTATGGGTTAAACTGCTCGCAGATTGCGCAACCATGACCTTCTCACCTCCCTCGACGTCCTGACCTCTGGATCCTATCTCCGCCTTCCTACATGCATCAAGGTGCTCAAAGATCTACCTGACAGCACGGCTCTTTGGCTGAGCTTTCTTCTCAGAAATACATCGTCCCAAAAACCCCTCTTACAGATGCAGAGGTCCACAAGATATTGTCTGACATCGAAGAAGCCATCCGTTTCCGTCTGCAAATGTCCGAAATCATCCCTGTCGAAATGTCGCAATACCGGATAGGTAGCATTATTTCCAACTCAACCAGTAGCCTCAATTAATGTGTCCGACCAGCTGACGGCAGGGTCTATTTCACCGTTCCGGACCTCTTCGAGACCTCACTTTGTCTGAGTGGTGTAGGCCCAGATGACGGGTGGTTCTTTGTCAATGTTGAGTTTCTGATTGAAGCAGGTGGCGATGTGGCGACTTTACAGGGTATCTGCAGTCCTCTAGTCTCTTTGTTGCATACTCATCTAGCTCAGAATTCCCTCGGATACCCAAGGGAATCATGAAGCGTCATATCACGGAGGAGGCCGACTCACGTCTCGGGCTCTACGTGCCACGTCCTGAACCTGAACAGCCATATCCACCTGGTTTTGAGTCCCCTCCTCGGCCAAAGCTCCCCCCTGGCTACACAGATACGCCGTTGGTCCGCATCTTTAACTTTCTTCGTGAGTCATCTATGTGAGTCCTTGCTGATTTGCTAACACGAAGATGTGGCTCAAGAGATGATGTCATTGTCCTATCAGCTCGAAGTTTTATGGTATCAGGTTGGTATTCTTCCTGGTAACTCTTCACAGCACATTCAGTCTTTTCTGCAGGCAGAGAGGATGCGCGCTCTTGGGTGGGCGAATTATATGTCAGTGCAGATGACTCGGGACAGGAAATCTATGGCGGTTTCATATTGGCTGTAAGCGCTTCTTTGTTTTTAGTCAGAGCGTACCTCACCGATGGATGTATTGAAAGGCGGCCACCTCCTCCACCAGTATCTGGTCAACAACATCAAAAGTTTAAACTACCATTATTGGGCGGCAAAGTCACTGTATCAATAGTGGAAACACATGGTCCACCACAGGCTGGTCCTGGCCCCGAACGAACGCCAAAATCAAGGATGCTCGCAAAACTACAACGAAAAGCAAAACTAGGAAACTCGAAGCCATCAGATGAAGTAGAGGGTTTACGGTTCGAGGTCAAATGGCAGCCCGAGAAAGGTGCCTTGGGTGTCATTCTTTCTCCAGACCAACTCGTGTTGCCCGAGGAGCTTCTGCGACTGGTCAGTCCGTGATATCAAACCGAAGTTTATTTCTAACTTTAGTGTGAAAGACGCCGGATTGTCTTGATTTTGAAGCGATACTGAAAGCAGTCATTGAGAAACATACAGCCGCAATACTCATGACATTCCAATACCAGCTCCAAACAGGTGTTGCACGAGCAGTCTTTGGTCCACCGGGTGTAGTCACGCGGATCATGGAACGTGAGTTGCGTACTTCAGCTTTGTCAACTTTGCTGAAGTACCTTGGATAGTTGGTTTACCTGCTCTACGCATACATCTGTGTGCGGATGAAGTGATTGTCATCACAATCGATCCTAGGACGGGTCGGATAACATTGCGGGATAGCGGTGATCTTGCAGCAGCTGGACGAGGACCTCGATTCACGGTTGTTTCCACCAAAATCAATGAAAATCCCACCGTGTTATTTAATGCCATCGTTCATTTACGCTTCATGGTCAGTCCTCAACTCTATCATGATCAATCGATAAGTTCAGCTTCGTTCGGTCCAGACTATTGCAGAACTCGTGGACCAGAAAGCCAAGTACCTTGGTCTCCAGAGCTATCGAACGCGCAATTTCTTACCAGAAGGTATTCAAACGTTCTCTTAACTAGAATGCCTACTGACGTCTCGATTTACGGTAGAAATAACCAAACTTGGTCCAGATATACGCGGTTCTGTTTACATCCAACTAGCCAGTTTCCCAGATCACTATCTCGTAGTCATTATTACTGATGACCAATTTCGATTTGCCCTCATTACGACTGAGATGAGTCAAAATCTACCGTATCCGAGAATGCTCATAATGGATATCTGCTGGCTGGTTTATGATAGATTAAGGCAGGAGTCCTTGGCTATGGCGAGAGTAAGGGACACTCTGAACCCTGACGTGAGAGTCGGAGTGAAGAAAAGAAGGGAGTTGAGTGATATGGAGAGAGAGCCTGGCTTTCCCGAGTGCGTTGTCGTGATGTCAGCTTTTTAATCGCGTGGATCTGACATTTGTTGATCAGTTTCGATCTTGAAACGCAAATGCTACGAGAATTATATACCTATTGCTGGTATGGATTCACCTCGCAGAATTCATTGTCAATTTTCAGCTTCTTCTAATTCCAGTGCGAGAGTCGCATACAAGACTGTCGAATGGCAACTCAAAATTCAGCAAATCCCCTTTACACACGTCAATCCCTCCTATGGTCTACCCATCACTCTAGATCTCGCACATGCTCAATCCTCCCTTGTCCGCTCAATCCCTGGCATCTGTGTTCAATCCAAGGATATCCTCTCGGGTGTACCAGCGGCTGAAGCGGCTATGCCGAATATTCGTGTAGTAGCACTTCGATGGTGGTCGGAAAAGAGTATACAAGTAGTGACTTGTGTCAAGCTGAAATATGTACAGCAGCCGATGGGAAAAACTGCTGGGAGTGCGATTATCAGACCTTCGAAAGGGATCATATATGATACGAAGGAGGCGGTCGTATCGTTCTTCTCGGAGGATGTGAAGGAATGTATGAAGGACTTTGTGAAGGAGTGGGCGAGAGTGTCAAAGATGGTAGTCATTGCACGAGAAGGTAAGTTTACTGCTACGTTTGATTGGGACTGGTGGGGGACAACAAGTTTTTCTAGTTGGTCAGATGTCGAAAGGAAAGAAATGGCCAGATATCCAGCTGTTGTCATTTGACTTGCAAACTGTAGAATTTGCATATGCTGAGGTATGTAACACTCCAATAAGAACTCACAGCGTAACCTTCATCCTCTGTAGAACTACACAGTCTCAATAACATGTGAAGACCAACTTTCTCCTACAGGAGGACACTTTGCACTCCGTTTCGCGCGTTGTAAATTACCTTCAACATTTCAAACCTTCGTTCGTGATGGTCATGAAGTTCCGATGGACGAAGACATTCGTGAAGAAGATTTGTTCAATCCGCACGATGACGCGGAACCCTTCTTCCGAGATATCCTCCAACAAGGGAATGACAGCAAAGGGCATGGCCGCTTGGCACCGTCTTTGCACCGGCTTGTCGCTCTGCTGAGAGAAACTCTGCCGGTTGTTGTTGAGTTGGAAGCTATAAGACGAGACGAGGAGAAAAAGAATAGAGTAATAGATACATTTCCTAAGGCTGTGGGGTGGTACCGGCTACTGTATGGCGACCTTAGGTATGTCTAACTTGCCGCCGATGTTCGTACTTGTTTGATTATATTCTCTTTCAGGTATGCCCTGGATTTCCGGTTGATGACGAAGCAACGAATCGCCATTCTAGATGGTTCATATTTACTTCATCCTTCCTCTTCGTCATTCGCCGGCCCCACCTCTACTACTAAACCATCATCCTCGACGATGACGACGACCACAATGGCCAACTCGACACCGAAAAAATCGAATACGAGAACATTTGGGGACTCGAACCACGGTGTTCTCCAACCTATACCCTATTTCCGCGAAATCATAGCTGAAGTGGTTATGGAGGGACTGAGGACGGGTGATATCAGACCGGGTAAAATTGCGAGAGTTGATTCAGGCGTGGTGTGTGAGTGTGCTGCTGTACACAAGTTGTCAAGGGCGATACATTCACGAGTGGTGGAAGTATTGATGAAAAATGCTGCTGTTAGTGGCAATGGTGGTATTGTGAGTGGTCTTGGCGGTAGCGCTGTCAGGCTCAGTACCTCACCTGCGAAAATTTCATGATTCATTTTTGAGTTGGAATGTTCAAGTCGTTCCACTCCCTTTGTTTGTTCGCATGTGGGGAAACCCACTCTGTGTAAACTGTGACCGGTCCCTGGTGTATTTTTTCCTGATTGCTTTCCATAAGCCTCGCAATAATTGTTATGATGTATACTAATCTATATCAACATTTTTCGATAGTAATTGTTAATAGTTGGTGTTTCAGTTGAGGATGAATTTAACAGCCATGAATTCGTTGCCAGGATTGCAAGATCTTTGTCAAAGAGTCGATGGCATTAGAATCTATATCTATCGAGTTGGGAGCTCTCTTTTTGGAGGGTTGTACATCGTTTGTCTGAAACCTTTTTTAGATGATGATTACTATCTTTTGCGCGGTCGATGATCCCTGGTGTTGTCTGAGTGAAGGACTATAATGTGTTTCAGGATTATATCTGTGGCTTGCCGTTCAACCAGTGGGATGAGAATGTTTTAATTTTTCTTTGGATTCGACTCTTTGAATGCAATGGAGCGAGGTAGAATAGTGATGTAGTTACAGGTAGATGTAATGATGATGGATGGATATGGCGAAATTTTTTTAGGTGGCTGAAATGAAGAATAAGCGTGCTGGCCTGCCCAAATATTTTTTTCGCCCGTGACTCAACCCATTATTCGTCAAAAGGGTGGCTTATATCAATTTATCTCACGAGCGACGTTATTGGATATCGCCGGGGCGGTGAGTAGGCTTTGACAGACGAACAGTCGAGTCATCCACCGTCTGTAATCAAAGTTGTGGTCAAATGCTCATTGATACCAATACATATAGGCGACTTGTCGACGCAGTGGCTACTGATCACTGTTGTGTGCTAATTGTCGTTCCTTGTGGATGAGCGCACCGAGTACTGATATTGATAATAAACTCCGTTTGACAGCTTCCTTACCCTCAGACCCAGCTATATAGAACGATCAATACGAAACAGTCATCTTCAATCTGATTTCGCCGGGATGGGAACTTCAGCCTGAGGTGTAAGGCGGACGGCGTGGCGACGGAATGTGGGGTCAAAGTCCCTAGTCGCTGAATGGCAAGTAACGCGGTTGTCCTATAATCATCAATCAAAGTGGAGCTGAAACATATTATGCAAGTGCGTACCCAGATCACAACGGTTCCAGGCTCATAGCTAGCACGAACATGAAGATCGGCACTTCGAGCAAGGTGGTCAAATAGGAATTTGAGGAGATAATCTGACTCTTCTTTCTTGTATCCAACTATGCGGCGTGTAAAACCTTCGTTGATGTAGAGCGCCTTTTCGCCGGTCGCAGGGTGCACTCGAACCAAGGGATGCTACTCAAAGTCATTAAAAAGGATCGGCTCGATAGCTTAAGCAACAAACTTCGGTTTCTACAGGCTCCCTCCTCACAAGGCCTCCAATCTTCTTTGAATAGTCTGCTTGCTCAACCGCAGAGTGTACAGCTCGAAGACCCTCCAACCTTTTGCGGAATTCCGGAGACAACCTGTTGTAGGCTTCTACTTGAGACAAGAATAGTGTATCACCACCGACTGAAGGTTGATCAAGGATCCAGAACCATGTAGTGCCAGGAGGCTGTTTCTCATAGGAGACATCAGAATGCCAGGTTACAAGGTTGCTCCTGATCCCAACATCGCGATACTCCTTATATACATCGTCTGCATTATCACGGTAGACTGTGGGTGCACCAGTCAAAGGTCCAATCAAACTCAAATGAGGTGACTCACCAACGTGATATTCTGGATACCCTTTGACATTTCCTGACGTAGGATGCTTATGGATAGGGCCAAAATGCCTATGTTAAGAATCAGCTTTGATTCATTCTTATAAATTCATGTTCTAACTACCGGACAATTTTGATTTGGTTGTCAGGACCAATATCCTTGAAGTCCTGGTTGCGGAATACAATGACCTTCCTTTCTGCTGCAAGCAACGCAAGTTCATCCAGGCCCTCCTTCGAAAGCTGAGATAGCTGGATTCCACGGATCTCTGTGCCGATATAAGGGCTCAGGTTGTATGTTGTGACGTTAGGAGTAAGTAGATTGGGTTTGGCTGGATCTGCACGAAGCCCTGGGTCATTATGTTCTATATAAATTCAAGTAGTTCATTTTCCGGTTACGAAGATTCACGAGCGAACCCACCGAAGATCTCGAGGGGAGGCCATTTCTCGGCAACGTCGAAGTAAGGGTAATAGAACGGATAAGAGACTCCCTATACGATGAATTGATAACATGTATGTGACTCGGTTTAGGACCCCTCACCTCTGGAATAACCCTGGTACCAGCCTGACTCTCAGTCCTCTTCACTTCCGCCAATTTGTCAGCGCTGGTTGTTTCGATTTCGGAGACGGAAGGAGCCATGGTACCTAGGTTGTGGTATTGCTGACAAGTATCCGTAGCTTTTATATCTTCATCGCCATATGGGAACCCAGGCATTAATAGATCATCCTCGTCAGAAAAGGAAGAGCAAAGAAATGCAACTGCGCACACCATATACAGACCGTCATTCGTCATTCTGCAGAACAAAAGAAGTTCGGCAAAACTCTAGATAAAGAACTGTTTCCCCAGGCATGCTGAATGCCGAAGTCTCCTTGAGACCTCATTCGCAGTCACAGGACACTAACTTCGGAGAACAGATGAGATAAACTGGCGAAAAATATGGTGCAGTTTCTCATCAGAATGGCGCGACAAGTGGCAACACCATGCGTGCTGTTTCAAGAAAAGGAAATCAGGTTCGGCTACTACCAGCAGAGAAACAGGCGCACCTATACGGTATAAATTGCACAGTGATTTCCTCTCATTGAACAGAGGCTAGACTATTTTGAAACCTCAGATCCCTCAGCACCAATTGAGCCAATTGAGCCTGGGCTATCTTACTCCCATGTGCTCTTTGTCCATTCGCACCAAATGATTTACTCGACCACACCGGCTCGTGGAGTTATGCAACATCCAATTGTCTACCCCAGCACCCTTGTCAAGATGCTCAAGGTGTTGTTGTACATTGTAAACGAGATTCTTGCAGGAAAAAACAGCAAGAGACTACATTGGAATCTTGTCTCGAGTTCCAGCCTCCCGAAGGAACTGGGAATGCATATAAGGAAGAATCCAATAAATGCAACAGATCTTTCGCACTTCGAAATCAGATATTGTGTTCTGGAGTCATACTGAAATGACATCCCCAGGATGAAGATAAGCCTTATGAGGCTACAGCGGAAAATACGATGATAGTGTCATGGGTTTTGACTGGCAAATAGAGGGTTTTTCGGGCTTTGAAATTAAATGTTCGCTGTCAACAAGGTTTCGAGTAATGGGGCTGTCTTTGTAGAAATAAGTCTAGTTGGTCCACTGCCAGGTTCTAATAGAATTTTACTAATAAATTATATTCTCATTTTTGCACATTGTGCCTGTCGTCATAACCTTTTTTATTACAAGGGGCTTTTGATGGTTGCAGGCTACTTCGATCGAATTCCACTCTTTCAAATATTGGCCTTGACTAAGTGAGGATCATCGCTAGAAATGACCTGAGCAACTTTTTTGTCCCAAGAATGGAAATGAGCGGACAGATTTGATTGAATTGTGTCCACGAGGATCGTAACTCATGAGAAACCTGACTCCACGGATTTGAAGAATGTCCGCGATTTTATATATTTTATTGCGGACAAATTCAGTGAAGAGGGGCAACAACAAGCGTTCAAGGCAACCACCACTGACATCGAGTTATCATTTAAAAACCGATCACTGCGTCCACGAGGCCGGGTACAGCGTCATAGAAATCGAGCACTTGATCCGCGAGTATAAATTGAGATACTTGCATAAGAGAAGCTCATACTCACTGATGATGCCAAAGCGCTCGCCTCTACGTTCTCTCAACCATGGAAGTAGACGCTGATTCATTCCCAAAACCTGATTCCGATCACCGAGGGCATACAACTAGGAGGTTGGTATCAGCTATGCATATAATTGGCAATACGACAAGATACTAACAACAGGTGTGATAGAAATAGCCGGTGTAGGGACGAATGCAGCGCTTGCAAAACTAATATATAGCTGATCAGGGTGCAAGTGTGACGAAGTGGCATTCGTCAGATGTTGAGTTACAACGTCGAATTTGGCCTGGATGTGATCTGAAAGGGTCGAGTTGGCTGGAAGTTCGATATCATAGAAATCCTCAATATATGCAATCTCATTCTTTGCCTGGTTGTAAATAAGTTCAATGTCCTTCCCGTTGTCGGTCCACCGGTCGGGACCAAGGTCAATACCTATCTGGTTAGGTTTTTCTGCAGCACTAAGGAGATCAAGGTCATAACGTTGGAGAAGGGTAAGTTTGCCGCGCGCTTCTCCAATTGTACCGAGCTGGGAAGAGTGAGTGAGCAATTTTTCTCTAGTCTGCGGACATAACTGTGCCATTTTTCTGGACCCAGTAACGTTTGGCAAGTTCCGTATTAAATAAATTGTATATATGCTGCTGGATTTTGACATCGTCAGGTGTTCCGGTACTACCCTCATGATTCAGGGATATGAGGACCGCCTCAGTCGGGTGTTGATTGAGCCAATGGTAGAAACCAAAGAACACGTCCTCCAATTGGGTAGTGGGAGCAAGGAGGGCTTGGGCTTCATGCTTTGTTAGTGCTGGAGGCTTTGAGGGTGGTTGAGGCGTACATACAATGGTAGAAACCAATGGTGTCGTTGCCAGGATTATACGCGTATCGCATATCAAACACGCGAATACCATCATTGAGCATCTCAAAAAATGAGCGTTCTTGACAACGGAAAGTATTAGCTGGTGGGATTCTAGAGCACTTTCTCAGATTGGTCACAAGTCGAACAAGTTCTACTCACGGACCAGTATATCGAAGGAGTTCTGCTTGTCTTGCGTCGGAGTAGTTGCCTGATTATGGTCAATCTCGCTCTTGGGAAAGTTAAATACAGCACGATATACCTGTAGCAGCGTCGTGTACGCCAGGCAAATTCATGTGGACAAGTTTAATCTGGTCTGGGATCCGGGCCATCCAATTACATGTACTGTGCTTTGGAGAACATCCTTCGTCGGTTCCTCATAGAACACGTTTAGATTAAACTTACTAGCAGTCGTGGTGCAGCATACCTAAAAGGGGACGTCCACGGTCCAAAATCTCCTCAAGTGCACTGGCAGCGAGAAAGGTCTGTTCCACTTGAGGACTGGGCATGGCGCTGACGACGACACAAAGAAAAGACACGAAAACTGAGACGTGCATTCTATCGTTAAAACAATGACGCGAGGTAAGACGCTTTATATTATGATGCCAAACTCTAACCCAACGCACATTGCTGGACCACCATTGTGACCATTGTGATGATGTTTCTCTATGTTCCAGACCCGCACGTTCTTCCACCTTCGCCACCATTGCGAGATATTTTCTCGGACTCATATAAAACATGTATTCATTTGTGTGTAATCAGTTCTCGTGACTTTGAGTACCTATTCTATGAGCTTAGCCTCTGTAAGCGAGAGGCAAACGGGTACTAACTGACACTTGTAGGCTCGGACTCCAACATCCAGCACCCGATAAATATTCTGACCATAATCACAATCAAACGTTCCATCCTCCACATAGGATTTCCTCCCGATCATAGGCACAGGCACACTGACCACGTTCATCTGTTGTGCCTGTCAAACTGTGAGACCCTCGAAGACTTAAATGTCAACTAGACTCAGGCTTTGAAAGTCTCCCCGACACCATGTCGCTGCTCACACTGCTGCTGGGTCTTGCTGGTGCATCCGCATCTGTTGTACACTATCCTCCGAGTTCAACCAATATCAACAACTTGACCTTCGTCTTGGATGGGTCTGGCCGACCCGGTATTTTCAACTCCTCGGTGACACCCGACAAAGAATATGGCATTTACAACTGGTGCAACATGCCACATGTTCGCCAGCTGGAGTACAAGTATGTATACCGATGGTGTCGACTTCATCAGTGTCTGATTCGACTTGCATCATCTTAGGACACCTTCTCAGGATTTTGAGCTTGAGTTCGTCGAAGTGATTCAGCGCCACCATAAACGCACACCCTATGCCTCGAACACATTTTTCAAGGAAGATGTGAGTTGGAATTGCATTGGTTCTGGTCCCGTCGTAGGCCTCGCTAGGTCAGTGGATGTGCTACAAATACGACCATCAGGGGATCTGAAAAACGCATTGCAGTTCACAGGTGAACATCACCGAAGTCCAAGTACGCTCAACGTATGATATAGATAATCCTCTCATGTCGATGTTTGTTTCTTCTAGTGGCAGGCATCCGTTTCTTCGGCAAACCCATTCTCAACACTCGTTGGTCCAGGGTTTCAGGGTAGCACGTATGCAATACAAATTGTTTCATCGTTTGATACTCACATTTACTAGGTGTCAATTCCCTGCGATTACTGCAGAGGGTCTGGTTGACTCCTTCACTCATGGATCAGTGGGAATCTTTGTTCGCTGAAGTTTTGCCGATTTTTACACCTTGTACAGGATCTCCGTCAGGTATATGCGCATCGCCTTGACCTGAATGACGAATTCGATTCAGAAACAGCACTCATTAGTAAGTCTGTTTTTCCCGTCCTCGAGTGCATATGAGTTCACCTCTGAGCCTAGGGGTGACCAATAATGTCATCACATCGCAAGTCGCTTCTGGCCTTCTCCGTGGCCTATTCCCTGAGAGTAATGATATCCAAGCTGAAATACAATCGTCTTCATTTGATTCTCTTGAGCCTACGTATCCCTGTTCCAAGGCAAATACTCTACATGACAACTACACAACGGGTAGTCAAGGACAGGTCTGGCAGCAGCACCTGACGGCAGCAGCACCCCTCTACGACAAGCTTGATCGCATTTCAGGTATTTCAAGGGACGATACTGCTGGGTGGCACGTAAGCTTTGATCAGTACGTGTGCTCATCCTTCCAGTCACTGGAGCTCATCATTGTGCAATCCATCTTAGTTACTACGATAACATGAGTGCAAAACAGTGTCATGGCAAGCACCTTCCCTGCAGTGTCAATGATACCACACTGTGCGTCACTCAAGACGAAGTGCGTCCCAGCTTCGCCCTTGTCCTCACTAAATCACCACGCATCATAGGCCGATACGGTTTACCGGCTTGGGAACTGGGAGTATTCTTACCAGTTTCGTGACGCACCTGATTCTGCCGCTTACTCAGCTCTTCACTACGGAGCTTATGCCCTTGAGCTCAAGTCGCATCTCACGGATGTCATGCAGGGCAAATCCAAACTAAGATATGTTCACAATGTATGATAACTTCCCAAGTGCTCATTCAGGTGAATATCGGGGAAGACTCACTAGATGTTTCAATTGTTCAGGTTGCTCATGATGGGTCAATCTCTCCTCTTCTTGGCTTGCTTCAGATCGATGTTATGGTATGGCCAGGCATGGGATCGGAGGTGGTGTTTGAACTTTACAAAAATGCCTGTGATCAACAATATTACATCCGTGTTTTGTGGTCTGGCCAACCAATGAAGACTTCTACTCCATTGGGTACCCTGGATATGATCAAGATCGAGGATTTCTTTTCGTGTAAGTACCTATGTTCCCTCTCTATTTATCATGTCTCACGTGCTGCCTTTTTCGAATCATAGACATTGAATCCATGATTGGCTCTGGGTCTGACCTTCTCCAGGCTTGCAACTCCTGATATCTAGACTCTGACTTTTGTGCGTCAATGTATGAATGCTAGTACAGAGAAAACGATGAACAATGAAATGCCATCATGTAGTCTAATTATCAGCTACGGTGCGATCTAGTGTCCTTATTTTCACTCCAAAACAGGCACGAGGGGCTACACATTACATACAAACCCAAAAGGAAGGATTAATTCACACACAATGACTTCGGAACAAGTAGTCTGTAATTGTTCCGGGATAATCCGTGATCGCAGAGATCCTCGGATCCCGATTCTTTGGACAATATGACCGGAACCCAAAAAAGGATGTCGTAATCGGATGTTTCATCTCGTGAGATAGAAATAAAAAGTGCCTAACAAGATTACATTACAAGTTTAGTGTGTCTTCCACGTCAACGGGAGGCAGCAGCAGAGGATGTGATTGAAATGATGTTATGAAAGAGGACCTGGAGACGAGTAATACTTTTCCTCAGAGCCGTTGAACGTTCGGTTTCTGATCAGGATTGTGCCAGACAAACGAGGATAGATACCCTGTTTATGTATAGGAGCGAATCCAGCTCAAATCGAGATTGCAGCCTGACGCCACGAGCGCTGCGTATTTACCGAGGCCACATTATATTAAGCTGATACGTGATCGTCAGGCCAACATCTATTTGGGTTGAACAGCTATGGAGATGGTCACTACCGCATGTATTGAGCTGGTGGAGCTGGCATGGCTACCAAATTTTTTTTGTGATAGAGGACTCGGGTGGCCATGTCATGAACAAATGTTACAAATGTTGCACCACGGTATATCACGTGGAATTTGAGCATGCAAAAATACATTGATGGGTAGTTCTATGATTAGATTGATACAGTGTCTATACGACCTGCTACGAGGTAAGCGTCGCGCTGGCCGGCCGGACTTGTGCGGTAGAGATTTGGTATCATCTCAGAGGAAATGCACATGCCGATATTTTTGTAGAATCTGAGAGCCACAACGTTGGTGGTAGCGACATTGGCATGGACAAGAATTCCAGTAGCCAGGGAACCGCGAAGCTTGTCAACGACAGCGCTGATGAGGCGACGTGCAAGGCCCCTGTTTTGAAAAGCAGGTAGGACGCCGAGGGTGAGGAGTTCGATACGAGGGCGTCCTGGGGAATTATGGAGGGCGGCAGAGATGAAGGCGACGGGAGAATGGGGGTTATCGGGGTGTGCGGCGACAAGACAGGCGCGAGAAGGAAATACAAGGAGCTGGGTGAAGAAGTTGTGCGGGTAGTGGACAGGGAGGATCTGGGCCTGGATTGGGTAAGTGAAAAATACTTTTTATGCAGCAATAAACACACATGAAGAGACTGGATCTGGGGCACATCGGATGCCCTAAGTGGCCGCACGGAAACAGCAGCCATACGATGCCCTGAACAGGCGCACTGTTGCCCGTATTTCTACCCCCCCCCGGCGCCTGTCCCATCTTGTGGGGATTTCCGGGTAATCCCGTGTACCCGCTCTATATATAAACGCATTTATCTCCGCGTCCTTCCTTCCCCAGTCCACCATGGTTCTCCCTCACCACACTCCCTATGTCACCCCTCATATCCTTCACAAGAATTATGCCCAGTCTGCAGACGTCGAGTCGTACTCAAATCGTACGCATCCCTCTTGCTCCCCGTTGTTAATCCTCATCCCTCCCAGTCATTGGCCGTGATCTCGACTACTTTTCCCAGGCAGGCTTCGAGATGGATCGTATCCAGATAAAGCGTAATGCACCCGTCTCTCTCCTCTATGAGGATGCCATCCGCAACGAAGGTGCCATCATCTCCTCCTCTGGCGCTCTCATCAACTTTTCTGGCAAAAAAACCGGTCGTTCTCCCAAAGACAAACGCATTGTTTACGAGGAGACCTCCAAGGACGATATCTGGTGGGGCTCTGTCAACATCAAGATGGATGAACGTAAGTCCCCCTCCCCTATTTATGCGACCACCGTTTGATCCTCCTTCAGACACATTCGAAATCAATCGTGAGCGTGCCATCGATTATCTTAATACCCGTGACAATGTTTACGTCTTTGATGGCTATGCGGGCGTGCGTGTTCTTTTTTCATGTTCCATATTTTTCTTATCGTCGATCTGTCCAGTGGGATCCCAAATACCGCATCAAGGTCCGAGTCATCTGTGCTCGTGCTTACCATGCCCTTTTCATGGTACGCCATGGGCCTCCAGTCGCTTTTCATGTTGTTCCTGACATGTCTTAGCACAACATGCTCATTCGCCCGACCGAGGAGCAGCTCAAAGACTTTGGCGAGCCCGACTTTATCATCTACAATGCTGGTCAGTTCCCCGCCAACCGTTTCACCAAGGGTATGAGCTCCACCACCTCTGTTGAAATCAATTTTAAGCGCATGGAGATGGTTATCCTCGGCACTGAGTATGCTGGTGAAATGAAGAAGGGTGTCTTCTCTGTCATGGTAGGTTCTCGTCTCCCTCCTCTTGTAAAGATGCATTTCTAACTAATTGATTCAGCACTATCTACAACCTGTCAAGTTCGGTCAACTCTCCCTCCATTCCTCTGCCAATGTCGGCAAGTATGACAATGACGTCACTCTTTTCTTCGGTCTTTCTGGCACAGGAAAGACAACGCTCTCTGCTGACCCTAATCGCCTCCTCATCGGCGATGACGAGCACGTCTGGTCTGACACAGGTGTTTTCAACATCGAGGGGGGCTGCTACGCCAAGTGTATCAACCTCTCTGCCGAGAAGGAACCTGATATCTATAACGCCATTAGATATGGCTCGATTCTCGAGAACGTCGTCTACAATCCCTCGAACCGCATTCCCGACTATGACGACGTCAGCATCACCGAAAACACTCGCTGCGCATACCCCATTGAGTACATTCCAAATGCCCAAATCCCCTGCGTCGTCGATCGCCAACCAAGTAATATCATCATGCTTACTTGCGATGCCTTTGGTGTTCTCCCTCCTGTCTCCCGCCTCACCCCAGCACAGGCCAGTTATCATTTCCTGGCTGGTTACACCTCAAAGACCCCTGGTACCGAGGACGGCGTTTTGGAACCTATCCCCACATTCTCCACCTGCTACAGTGCCCCATTCATTGTTCTTCATCCAGGCCGCTATGCTGTGATGCTGGCCGAGCGTATGGCCAAGCACAATGTCAATTGCTGGCTGATCAATACCGGTTGGGTTGGTGGCAAGTTCGGTCACGGCAAACGTTGCCCGCTCAAATACACTCGTCGTATCGTCGATGCTGTGCACTCTGGTGAGCTCTCCAAGGCTGAATACGAGACATTTGGCACTTTCAATCTCTCGATCCCTACTGCCCTGGAAGGTGTTCCTAGGGAATTGTTGAACCCTTCGCTTGCGTGGCAGGACAAGGAGGCATTCAACAAAGAGCTAAGGAGGTTGGCTGGTATGTTCCAGAAGGCATTTGCCCTTTACCAAGACGACGTCGAGTCTAAGGTTCGGGAAGCCGGTCCTCAGATCTAGACTGTGGTTCTCTTTCTCTGTATCATCGTGTTCTATTAGTTATTCCTTCTTTCACGGATAACAATTTCGTCCTCGACAGATCACCGTCAATGTGATTGTAGATATGATTGAATAGACGAGGAATAGCATTGTATACTATGTGTTGCAATGTAGTATTGTATGCAGAAGATCAGTTCTCGGGACCGAGTAGGTGCACGAAGCTCGGTTGTTTGACATTTAGAAGATCAGGCTCTCGCCTGATAGACTCTTGGTTTGTGCCTGGGTACTTTCATAGTGTGGTTGAGGGTCAGCCACGTGTGAGAAGCATCACGACAGATGGTATCAGTAACACTTTTTTAAAAAATTTTATTACACGGTGTACGACAACAGTAATGTCAGGGACATCCCGAGTTATAGTTGTTAAGATTTTCATTGCCAGAGGAGGCCGTTTTATTACGAGCGGCTACTGGATCAGTATGACAAGTCACTACTCATACCACAGTTAAACTCGAAGCAAGAGGGAAAAACATATCTTACAAAGACAGGTTGTAGTGCACTCACACTTTCTCTCTCTATTACCCATCAAGGCAGGGGATTTGAAAGAAATTGGATGAATGAGAAAGATGATTTTTTATGGTCAGTTAAGGGTTAGAGAGTTTTCCCAAAAGCAGGATTTGAACAAAATGACCAAGTAATGTTGGTCTCCTTCTCATGTTCGGGAATTCCAACATTGACATTCATCCATATAAACTCCTGACTAACATCCTGTAACAGCACGTCGGCCAGCTGTCATTCTCCAACGAATTACTGCCATTATCATCAAAATATGGCTACAAGCATGGCATATAAGAGGAGCCAATGATACCTCGAACGGCAATCAAACACTCACAGTCAAGCTAACTGACGGCGTATCCGTAGTGTATAAGTACATGAACATGGAGCATCAAA
>Ga0153950_1000401_pt1 | contig 19386 bp, 16 predicted proteins | sample TSNJ034MetaG_FD_104737 | JGI IMG/M metagenome (GOLD analysis project Ga0153950, IMG submission 104737) | Attine ant fungus gardens microbial communities from New Jersey, USA - TSNJ034 MetaG | ecosystem: Host-associated > Fungi > Mycelium > Unclassified | place: USA: New Jersey, Wharton State...
CACAAAGTAACCAAAAGGCACTCAAGGGGTGTTCCCCCCTTGAGAAACCCTCCTGTTAAGAACGGGCACCCGCGGTGCTTCGCCGATGAGCGCAGCGCGCTGGCGGGGCCGTGCCGGTGGTGCACCACCCCCATGTCACGGTGCCCTCGACAGGAGCACTCAGGGCTTAGCGCTTTTCTGCGCACCCGGCGGCTCGTTGCTGCGAGGCCGTCGATGGGGTTATCCTGATTGCTCTCATGGGGCTGCGACTGCGGTGGTTTTTGCTTGGCGTTGTCAAAGAATTGGCGTCTTTGACAAGACCGGGAGTGCTTGTCGTTCCACTCGAGTCGAGGGACCTTTCGGGCTTTAGACCGAACAGGCCCGTAGTTGGTGGTTTGTACGCAATGTGACGCTGCGGTTCAAGGGTGCTTTTTTACATCAGGGTCACGATAAGCAGTGCGCTAACTATTCTTTTGCTTACGGGCTCACAGGGCCTGTGTAGGCCTGCCTTGTCATCGCCGCCTGCGCGCGCACCGAATCCGGTGTGGGGCCGCCGTAGGAGCTGCGCTCCAGCACGCAGGTGTCCAGGTCGATGGCGTGGAACACGTCCTGCTCAAACACCGGGGACTTGGCCTTGTACTCCTCCAGCGTCAGCGTTTCCAAGGTCTTGCCGCCCGCTATGCAGTCGGCCACCAGCTGCCCGGTGATCTTGTAGGCGTCCCGGAAAGGCACGCCCTTTTTTGTCAGGTAGTCGGCGCAGTCGGTGGCGTTGATAAAGCCCTTGGCCGCCGCCGCGCGCATGTTGTCCCGCAGCACCGTCATGGTCCGCAGCATGGGGGTAAAGGTGGTCAGGCAGAGGCTGGCGGTGTCCAAGCTGTCGAACACGGCCTCCTTGTCCTCCTGCATATCCTTGTTGTAGGCCAGCGGCAAGCCCTTCATCACCGTGAGCAGCGCCATCAGGTTGCCGTAGACCCTGCCGGTTTTGCCCCGGACCAGCTCCGCCACATCGGGGTTTTTTTTCTGTGGCATAATCGAGGAACCGGTGGCAAAGGCGTCGTCCAGCTCGATGAATCTCCATTCCCACGAGCACCAGGCGATGATCTCCTCGGAAAAGCGGGACAGGTGCATCATCAGCGTGGACAGCGCCGCCGCGATCTCGATGCAGAAATCCCGGTCGGACACGCCGTCCAGCGAGTTCGCCCCCGCCGCCGCGAAGCCCAGCTCTTTGGCGGTCATGGCGCGGTCGATGGGGTAGGTGGTGCCGGCCAGCGCGCCGCTGCCCAGGGGGCACTCGGCCATCATGCGGGCCTTGGCCTGGAGAAGCCGCTCCCGGTCCCGCAGCAGCATGCGGGCGTAGGCCATCAGATGGTGTCCAAACGTGACGGGCTGAGCCCTTTGCAGGTGGGTGTAGCCCGGCATCACGGTGTCGGCGTGCTGCTCCGCCCTGTCGCAGAGCACACGCAGCAGCGCCTTGATCTCCCCGACGATTTCGCTCACGCGGGTCTCCAGGTGCAGCCGCGCATCCAGGGCAACCTGGTCATTGCGACTGCGGCCGGTGTGCAGGCGCTTGCCCGCGTTGCCGATGCGCACGGTCAGCGCCTCCTCCACAAACATGTGGATGTCCTCGGAGGCGGGGTCGAACTGGAGCTGGCCGCTGTCCAGCTCCTCCAAGAGCTCCTGCAGGCCCGACAAAATCTTGTCCCCGTCCTTCGCGGGAATGATTCCCTGGGCGGCCAGCATGGCCGCGTGCGCCATGGATCCCCGGATGTCCTCTTTGTACATGGCGTGGTCCACCGAGATGGAGCTGTTGAAGTCGCTCACCGCCGCATCGGTCTCCTTGGCGAAGCGCCCCGCCCAAAGCTTCATGGCAGCTTGCTTCCCTTGTTCTTTTCCATCATCTGGGCCCGCACCTTGATCGGAAAGCCGTACAGGGTGATAAAGCCCTGAGAATCCATCTGGTTGTAGACCTCGTCGGCGCCGAAGGTCACAATCTCCTCCGAGTACAGGCTGTAGGGGCTGGTGGCGCCCGCGTCCATGATGTTGCCCTTGTAGAGCTTTAGCTTCACGTCGCCGGTCACGGTCTGCTGCGTGGAGTCCACAAAGGCGCTGAGCGCTTCCCGCAGGGGGGTGTACCACTGGCCGTTGTACACAAGCTCGGCGAATCTCAAGGCCACAATCTCCTTGTAGTGGTAGGTGTCCTTGTCCAAACACAGGCTTTCCAGCTTGCGGTGGGCGTGATACAGGATCGCGCCGCCGGGTGTTTCGTACACACCGCGGCACTTCATGCCCACAAGCCGGTTTTCCAGGATATCCAGGATGCCCACGCCGTTTTCGCCGCCCAGCTTGTTGAGCCTTGCAATCAGCGCCACGCCGTCCAGCTTTACGCCGTCCAGCGCCACTGGCACCCCCTTTTCAAAGCTGATGGTTATATAGACGCTCTTGTCGGGGGCCTTCTGGGGGGACACGCCCAGCTCCAGGATCTCGTCGTACTTGGGCTCGTTGGCCGGGTCCTCCAGGTCCAGGCCCTCGTGGGACAGGTGCCAGAGGTTCTTGTCCTTGGAGTAGTTGGTCTCGCTGGTGATGGACAGCGGCACGCCCCGCTCTTCCGCGTAGGCAATCTCGTCCTCGCGGCCCTTGAGCTCCCACACCCGCCAGGGCGCAATCACTGGCATGTCGGGGGCAAAGGCCTTGATAGCCAGCTCAAAGCGCACCTGGTCGTTCCCCTTGCCGGTGCAGCCGTGGGCAATGGCGTCGGCGCCTTCCTTTTTCGCGATCTCCACCATGCGCTTGGCGATGATGGGCCGGGCAAAGGCGGTGCCCAGCAGGTATTCCTCGTATTTCGCCCCGGCCTTGAGGGTGGGGAAAATGTAGTCGCTGACAAACTCTTGCTGGATATCCTCCACATACAGCTTGGAGGCTCCGGTCTTAATCGCTTTCTCCTCCAGACCCGAAAGCTCGCTGCCCTGGCCCACGTCGGCCGCCACCGCAATCACTTCGCAGCCGTAGTTTTCCTTAAGCCAGGGAATGATCACCGATGTGTCCAGGCCGCCCGAGTATGCAAGCACTGCCTTGTTGAATTTCTTTTGCATGATTTTTCGCTCCTTCGCGCTTTGTCATTGATGTATGTATAAAATAATACTGCTATCATACACCCTGCAGTCTGAAAAATCAAGAGGTAAATGAATATTTATTCCTAATATATGAATTTTATTCATTTCGGTGACAGCTCCGCAAAAAGTCTGGCGACCCGACATATATTTGTGGTATAATGATCAGAAAAGCACCCACAAAACAACATAAAGGAGAGAGCGCTGCCATGCAATCGTTCAAGGAAATCGAAGCCCGCCGGATGGCTGGAAACCTGTTTGAGATGATCGGGGACCGCTGGATGCTGATTGCGGCAAAAAAGGGGGACAAGGTAAACATGATGACCGCCAGCTGGGGCGGCGCCGGCGTGCTGTGGGGCAGGCCGGTGGTGTTCGCGTTTATCCGTCCGCAGCGGTTCACCAAGGAGCTTGTGGACGCGTCGGAGGGATTTTCCTGCACGTTCTTTCCGCCCGAGTACAAGGCCCAGCTGTCTTTGTGCGGATCCAAGTCGGGCCGGGACGTGGACAAGGTGGAGGCCTGCGGCTTTCATGTCCTGGAGGACGGCGGCGTACCCTACTTCGCCCAGGCGGACACGGCGATTCTCTGCCAAAAGCTCTACCACCAGCCGCTGGACCCCGCCGGCTTTATCGCCGACGGCATCGACAAGGACCACTACCCGCACAAGGACTACCACCACCTGTATGTGGGGGAGATCCGCAAACTGCTGGTAAAGGAGTAGCCTTATGGCAATGGCTACTAATAATTTGTGCGTTCTGTCCACTTGCGGGGCCGGGGCACAGGTGCTATACTGTTGAAAGAGGAGGTGGACGGCATGGACAAGGAGCTTTTGGAGCAGTTTCGGATGCTGGCCGAGGGAATGGCCCAGATGGAGGAGCGGCTGCTTGACAAAATGGCCACCAAGGAAGAGCTGCGCGCGGCAGAGAGCCGCATCAAGATTTACATCGAAAACGCGGTGACCGATAAAATCAGAGCGCTGTTTGACGGCTACCAATCCGCCCTGGAAAATCAGGCGCTGCTGAAAGTATCCCACCAGACCATAGCCCGGGAACTGGACGAGGTCAAGGCCCGCCTTGCCGCTCTCGAAAGCAGGATTGCCTGAGTGACCGCATAAACAACAGCCGCGGACATTGTCCGCGGCTGTCTCTTTCGTGCCTGTCGGCGCGGGGCTTACCGCAATGCCGCGGGGTTTTGCCGCTCGCGGCGAGCAGCGGTATGGACGCGCTACATCGCCAGCGTGCCGTTCTCCCCGTGGATCAGAATCAGGATCTGTTCCTCGGCGCCGTTTTCGGTGTTTATATACACCAGCACGTCCTCGTCCTGCTTGCCCTTGCAGCGGAACTCGTAACACAGCGCCTCGTCCAGGCCCGCCGTGGGCACCAGCGCCAGCCGCGTCTGGTTCGCTTCCAGGTTTTTGCTCAGGGACCGGGCGGCATTGTCGGGGGTCAGGTAGGGCTCGTCCAGCCGGCGGTCCCTGTGGTTGTTGATGTAGCCGCGCGCGTCGTAAAACACCACCTCACCGTCGTCCATGGCAATGCCCACCTTGATCAGGTCGGTGTAGCAGATCACGTCGCCAGCCTGGTAGGCATAGTTCACGGTGAGCACGCCGTTCGCCAGCTCATAATAGGTCTCGGTCATAGCGCCGATCCCGTGGCTTTCCAGAAAGGCCCTGGCCCGCAACAGGCCGTCCTCCACCAGCAGGCGGCGGGGGCCGATCTCCCGGCCGGACACCAAATATGCCACGTGGCCGCCCTGCCGGGTCACACCCACCTCCAGGTCGTCGGACAGGTAGGCGTAAAGCGGCATGCGGGACTCCTCGTCGTCCCCTTGGCGCAGCAGCGCGGGGGAAAGCCCGGCCCATGCGGCGGCGGTGCGCATGGCGACCTCGCGGCACACCACCTGCTCATCCTTGGTCATGGCCGGGGACCTTTGCAGCAGGTGGTCCGAGAAAGGCCCGTCGTAGATTAGGGCGGGGTAGCTCTCCAGCTTTTCCTCCGCCTCCAGCATAACGCTGGCTTGGCGCGGCGCACCGGCCTCCGGCGCGCCGGTATCGGGGGAGGGGTCCCGCAGTGTGATGTCCCGCACTCCGATGTCGCCGGTGCTCAGCAGCTGCTGCATGCTGTCCGCCCTGTGGCCCAGCTGCCGGGAGTAATCCAGCAGCACGGTGTAGGCGTCGGCCTCCTCCCCGGTGATCTCGCCGCCGATCATGGATTTTCCGGTCAGGTACATGGCGTAGTCCCCTACCTGGGACAAAAACCGGTAGGCGTCCTCCAGCTCGGCCTGGCTCTCACCGGCGGGCAGCAGCCCCAGGGCAGTCTTGGCCGTGGCCGCGTTCCTCCACACCCGTGCCGATATAGCCGCCTGCTGGGCGGTGGTGCCCGCGTACTGGCTCTTTTTCAGGTCGGACGTGATGGCGTTCATCTGGCTGGAAAGCTCCTGCAGCGCCCGCACATAGCTGCTTTCCACCTGCCGCTTGTAGTGCAGCATCCGCAGGGTGTTGTTCACCGCCACCGCCAGCAGTGCCAGCAGCACCGCCGCCCCGAAGCAGGCCAGGCGGATCGCGGTCTTTGTTGTATTCATAGGGAAAAGCCTCCTTTTGGGAATAGCTTTTCCTGTTTTTGGATGGATATGCGCTCAGCTCTCGGCCTCGTTGAGCCGCTCCTTGACAGCGCGCCCCTCCCGCAGCATGTTGTACAGCTCCTCTCGCTTTCCCCCGGCGATGCAGTCGCGGAATGCCTCCAGCTTCCGGATCAGGTGATGGGTCTGGCTGGCCAGAAAGTCCGCGTTGAGAAGGAACAGCTCGGTCCACATTTCCTCGTGCAGCTTGGCCACCCGGGTCATATCCCGGAAGCTGCCGGCGCTAAAGCCCATATACTGCTCGGCGGCCGGGTTTTGCACATAGGCGCTGGACACCACGTGGGCCAGCTGGGAGGTGAGGGCGATGATTTCGTCGTGACGCTCCGGCGTGGTGTAGGTCACGCCGCCGAAGCCCAGCCCCAGGAAGAAAGCCTCCGCCCACTCCAGCGCCTCCCGCGGCACCTCCTCCGACGGCGTCAGGATCATGCTGGCGCCGTCGAACAGCCCCTCCGCCGCCGCCTCAAAGCCGGAAAGCTCCCGCCCGGCCATGGGGTGCCCGCCGATATAGGTCACCGGCAGTCCCCGCAGCAGCTCCTGCACCTGCCCGCACACAAAGCGCTTGACGCCGCACAGATCAATGACCGTGCACCCCGCGGGGAACGCCTGCCGCCAGCGGCGCACAAACTCCACGGCGGCGGCGGGGTACAGCGCGATCAAAATAAGATCCGCGCCCAAAAAGTCCCCCTCGCACACGCCGTCAACAGCCCCGCAGTCCAGCGCCTTGCGCACCGTCTCGGGGTTGCTGTCCAGCCCGTACACGGAGTGCCTAGTCCTCTGCTTGAGCGCCTTGGCCATCGACCCGCCGATCAGCCCCAACCCCACAATCACAATATTCATATCCTCGCCCTCCTGTTCGTAAAAAACTATACGATGTCCAACAGGATTTGTCAACTGTGCAACCTACAGCCCGCTCTTGATTTTCCTTGAAATATTGGGTAGGATAAGGGGGAAGTATACCGGAAAGGAAGTGTGCACTATGTCCACATCTGAACTCTATACGGTGATATTCCAGCGCAAGTCGGTCCGCAAATACGCCTCCGCGCCGCTCGAGCAGCCGGCGCTGGACGAGATCAAGGCGTTCATGGCCGGGCTGCCGAGCCTTGCGCCGGGGGCGCGGGCGCAGCTGCGGCTTTTGGGGCCCACCCAGGTGGTACGCGCCATCAGCGCCCCCCATTACGTGGGCGCCTACGCTGAAACCGACCGGCTTTCGCTTCTCTGCGTTGGTTACTGTCTGGAGCACCTGGGACTGTGGCTCGCCCAGCGGGGGCTGGGCTGCTGTTACAGCGGCATGGCCGCGCCCCACACCGACTGCGCAGTGTGGGAGGGGATGCCCTCGGTAATCATTATGGCTTTCGGCGACCCCGCCGAGCCGTCGCGGCGCACCGGCATGAGCGCCTTTAAGCGCAGGAGCCTAGAGCAAATCTGCACGGGAGACGTGCACAAGTCCATCGCGGAGGCCGTACGGCTGGCGCCGTCCGCGTTCAACAACCAGCCCTGGCGGCTGCGGGGCGACAAGAACACGCTGGAGCTCTATTTCAGGCCGCGCGGCCTGCGGGCGGGGCTGGCCTCGGGCATGGGCTGCATCGACATGGGCATCGCGCTGGCGCACCTGGAGATTGGGGCACGCCAGCAAGGCTTTGACTGCCGCTTCGCTTTTGGGCAGAGCGAAAAGCCCTTGGGCAAGAAAGATGAGCTGGTTTGCAGGGTGCATCTGGCAGGCTGACATATTAAAGACCTGTTCTAAAACGCCTCGCTTATCCATTTGCGGCGGGTTTTAGAACAGGTCTATTTTGGCAGGCTTACTCCTTGCCCTCCACGGTGTTGATGCCCTCGCGCTGCAGCATGGACTGCATGACGTCAATATCGGTGGAAATGTCGATGGCCTTGTCGAAGTACAGGTTGTCCAGCTCCTTTTGAAAGGCCTTGACCAGGTCCTGCATCGTGCCTTCGATTTTGTTCAGGGACTGGCGAATGTTTTCGCCCTTGACCTGCTGGCGGCTAAACTCATCATAGGTGGCCAGCAGCTTGACAGTGGTGGGCAGATAGTAGCTCAGGAACTGGCGGGTCTGCCGAAGCTTTTCGGGGTGCTCCTCCAGGTGGGACAGGATATCCTGCGCCACGATCACCAGCTTTTGCACCGACAGATCGATCTTTTCGTCTGTGATCACGCGGTCGAGCCGCTGCAGCTCCTGTAGCTGGCCCATGGCGGTTTTAAGCGCGTCGTCCACGTCCTTGTTGCCGGTCTGGACAGGCTCGCGTTTCTGCTTGGGGCGCTTGACCTCCACCACGTGGTGGGTCGTGGGGGTGAATCGCCAGACGATCACCAGAACAACCAGACACAGCACCACCGCGCCGCCCAGCTTCCACACACTGTTGAGCGGGAACACCATCATATACAGCACCAGCGCCAGCGCCGACACAACCAGCGGCATGTTGGAGCGCTTTTTCACCACCTTGAGCATGGTGTCCGAGCCTGGGTCGGGCTCGGGGGGCAAAACGGGCTCGCTTTGGCCGGGAACCAGCTCGCCCCGGTACAGGTCGTACTGCACCGGGATCCCGAAGTAGCCACGCTGAATCATGATCTGGATGTCGTCGGCAAGCTTGTCCTGCGGGCGGCCTGTCAGACGGGAAAGCTCCTTGATGGACAGGCGGCCGTAGCCGCGCTCCATGGCTCTGGTGATGATTTTGCAGCGGGACAGCAGCGAAAGCGTGCGAATCGCGCAGTAGAGCAGAATGCCCGCCAGGCCCGCCCCCGCCAATACGCTGAGAAGCGCGTCCCCCAGGCTGCCCCTTGCGGCAAACAGCGCGAACAGCCGCAGCAGCGTGATCACGGCGAAGCCGGACGCCGCCAGCAGGCTCGCCACAATCTGCAGCACCGCTGTAAGCACGGAGGAAAACATGTTGGTGCTATTTCTTCGTTTATACATAAGAGAGCCTCTTTTCTTTGCGGTCTCTGCTTTTTTTGCTATCCATAGTGTATCAATACGGCGGGTACAAGTCAATTAAAAAAGGGGCATTATGCGATAAACAGTTGATAAATTATCATTAACGTATTTTTAACAATTACACGCCTGACGAAAAAACGTGAAAAAATATAGCCAATTTAGCAAAAAAGCATGATAATCCCGCCGGGGGCTTGTCACTTTTACTAAATTGCGCAAATATGATTGCATTTTGTTCTATTATCAGTTATAATTTTTTTTGCTTTCACAAATACAATAGTGAAACGTGGACGATTAGCTCAGCTGGTAGAGCATCCGCTTGACGTGCGGAGGGTCAGCGGTTCAAGTCCGTTATCGTCCACCACGGGGTGCTGTCTCTGCAATAGCGGGGGCGGTGCTTTTTTTATCTTTTACGGGCAGGCATCGTATGTTGCATTATGTCGTGTCAAGTGGTAAAATGAAAGGCAATATGTAAATGGGTTATGCAAGCCACTTAAGGAGAGTATGAGCATGGAACTGAAGATCGAGCTGGCGAAAAATCTGAAGCCGAAGCCCCGGGATGAGGCAGCGCTTGGCTTTGGAAAGCTGTTTACCGACCATATGCTGTTGATGAACTACAGCCAGGACACAGGCTGGCACAATGCGCGCATTGTACCCTACGGCCCGATCTCGCTGGATCCGGCCGCCACCTGCCTGCACTACGGGCAGCTTGTTTTCGAGGGCCTGAAGGCCTATCGCACCGACGGGGACAGAATCGCGATGTTCCGGCCGGACCAAAACATCACGCGCATGAACGAGAGCAACGACCGCCTTTGTATCCCCAATCTGGATGTGGAAGATACGGTAAAGGCCATCGCCAAGCTGGTGGAGGTGGAACAGGAGTGGATTCCCTCCTCGCCCGGCACCTCGTTGTACATCCGGCCCTTTATACTGTCCACCGAAGCTTTCCTGGGCGTGCATCCGGCAAAGGACTACCTGTTCGTGGTGATTCTTTCGCCCGTGGGCGCCTATTACAAGGGCGGGCTCGCGCCGATCAAAATCTACGTGGAGGATAACTACGTGCGGGCTGTCAAGGGCGGGACCGGCTTTACCAAATGCGCGGGCAACTACGCCGCGTCGCTGCGCTCCCAGGTGGAGGCGGAAGGGCAGGGCTTCGAACAGGTCCTGTGGCTGGACGGCGTGGAGCGCCGCAACATTGAAGAGGTCGGCTCTATGAATGTGTTTTTTGTTATCGACGGCCAGGTGATCACCCCGAAGCTCAACGGAAGCATCCTTTCGGGCATCACGCGAAAATCGGTCATACAGATCCTACAGCACTGGAAGGTGCCGGTTGTCGAACGAACACTCAGCATAGACGAGGTCGCGAAAGCCCACCGGGACGGAAAACTGCAGGAGGCTTTCGGTACCGGAACCGCGGCGGTTGTTTCCCCCATTGGTCTGCTGAAGTGGGGTGAGACCCCCATGACGATCAACCACAACAAAATCGGTGAGCTGTCACAAAAGCTGTATGATGAAATCACAGGTATTCAAACAGGAAAAAAAGAAGACCTGTTCGCATGGAGATATTATGTAAAATAAAAAAGAAGCAAAAAGTGGACCTGAGGCTTACCGAGGGTCCATTTTTATTATCCGTTTTTAAACCGCCGCGATATGGGCGTGCAAGCGCAAGCCGGTGTCACTTGCTGAAGTCGATCAATGTACTGTTGCACTTGTTGCGCTCCTCGTAAAACAAGCAGTGTCCGCTTTGCTCAAAGGGCACGATGAAGGAGGAGGGGATTCCCTTGTTCATCTCCTGCGCGAACTGAAAAGGGCAGACGCGGTCCTGCATGCCGTGCAGAATTGCTGTTGGAACCTTGATTTTTGCTAGATCGGCGCGAAGGTCCTCATCCCGCAGGGACTCGGCGGTCTTGATTGTGGACCAGGCGGCCGCGTCTGTACAGATGCCCTGGAACCAGTTTAAGTACTGTGTGCTGGGTGTTCCGGCAAAGCACTGTTTGCCGAATTCGGAGACCGCTTTCGGGCGGTCGTTGTAAATTTGGGAGATCAGCAAGTCCACCTGCTCCCGGCTCATGCCGTAGGGATAGCCGGGGCGCTGCACGAAGCTGGGACACGCGGCGCCCATCAGCACCAGACGGCGCACCCGCGCGCCCTTGTAGCGGGACATATAGCGCACGCAAATGGCACCCCCCATGGAAAAGCCGCACAAAGTGACATCCCGGAGCCCCAGCTCCTGCAGGCAGTGGCACAGGTCGTCGGCCATGCGGTCGTAGGAGTAGCCGCGCAGCGGGCGGTCGGAGGCTCCAAAGCCCCGCAGGTCGATGCTCACACAGCGGATGCCGTACTCGGGCAGGACAGTGTACTGACACTCGAAGATATCCTTGCCCAGGGGCCATCCATGTACAAAGACCACAGTTCGTTTTGCCCGCGTATTCAGGTCCTGAACCGCGCAGCGGACATTTTCCTCCACAGTGATTCGCATAACTAAAATCCCTCCATAAACGTGATATCCATAGAGTATTGTATGCGAATAAGGGGTGTTTTGTGCCGCATTCGCTTTATATATGAAAACAGGAAAGAAAATATCGGCAGCCGCTTTCACGTATTGCCCTTTCATTCGTTTTGCTATAATTCTGTTGAGGAGGAGATTCCTTGTATAAGGTAGTAGTGGTCGAAAGAGATGCTAGTATTCGGAAATCCACGCTGGATGCCGTCAACTGGGAATCCGAGGGATACATTGTTGTGGGCGAGGCGGAGAATGGGAAGAACGCACTGGAAATCATTCGTGAAACAAAAACGGACCTGGTGTTAACCGATACCGAGTTGCCTGAAATGGATGGAATCAGTCTGGCCACAGCCCTGGAGGAATTCCCCTGGGTGCGGGTGGTCTTTCTGGCCGACTACGACGCGGTCAGACACAAGACCGCCGTTCAAAAGCGCAATGTATTGGACTTTATCTGCAGGCCGGTGTCGATGCAGGAATTGTGCACGGTGCTCAAGTCCGCCCATAAGCGCCTCGACGACGAGCGGCTTCGGCAGCACGAGCAGGAGCTGGAAAAATCCCGCCGGTATGTGGAGCGGTCCGCCCACAAGGCCGGTATGATGTACTCGGTGATGTGGGACGGGCTAAAGAAAGATAAAATCAAAAAGCTGATCGATCGCCACGATCTGCACCTGAAAGGGGAAAGCCACCTCGTATTCCTGGTCAGCATCGATGAATCCACTCTGCCCAAAAACGCTTTTCAGGCGGAGGTCAGGGAATTCCTGCTGTCTGTCATACTGGGCACAGTCCACCGGAAAGCTGACGGAGGGATGGGAGTTGAGGCTTTTATTCATAATGGATGCGTCGTGGCAATCTTGAGCGACATGGCGAAGACCATCCAAAACGACACGGGAGAGATCATCGAGGAACTAAAGCGGGAGGTGAGCACAAAATGTTACTTCTCGGTCAGGATCGGCGTAAGCAAGCCGTTTTTCTGCCTGACCAAAACCGCAAAGGCTTTCCATCAATCCGCCGAGATGCTATACAACCAGATGTGCTTCAACGGCAAAACCCGCCACGGCAAGTCGCAGCGCGGAAAGACCGAGAGCAGCGTGGCGGGGCGGCTGCGAAAAATTGAATTTGTCGCCATGATCCAATCCGGGAAAAAGAAAGAGCTGTCGGAGTATCTGCACAGGGTCGTCGGAAAGCTTATGAATGAAAATACGTCTCTCGGCGCGTTTGAGCTGTGCTTTATAGGGCTGTGCTACTTTTTGTACTCGGCCCTGCATGAAAGCGAGGAAGATTTGGCAGCCGACCTGGGGGATAGCATGCGCTGTCTGTTTATGCTGTTCAGGCAGGAGTCGATCGAGTCAATCCGGTGCTGGTTCGAAAACCAATGTTATCGGGTAATGGATATCATAGAAAGTGCGCGGGGCAGGGGTGCGTCAGTCACCGACATGAAACGGGTGATGACCTACATAGACGAAAATTTCTGCGACAACAGCATGACACTGCTCAATCTGGGCGAGTATTTCCACATTACGCCGAACTATCTGGGTACCATGATCAAGGAAATGACCGGGGAATCTTTTTCCAACTATGTGACCGGCAAAAGACTGAAAAAAGGGCACGACCTGTTGATCGAAACCGAGAAGAGCATACATGAAGTCGCTATTATGGTGGGGTATTCCAAGGGGGATTATTTCAGCAGCTGCTTCAAAAAGCATTACGGCATATCCCCCTCGCAGGTGCGTGTGGGAAAGCGCAGCCAAAGCGCTAGCGCTGAAGCCGTATAAGCAGACCTGCTCTGGAACCCATGTAATAAAAGCGCCGCGCGAACAGCGTATCGTGTTCGCGCGGCCCCTGCCGTCAACCCGGCAATATGTTCTATTTTGTGCGGCGCGGAAATCTGCCTGCGCTTGTGTTGCGGATCAGCGCAAATTCTGCTCCAGCCGCCCCCGCATTTCGGTGATGATTTCCTCGGTGTTTACTACAGTGGGCGTAACGCCCTCGCACAGGCCGGCCAGATCCTTTGTCATGACGCCCTCCTGCAATGTGCGGATGCAGGCGGCCTCCAGCTTATCGGAAAAATCCATGAGCGCCGGGATATTGTCCAGCTCGCCGCGCTTTTTCAGCGCGCCGGTCCAGGCGAAAATGGTGGCCATGGGATTGGTGGAGGTCTCCTCGCCTTTCAGGTGCTTGTAATAATGGCGGGTCACGGTGCCGTGGGCGGCCTCGTATTCATACTTGCCCTTGGGGCTCACCAAGACGCTGGTCATCATGGCCAGCGAGCCGAAAGCGGTGGAGACCATGTCGCTCATCACATCGCCGTCGTAATTCTGGCACGCCCACAGGAAGCCGCCGTCGGAGCGGATCACCCGCGCCACGGCGTCGTCGATCAATGTGTAAAAATACTCGATGCCGGCCGCATCGAATTTGGGCTTGTATTCCTTGTCATAGATGTCCTGGAACAGCAGCTTGAATATCTGGTCATACTGCTTGGAGATCGTGTCCTTGGTGGCGAACCACATGTCCTGATTGGTGTCCAGCGCATACTGGAAACAGACGCGGGCGAACGCGCAGATCGAGTCGTCCCGGTTGTGGGTGCCCTGGAGCACGCCGGGTCCCTTGAAGTCGTGGATCAGCTGGCGTGTTTCGTTGCCGGATGCATCGGTGAAGACCAGCTCGGCCTTGCCGGGGCCCGCCACGCGCATCTCCTTGGCGGCGTACAGGTCGCCGTAGGCGTGGCGCGCGATGGTAATGGGCTTCTTCCAAGTGCGCACCGAGGGTTTGATACAGTCGATCAGGATTGGCGCGCGCAGCACGGTGCCGTCCAAAATGCCGCGGATGGTGCCGTTGGGGCTCTTCCACATCTGCTTGAGGCCGTACTCCTCCACGCGCTGTGCATTGGGGGTGATGGTGGCGCACTTTACGCCGACCCCGAAATTGTCTATGGCCTTTGCCGCATCCACCGTCACCTGATCGTCGGTTTTGTCGCGGTGGGGCAGCCCGAGATCGTAATACTCGGTTTTCAGGTCTATATAAGGCACGAGAAGCTCGTCCTTGATCAGCTTCCAGATGATACGCGTCATCTCGTCCCCGTCCATTTCCACAAGCGGAGTGATCATTTTAATTTTGTCCATCGCTTTCATCCTTTCCATAATTGCGGTAAATCTTCCACTACCTTACTTTACTAGGAATGAAAGAGTTTGTCAAGGCTCCCTAATCACGGTATCAGCCCATTAAACGCTCCTTGTGGCAACGGGCGCTTCGGTCAGCTGCCGCCGAAAAAACCCGCCTTTTCGGCGTAGTGTTCGCCCAACAGGGCGTCATACTGAATCATTCTGAGCCGGCCCAGCAGCTCCGCGGCCCTGGGGGACAGGCTGTCGGGCGGCACGGTCATATCGCGGGCGTCCACGCAGAAGCGCTCGTGGATGCCGTGCAGCTCCAGGTCCAGCTCCCGCAGCAGCAGATCGAAGGGGGTGGGAGGAAGCCCCGCAAGGCCGGATGCCAGCGTGGGCAGCAGCATGGGAGAGCGGGTGCCGAAAGCGGCGTGAGGCAGCTGCCTGTTGGACCAGATAAAGAAAGGCGTCTCGTAACGGGACCGCTTTTTGTCCCGGATGAAGCCGCCGGGGTAAACGCCCGGCAGATGGTCGCCCCAGAACACCACCAGGACTTCGTCCCCTCTCCGGCCGAGCTTTTCCAAAAAGGACGCGGTGGCTTCATCGGTGTAGCGCAGGCCCTGCACATAGGTTTCCAGCGCGCGGTTGTCGGCCTCACAGGGCAGTCCCCCCGCCTTGATCGTGTTCGCGAAGCGGTCTTTCCTGGCGTAATCCCCGTGGTTCTGCATGGTTACCAGATGAAGGAACAGCGGTTGCTCCGAGGCGTTCAACAGGTCCAGCGCCTCCTTGTAGGCCTCGGCGTCAGAGATGTAGGGGCTCCCATCCGGCTTGCCCAGATGGCACATGCCGCTCTGATCGATAAATCTGTCTATGCCCATGGCCGGGTAGGCCTCGGTGCGCGCGTACATGCCACGCTGGTACGGGTGCAGCGCGACAGTGCGGTAGCCCAGCCCGCGCAGCCGGTGCGGCAGCGCCGGGAACGATTCGTGGCGGTTCACGGCGTTTTCAAATGGGCTTATACCGCCGGTAAGCGCCGTTGAAAACCCCGAAAGCGCCTCAAATTCACAGTGGGCGGTGCCGCCGCCGTAGCCCGGGGCCAGCACATAACCGGAGGGGCAGCGCTCCATAAGCGCCCGGATGCGGGGAATCGGGTCCTTGTCCAGATGCAGGCCGGCCAGCCGGGTGGGGTCGGAGAAAGCCTCGCTCATAATGTAAAGGATGTGGGGGCGCCTGCCCCGGGGGGGCTCCCCCTGCACGGAGTAGCGCCCCACAACGCGGAAAACGGCGTCCCTGCCGTAGTCCTCGGGCTTTTCCATGATCGGACGCCCGCACAGCGAAAGGAAAGCGGCCAAAAATCCATTTTTCTCAAACAACGCATGGGTGTTTCCATACAGCAGCAACGGGGCGTAGTCGGCGCCGCACCGCTGCATCAAGCGCCTGGCGGGGCTTTTGTCGCGGCCGGCGCGGCAAAACGAGATCACAAGCAAGGCGCCGGCCAGCGCGGCGGGCAGGCGCCACGTCAGCGGGTAGGCGGGGGTGGGCAGCAGCACGCGGTCGAGGATGAGCTCAAGCCCGCCGAACAGCACAAGCCCGGCGAGCAGTGCCAGAACGGCCACCGGGGAGATCATGCCGAGCAGCTTGCGCAGGTTCAGGGCCATGATCAAATCGCGGGGCACAATGGTTTGCTCGCGGTACCGCAGCATTAGATAGTTGGCGAAAGCCAGCACCACAGCCAGGACCGCACTGGTATAGCAGCCCCAGACAAAGCTGCCCGACGCCCCGAAAAAGAACAAAAAGATGCCCCAAACAGGCAAGGAGCCCGCCCAGAGCAGTGGAATATGCCCGCGCATCCACCCGCGCCAGGCGGATAGGTCCAGCCGCTGGTGCAACAGCTGGGCAAGGGCCGCTGCCGCCAGGGACAGCAGGCCGCCGCACACAAACAGGCAGGCAAATGAAATAAACGTGACCGGGCCGGTCAACAGCAAGACCACCTTCCAAAATTTGAGTATTCATTATACTACCACAAAAAACAAGGACAAGCAATGCGGGATATGCTATAATGCTAAAAAGAACAAGCTGTTTTTTTATGATTTTTTAATCCCACCTATATTGTGATTAAATCTTGGTGGATTATGATAGGACCATGGAAAACAATCCAAGCATGTTGAATACACAGGAAAGCGAGTGATTGCAATGGCTACCTTGGAACAGGTTGAAAAACTCAAGCAACGCGCAAATGTCACCTATGACGAGGCCAAGGAGGCACTGAACGCCTGCGGCGACGATCTGCTGGACGCACTGATTTATCTGGAAAAGCAGGGCAAGGTGAGCCCTCCCCAAAACGGCGGCTTTTACTCCTCCCGGCATACCGGGCAGGCGTCGCAGCCGCCGGGAGCCGGGGCGGCCCCCGCGGCGCAGCCCAAGGGCGAAAGCCTGGGCGATATGCTCGGCAGGCTCTGGAAGTGGACCTGCAAGATGCTTCGCCTCGGCAACAGCAATATGTTCGAAGTCAGCAGGCACGGCGAGCTCGTGATGACTTTCCCGGTCACCGTGCTGGTGGTGCTGCTGATCTTTGGCTTTTGGATCGTGCTGCCTCTGATGATCGCGGGCCTGTTTGTCGGCTTCCGTTACCGATTCAGGGGCGACGAGCTGGACAAAACCCGGGTAAACAGCGTGATGGATTCGGCGGCAAAGGCGGCCGACAGCATTAAGAGCGAGATCGTAAAGCCCGGGGAAAACAGCGACGAAACACTGTAGCACAGGTCTTTTTGACGCAAAACGGTGGAATGGAGCGTAGTATGAAAGAAAAAATCCTGCTGGTGGAAGACGAGGAAAAGCTGGCGCGCTTTGTGGAGCTGGAGCTCTCTTACGAAGGGTACGAGGTCCACAAGGCCGGGGATGGCCGCGCGGGGCTGGCAATGATTGAAAGCGAGCGGTACGACCTGCTGCTGCTGGACATCATGCTGCCCGAGCTCAGCGGCATGGAGGTGCTGCGGCGGGTGCGCCGCGGCAGCAACATACCGGTGATCATGCTCACGGCCAGGGATTCGGTGATCGACAAGGTCACCGGGCTGGATACCGGCGCCGACGACTACATCACCAAGCCGTTTGCGATCGAGGAGCTACTGGCCCGCATCCGGGTGGCGCTGCGCGGCAAGGGCGCGGCCCACGGCGGCGGGGAGCTGCGGCTGGACAGGCTCTGGCTGGATGTCGCGTCCCACACGGCCATGGTGGACGAAACGCCTCTGGAGCTGACCAAGCGGGAATTTGACCTGATCCGGTACATGATGGAGAACAAGGGCATCGTGGTAACCCGCGACGCCCTGCTCCGGCATGTCTGGGGCTATGAGTATGAAGGAGAGAGCAATGTGGTGGGGGTATACATCCGCTTTTTGCGCTCCAAAATCGACGAGGCCTTCAATGTCAAATACATCCACACTGTGCGGGGCGTGGGGTATATCCTGAAGGACGGGGATGCTTGATGAAAGACTACTCCTACGCGGCGCCAAAGCGCCGCCGGCCCGGCTCGTTTGTCTGGAAGCTGACGCTGCGGCAGACGGGGTATATTTTTAATATCCTATGTTTGCTGGACATTCTGATCGTTGTATTGTACACGGGATCGCTGATTGCCGTTACCGAGCAGGCGGTGAACAATATGGTGACCGGGTCCGCGTCCGGCGGCACCGGCGCCGCCTCGGTTCTGTCGCCCGGCATGACGGTGACACAGGAGCAGGGAATGCCCGCCGGCTACGAGCTGCCGCGGCAGCTGGAGCGGGAGCTCTACGCCCCCGAGGGGACACTGCGGGGCTTCCGTCTGAAGGACGCCGAAGAAAGCTATCCCTGGGGGATGTCCCGGATCGAGTACGAGGTCTGCGTGCCCAGCGAGGACCGGCAGGGCTATACGCGGATCACATTCGATCTGAGCCCAAACCTCCACCGCTTTTGGAGCGCCGCTGCCACGATACTGTGCGCGCAGGCATTTCTTCTGATCGCCAGCCTGTGGGGTGTAAGCCGTTCGGTGCGCAAAACCCTGGCGCCGATCCAGCAGCTTGCCGAAACAGCGCACACCATCACCAGCGTAGCCGCGCCCGCGCCCAAGCACCGGGAGGAACTGCAGCTTTCGGGCACCATCGACACACTCAACACCATCACGGCCAAGCGGCTGGACACGCGCATTCCAATTGCGGATGAGCGGGCGGAGCTGCGGGGCCTTGCCAGCGCCATCAACAGCATGCTGGACCGCCTGGACGCCGCCTATCAGTCCCAGCTGCGCTTTGTATCGGACGCCTCCCACGAGCTGCGCACCCCCATCGCGGTGATCCAGGGCTACGCAAACCTGTTGGACCGCTGGGGCAAGGAGGACCCGCAGGCGCTGCAGGAGTCCATCGACGCGATCAAGGCCGAGGCGCTGGGCATGCAGGCGCTGGTGGAACAGCTTCTGTTTTTGGCGCGCAGTGACAACAACTCCCATGTGCTGCAGCTGGAGGCGCTGGACGTTTCGATGCTGGCCACCCAGGTGATAAACGAAACACAGGTGATCGACAAGGCGCACTCCTTTTTTTCCGACATAGATCCCGACCAGTGGGTAATGGGGGACGCTGGAATGATCAAGCAGACGCTGCGCATCTTTATGGACAACGCCATCAAGTACACGCCGGAGGGCGAGCGCATCAAAATCACGGCCAGCGGGGACTCCACCTGGGTGCGGGTGTCTGTTTCAGATAACGGCATCGGCATACCGGAAAAGGATTTGCCCAAGGTGTTCGACCGGTTTTTCCGCTCCGATGAATCCCGTGCCCGGCATACCGGCGGCACGGGACTGGGGCTATCCATCGCACAGTGGACCATACAGCGCCACGGCGGCCATGTGGAGATTACGAGCCGCAAGGATTTCGGGACCAAGCTGACCATGCTGCTGCCTACCGCCCAGCCCCGGAGCGCCGATCTGCCGGCGGCGCAATAAATTTACGCCGCTAGCCGGTGTAATTGCAGCGCTGCTGTAATTGAACCACCACCGGCTGGAAGCCGGTGGATTCGACTGGCGGCTGGAAGCCGCCTAAAGCACGGGGATAGCCTACGGTTAACTTGCTTGTAATTTGCTGTTCTATGGGTAGCTCGGATA
>Ga0153950_1000403_pt1 | contig 19360 bp, 19 predicted proteins | sample TSNJ034MetaG_FD_104737 | JGI IMG/M metagenome (GOLD analysis project Ga0153950, IMG submission 104737) | Attine ant fungus gardens microbial communities from New Jersey, USA - TSNJ034 MetaG | ecosystem: Host-associated > Fungi > Mycelium > Unclassified | place: USA: New Jersey, Wharton State...
ATGACGGGTGTTTGGACAGGCCGGCGACGGCTCGGGAACTCTTCCTGTCAACCGCGCGTTGGACTTGGTAGCTTGGAACAACTCGCACCGAACGTCCAGGAGGGATGAGAGATGGCTGCCGGAGGCAACCCGATCTTCAACGGCAAGAACTTCCGTGGCGCGCTGCAAGCGCCGCCACCCCCGAACACGATGAACCCGTACGGCCAGCAGGCCCCGGGCCAGACCGGTTACGCCCAGCCGGGCCAGCAGCAGTACGGCCAGGCACAGTACGGTCAGCAGCAGCTCTCCGCCGAGCAGCTCCAGCAGATGTACTCGCAGCCGTCCGCCGGCCCCGCGCAGACCGGCCGCATGACCTTCGACGACGTGATCGTCAAGACCCTCCTGTGCCTGGGCGCCGTCTTGGTGGGTGCCGCGATCACGTGGTTCACCAGCCCCGGCCTGGCTCTGGGTCTCATGATCCTGGGCGCCCTCGGTGGTTTCGCCCTGGCCATGGTCAACACCTTCAAGAAGGAGCCGGTCCCGGCCCTCATTCTGGCGTACGCCGGCTTCGAGGGTCTGTTCCTCGGCGGCATCACCAAGGTCCTGGAGATGCGTCTGCCGGGCATCGGCCTGCAGGCCGTACTGGCCACGCTGGCCGTCTTCGGCGTGACGCTGCTCCTGTTCACCTCGGGCAAGGTCCGTGCGACCCCCAAGATGATGCGCTTCTTCCTGATCGCGATGATCGGGTACGCGGCGTTCAGCCTGATGAACTTCTTCCTCATGATCTTCGGCGTGGTGAAGGATCCGTGGGGTCTGCGCGGCATGACCATCGGCGGAATCCCGCTGGGTCTGATCATCGGTGTGGTGGCTGTGGTCCTGGCGGCTTTCTCCCTCATCATGGACTTCACCAACATCGAGGCCGGCGTCCACAACGGCGCCCCGGCCCGTTACTCCTGGACGGCGGCTTTCGGCCTGACGGTCACTCTGGTGTGGCTGTACGTGGAGCTGCTCCGCCTGATCGCCATCCTGAGAGGCAACGACTAGGTTTCCTGATGGTCCGGAGCGCCTGAGAGGGCGAAGCGAGCTCTGGACACCGACGACGACGGCGCCGCCCACCTTCTCAGGTGGGCGGCGCCGTCGTCGTCTGCGGGCCCCATCCTCGCCCGCCCTCCGGGCTGAGTTCGCTGTCGAGGGTCTGAGTTCGCTACCCCGGGTAGCGAACTCAGACCCTCGACAGCGAACTCAGCGGAAGAGGGAGCCGGGTGGGGACAGGACCGGTACTCACGGCGGCCGGGGCCGCTACCTGGTCCTGGGCCTGGCCTTGTCCACGTCCCGTGCCTGTGCGACCCCAGGCCACGCGCCCGGGGCCCGGCTTCGTCCACTCACCCGGATGACCTCGGAACTCGCACGCCTGCCGGCTTCGTCCACTCACCCGCCCCGTGCTCAGGCCAGGCGCCGTGCGCCCTCCGCCGGGGTGACCGTGAAGAGCCGCGGTTCCGTGAAACCGGCGGTCCGGAAGGCGTCCAGAACGGCGGCGCGTACCTGGCCTTCCAGCGCGCGAGGGGTGAGGGCGATGGCGGATCCGCCGAAGCCTCCACCCGTCATGCGGGCCCCGATCGCACCGGACTCCCGGGCGGAGCTGACGGCCAGATCCAGCTCGGGGCAGGAGATTTCGAAGTCATCGCGCATCGAGACGTGGCTGGCATCCAGCAGCGGGCCGATGGCCTTGGCGCCCTCGGAACGCAGCACCGCCACGGTCTCCAGCACCCGCGCATCCTCCGTGACCACGTGCCTGACGCGGCGGAAGGTCACCTCATCCAGCAGTTCCCCGGCGCGGCCCAGGTCCTCAGGCCCCAGGTCCCGCAGTGCCGGTACGCCGAGCGCCGCAGCACCCGCCTCACAGGCCGCCCGGCGGCTGGCGTAACCGCCGTCGCTGTGCGAATGAGCCACCCGGGTGTCGATCACGAGCATCACCAGATCATCCGCCTCGGCATCGAAGGGGATGAGTTCCGCGTGCTGATCGCGGCAGTCGAGGAAGACGGCGTGACCGCGTTCGCCCCGCAGCGAGGCCGACTGGTCCAGGATCCCCGTGGGTGCGCCCACGAAGTCGTTCTCGCCCCGCTGGGTCAGCAGCACCAGCTCCTGGGCGGTGAGGGACGCGCCGGACAACTCTGCCAGAGCCGTGATGGTGGCGCATTCGATGGCGTGGGAGGAGGAGAGCCCGGAACCGAGCGGCACGGTGGAGTCCAGGAACAGTTCGAATCCCGGCACGGCCACGCCGGACTGCTCCAGGGCCCAGGCGACGCCGAGCGGATAGCCCGCCCAGCCGTAGTCGCCCCCCGGCGTGATCCGGTCCAGGTCGAACTCCAGCACCCCATCGGTTCCCTGTGCCGAAAGGAGGCGCACCGTCCGGGAGCCCGGCAGGGCACGGACCGCCACGCGGGCCTTGAGGTCGATGGCGAAGGGCAGCACGAAGCCGTCGTTGTAGTCGGTGTGCTCGCCGATGAGATTCACGCGGCCGGGAGCCATCCAGACGCCGTCGGGCTCGTGACGGAAAGTTTCACGGAACGCGTCCCGGAGATCCTGCTGGCCGGACGCCGTGGTGGGCTGCGAGGTCATGGGCGGGCTCCTTCGGGGAGGACGAGGGACGGCGCAGCCGCAGGGGAGAGGGCTGCCGGGTACGGCGAGACGGAATCGCGGAGCCGTGCCGCGACGGACTCCGGAGTGACATCGTTGATGAAGGCGCCCATGGCGGCCTCGGAGCCCGCGAGGTACTTCAGCTTGTCGGCGGCGCGGCGAGGCGAGGTCAACTGGAGATGGAAGCCCATGGCCTCACGATAGCCGCGCAGCAAGGGGGCCTGGTGCCACGCTGCGATGTAGGGGGTGGGGGATTCGTAGAGGCCGTCCACCCGCCCCAGCAGGTCCAGGTACAGGGTGGTGAGTTCGTCCCGCTCCTCGTCGGTGAGCGCAGCGAAGTCCGGGACATGGCGGTGTGGCGCCAGGTGGATCTCCAGCGGCCAACGGGCGGCGAACGGCACATAGGCGCTGAAATGCTCGCCCTCCAGGACCACCCGGGCGCCGTCTGCGCGCTCGCGGCGGACCACGTTCTCCAGGAGGGTGAGGCCGTCCGGCTGTCCGGCCCGGAAGGCGACGGCGGCCCGTGCCATCGCCTCGGCGCGCGGTGTCACGTAGGGGTAGGCGTAGATCTGGCCGTGGGGGTGGTGCAGGGTGACCCCGATGTCCGCACCGCGGTTCTCGAAGGGGAACACCTGCCGCACCCCGCTGAGGGCGGACAGCTCCCGGGTGCGGTGGGACCAGGCCTCCACCACGGTGCGTGCCCGTTCCCAGGGCAGCTCGGCGAAGGAACCGCTGTGCTCGGGGGTGAAGGTGACCACCTCGCAGCGCCCGGAGGCCGGGGCCTGGGTTCCCCAGCTGGGGCTGGAGGGGATGTCGCCCAGCACGGGGCCCAGAGAGGGGAAACGGTTCTCGAACGCCACCACCTCGTAGTCCGCGGCCGGGATCTCGGTGGCGCGTTCCGGGGTGCTGGGGCAGATCGGGCATTCGTGGGCCGGGGGCAGGTGGGTGCGGCTCTGCCGGTGTGCGGCGACGGCCACCCACTCGCCACTGAGGGCGTCGTAGCGGACCTCACCCGATCCCTCGGGGCCGAGGTTTCTCAGAGGGAGGTCCCGGGTGTCCGGAGCGTCCGGGGCGCGGCCCGCCTCGGCGTCGAAATAGATGATCTCGCGGCCGTCGGCCAGGTGTGAACGTGTCACCGATGTCATGGCTGCCCTCGTTTCCGTGGCCCGCACTGTCCGGGCGCTGATCAGACTCTAGCAAAAAACGAATACTTTCTAACAAAAAGGAACATTAATGATCGCGTCACCTATCCGGAAGCCATTTGTCCAGGGAGACTCTCCCGGTACGGTGTTGCCATGTCTGAAACCTCCAGCATCCCCGCCGCCCGTTGCGCCAGTGGCACCCAGTACCGCCTGGAGCGTGGGCGGTCCGCCGCCGTCGTCACCGAGCTCGCGGCCACCCTGCGCAGCTACACCGTGGACGGTGTGCTCCTGACTGAAACCTTCGGCGATCACCAGATCCCGCCCGGAGCCTCGGGGATCACCCTGGCACCCTGGGCCAACCGGGTGGAGGACGGCACCTGGACGCTGAACGGCAAGGTCCAGCAGCTGGACATCACCGAGGTCTCGCGGAACAACGCCAGCCACGGGCTCCTGCGCAACGCCTCCTACTCCTGCCTGGAACAGAGCGGAACCCGCGTGGTCCTCGAAGCCCCGATCTTCCCGCAGCACGGCTACCCCTTCCTGGCCCGGCACCGCGTGGCCTACGAACTGGAGGAGTCCGGGGCTCTGCGCGTCACCCAGACGCTGATCAACGACGACGCCGCCGCGGCCCCCGCCGTCCTCGGCGCTCACCCCTACCTTCGCCTGGGTGAGCTCGCTGCGGAGGAGCTGACGCTCACCGTCCGCGCGAACGCGTGGCTGGAGACCGATGAGCGGCTCATCCCGCGTGCTCAGCGCCCGGTGGGTGACGGCACGGACCTGAGGACCGGCGTTGCGCTCGCGGGACTGGAGACGGACAAGGCCTACACCGAACTGGCGCGCGATGAGGCCGGCCGGGCCGCCACCGTGCTGAGTGGGTCCGACGGCCGGTCCGTCACGCTCTGGCAGGACAGGGCGTGCGGCTACGTCCACATCTTCGCCACGCAGGGCTTCGAAGGCCGGGACAAGGCGCTCGCCGTGGAGCCGATGACCGGTCCCGCCAACGCCTTCAACTCCGGGGACGGCCTGAACTGGGTCCAGCCAGGCGAGGAGTTCAGCATGAGCTGGGGTATCGAAGCCTCCTGGTGAGATTTCTCCGGCTGACGGGCCGACTCCGGCGTTGACGCCCACATGGTGGACAGGCGGGCGGGTGGCGGGCGCCGTCACCCACCCGCCCGGCATGCGAACCTGATTTCCAAATAGTGGGCACCTGCGCCACGATTGATGCATGTCAGGTGAAGCGAAGAACGGTCAGTCGGCAGTGCCCCGTCCAACGCGCGGCCGGGAACTGGATGAGGACATCCCGTACGGCATCCGCATCGCTGCGGCATGGTCCTGGCGGGTGGGTGTCATCCTCCTGGCCACGGCCGCACTGATCTGGCTGCTCTCCAAGGTCAGCTTCCTGATCATCCCCCTCCTCCTGGCGGCTCTCCTCACCGCCCTGCTGAACCCTGTGGTCGGCTGGCTGAGCAGACACCGGCTGCATCGCGGCCTCTCCGTGGCGATCACGCTGGTAGGCCTGATCGCGGTCATCACCGTGACCTTGATCTTCGTCGGCCGCCAGGCCACCGTAGGCTTCAAGGAACTCTGGGGTCAGGCGCTCGAAGGCATCAAGCAGATCCAGGGCTGGCTCCAGGACGGGCCGCTGCACCTGACCGCCGACCAGCTGGACGGCTACATCCGCAACGTCGTGGACGCCGTGCAGAACCAGAGCAGCACCATCCTCACCGGCGCCCTGAGTGTGGGCAGCGGAGCCGGGCACATCGCCGCAGGGCTGCTCCTGACGCTCTTCATCCTGATCTTCTTCCTCCTCGAAGGCCGCCAGATCTGGGGCTTCATCAGCCGCCTGGCTCCCCGGAAGGCCCGCCCCGCCCTCTACGGCGCGGGCAACAAAGCCTGGATCTCCGTGGGCAACTACGTCCGCATCCAGGTGTTCGTGGCCGCGGTGGACGCCATCGGCATCGGTGTCGGCGCCGCCGTGATCGGCGTGCCGCTGGCCCTGCCCCTCGGCCTGGCCGTCTTCCTGGGGTCGTTCATCCCGGTGGTGGGCGCCCTGGTCACGGGTGCGGTGGCCGTGCTCCTGGCGCTGGTGGCCAACGGACTGGTCAACGCCGTCATCATGCTGGCGATCGTGCTGGCCGTGCAGCAGCTGGAAAGCCATGTCCTCCAGCCGCTCGTCATGGGCAAGGCCGTCTCCCTCCACCCGGTGGGCGTGATCCTGGCTGTCGCGGCAGGCTCCTTCCTGGCAGGAATCCCCGGTGCGCTGTTCGCCGTGCCGATCCTCGCCGCCCTGAACTCCGCCATCCGCTACATCGCCGGCCGCGGCTGGGACAGCGATCCCTCGCTCCCCGCCCAGGAAAGCACGACGACGCCGCCCACCACCCCCGCGGAAGGCTCCGCGCCGGAGGGGGAGACGCCGTCGTCGTCCGCTCAGGGGCACACTGAACTTCCGGCCCGCGTGAGCGAGCCGGGGACGCAAGAGAAACCGAACAATTCCAAGGAGGCGGCCAGTGATGACCACTGAGGCCCTACCCGTAACGCTCCAGGACGTAGTCCGCGCACAGGAATTGCTCGACGGCGTCATTACCGTCACGCCCATTGAGAAGTCCCGGGCGCTGTCCCGGATGGTGGGTGGCGATGTGGTCTTCAAGTGCGAGAACCTCCAGCGCGCCGGGTCCTTCAAGGTCCGGGGCGCCTACGTCCGCATGGCCCGTCTGAGTGACGAGGAGAAGAAGCGCGGCGTGGTCGCCGCCTCCGCGGGCAACCACGCCCAGGGCGTGGCCTCGGCCGCCAAAGCCCTCGGCATCAAGGCCCGGATCTACATGCCCCTGGGTGTGGCCTTGCCCAAGCTGGCGGCGACCCGCGGACACGGCGCCGAGGTCATCCTGCACGGGCACAACGTGGATGAAGCACTGGCCGAGGCTCAGCGTTACGCGGAGGCCTCCGGAGCCGTGTTCGTGCACCCGTTCGACAACGTCGACGTCGTGGCGGGCCAAGGGACCATCGGCCTGGAAATCCTGGATCAGGTGCCGGACGTGGACACCGTCATCATGGGTGTGGGCGGCGGTGGCCTGCTGGCCGGTGTGTCCGTGGCCCTCAAGGCCCGCGCCCGCGAACTGGGCCGGGAGATCCGGGTGATCGGCGTGCAGGCCGAGAACGCCGCCGCCTACCCTCCGTCTCTGGCGGCCGACGCCCTGGTGCCCCTGAAGAAGGTCTCCACCATGGCCGATGGCATCGCCGTGGGCCGTCCGGGCCAGCTGCCGTTCAGCATCATCCGCGAGCTGGTGGATGACGTGGTCACGGTCAGCGAGGACGCCCTCGCCCGCGCGCTCATCTTCCTGCTGGAACGCGCCAAGATGGTCGTGGAACCGGCTGGCGCCGTGGGCGTGGCCGCGCTCATGGAAGGCCGGATCGAGAATCCGGGCAAGGTCGCCGTGATCCTCTCCGGTGGCAACATCGACCCGATGCTCATGCTCAAGGTCATCCAGCGCGGTCTCTACGCGGCGGGCCGCTTCCTGACCGTGCGGATCCTGCTGGACGACCGTCCCGGCTCCCTGGCCACGATCTCCCGGATCATCGCCGAGCACGACGCCAACGTCACCGGCGTGGACCACACCCGCGTGGGCGGCTCCATCAGCATGGGAGACGTGTCCATCACGGTGGACCTTGAGACCAAGGGCCACGAGCACTCCGAGGTGGTGCTCAACGCGCTGCGGGCCGAGGGCTTCCAGCCGATAGTGGTGCATTTCTAGCCTCCACCTTCAATCGACTGCTCCATATCACGCCGTTTTCCCCGGATTTCCGGGTGATTCCGGCGCCCTATGGAGCAGTCGATGGGGGAGTGGGGTGGCGCGGTCGCGTCACTTAGTCCAGCAGGGTTCCCGGCGGCGCCTCGGTCACGAGGAGCGCCCATTCCGAGCCCTTGGGTGCGGTGACTTGCAACTCCACGGCCCCGCCGGGCGTGCTGGGCATCGCGGCAACGGAAGATCCGATCGGCCCGGCCGGCCGGCAGGATCCGTTCGCTCCCCAGACTGCCAGCTTCGCAGCGGTCGGAACCACCAGGATGCTGCCGGTGCCGCGGCATCGGACGGTGACGATCAGCGCGCTACCCCCGACGCCGGTGACGCTGCCCTTCCAGGAGGTCGTGGACATCCGGTCCACCTTCAGGAACACCTTCGCCGTCGTTCCCGAGGTGTCGATGACCACGGGCTCCGTGGACGGCGTTCCGGGGAGCGATGGGGACGCGACCGGAGCCGCGTCTGTGAACTCCGCCGTGCGCTGCGGTGTGGCCGACCTGCCCGGTGACGCCACGCAGCCCGCGAGCAATGGCAGCAGCAACACCGTCACCAGCCCGCGCCGCATGTTCATCGTTGCCCCGTTCGCCCCCACCATGACCCGAGTGTAGAGGCGCGGGTGTCCGCCGTCGAGGGCTTTCGGCCGCTCGCGGTGCTCTTCCAGCTTCACCCTCTCCGTCGACTGCTCCGTAGGGTGCCAGAATCGCGTCGAAATCCAGTGAAATTGGCACTCTACGGAGCAGTCGATGAGAGGGTGGCCAGGGGCAACTCTCGACTGCCGAGTGCCCGGCGTCTAAGCTCGGGACATGTTGGGGGAGAACATCACGGTGAGTGCCGGGCGTCGCGTGCTGGCCACGCTGCTACTGCTGCCGTTACTGGCGGGATGCACACCGTTCGCCAGGCCTCCGGACAAGTCGTCCCTGCCGTGGCGGACTGCCGAGCCCACCCCTGTGGCGACGCCGGAGGTTCCGGTGTTCGCTCCTGTCATTCCTCCGTCCGACATGCCGACCCCGGAATTCCCCGTACTGCCCCCTCCGCCGACGGCCGGCCCCTTGGTCATGGACACCTCCAAGGTGACCCAGCAAGTGGTCCTCAAGGTCGACCGCATGACGAAGACGTCCTGGACGGTCCACATCCGGGACATGCTGAAGGGAATGGGGATGTACACCTTCCAGTGCCGTGGGAAGGGCGAGATCGTGCTCCTTCTCCATCCCGCCGTCGGCAGCGACTACGGCGGGAGCGGTGCCTGCGGTGCAGCCGGGGTCGTGGTTACCTATGGCATCGGCACTCCGGCCCCACCCGACGGCACCATGGACGTGACCGTCACCGCGCCGCGCGGGGCTCAATGGGCACTCCTGGTGACTCAGCCCGCCGGGAGCTGACCGCCGTCGTCTTCTTCCATCGAATGCTCCCTAGGACGCCATTTTTCCCGGATTCTGGGGGATTTCGGCATCGTGTGGAGCAGTCGATCGTTGCGGGGTGCTCGACGGCGGGCGACGCGGCGTCTAGGCTCGGGCCATGTTGGGGGAAAAATTCGCAGCGGCCGCCGGGTGGCGTGCGCTGATTCTTGCACTTGCCTTTCCACTGCTGGCGGGCTGCACACCGTACGGCACGCAACCGGACCGGTCGCCCGCGTCGAGCGGGTCGCCCATGGCGGCGCCAGGGGACGCTGTCACGAGCCCGCCGGACATGTCGACCCCGGACATCCCCTTCCTGCCCCCGCCACCGTCGTCCGGGCCGCTGATCATGGACACCTCCAGGGTGACCCAGCAGGTGGTCCTCAAAGTAGACCGGATGACGAAACCGACGTGGGACGTCCACATCCGGGACATGCTGAAAGGGCACGTGACCTACTCAGTCCAGTGCCTGGGGAAGGGAACCCTCGTGGTGTCCTTGCAACCCGCCGTCGAACCCGACTATTCCGTGCGCGGAGACTGCGCAGCGCCCGGAGAGCTCGCCACCTTCGGCGGGAGTGCGCCGGCTCCGGCCGACGGCAGCATCGACGTCGCCGTCACCGCGCCGCCGGGTGCCCGGTGGGCGCTCCTGGTGACTCAGCCCGCCGGGAGCTGACCGCCGCCGTCGTGCGCCCTCGTGAGGACGGGGTACGCGAAAGAACAGCCGAGGCCGCCACCCGGCACGGGTGGCGGCCTCAACTGTTCCCCCGCGGAGGGAGGGAGAGATGGGTGATCAGCCGGTGAACGGCTTGGCGGAGATGATCTCCACCGCGATCTCCTTGCCGTTCGGGGCGGTGTAGGAGAGCGTGTCGCCCTCCTTGTGGCCGATGATGGCCGAGCCCAGGGGCGACTTCTCGCTGAAGACGTCCAGGTCGGAGCTGCCCGCGATCTCGCGGGAGCCGAGGAGGAACTTCTCCTCGTCGCCGGCGATCTTCGCGACCACGAGCATGCCGGGCTCGACGACGCCGTCGTCAGCGGGAGCGGCGCCCACCTGAGCGTCGCGGAGCAGGACGGTCAGCTGGCGGATGCGGGCCTCGATCTTGCCCTGCTCCTCCTTGGCGGCGTGGTAGCCGCCGTTCTCCTTCAGATCGCCTTCCTGGCGGGCGGCTTCGATCTTCTGAACGATCTCGGCGCGGCCCGGTCCGGACAGGTGCTCCAGCTCAGCCTTGAGACGGTCGTAGGCTTCCTGGGTCAGCCACGCGGCGGATGCGCTATTGGTGGTGGACACGTGAGAACTCCTCTTGATCAACTGTCACAAAGAGCCCCGCCGACTGGCCGCTGGATGACGGGCAAACCAGTTCAACGGGGCAAAGGTATCCGCCTAGTGTAGGCAAAGCGGTGGACAAACCAAAGTCAACGGCGCCGCAGCGCCGGAATGCTCAGCCCTTCAGCCAGCAACTGTCGACGACGCCGGACACCGCCAGCGATTCAGTGCGCACCGTCACGCGGCGCTGGGTGGTCTCGCCGTTCTCCGCGCCGAAGTCGGCTGCGTTGGGGGGAACGTCCACATACTTCCAGCCGACCACCGCGTAGTGGTCATCCAATGCCTTGATGGCGCACACCGCGGAACGGTCCCGGTCCTTGGAGACCTGGAAATCCACCTCGGCGAAAGAGGGATCGTTGGCGCTGAAGCTCACGGTTTTGAAATCGACGGTGCTGACGGAGTTCCGGAGGGCCAGGAATCCGGCCGCGCCCACGGCAAGCACCAGGGCCGCCACGATGATCAGCAGCTTGGTACGCCGCGTGACCGGCCGCTTCTGGCGGCCGTAGCGATTGGATAGGCTGGACTCCATAGGCGTTGGGCTCTGGCTCGGCGTCACCACACCAGTCTAGTTCCTCGTCACCCGCGCACTGTCCGCCGCAGGTGCCGGGCCGTTTCACCAGGAGGCCGCCATGAGCGCCGCTGCCCCCGCCGCCCCGGAGCGGGTCTTCGACGACGGGGAGACCCTCCGCGTCATGTTCGTCCACGCCCACCCGGACGACGAGTCGAGCAAGGGCGCCGCCACCATGGCGAAATACGTCGACGAGGGTGCCGAGGTGCTGGTTGCGACCTGTACTGACGGTTCCCGTGGCGACATTCAGAATCCTCACGTGGTGGACGAGGCCCACCCCAAGCGGGACATGGCCGGTGCCCGCCGGCTGGAGATGGACAATGCGGCACGGGTCCTGGGCGTTCAGCAGTCCTGGCTCGGCTTCGTGGACTCCGGCCTGCCTGAGGGCGACCCTCTCCCGGCCCTGCCGGACGGCTGCTTCGCCTTGCAGCCACTGGAGTTCGCAGCCACGCCATTGGTGAGCCTCATCAGGTCCTTCAGGCCTCACGTGGTGGTGGCCTATGACGAGAACGGTGGCTACCCCCACCCGGACCACATCATGGCCCACAAGGTGGCCGTGGAGGCCTACCACGCGGCCGGCGACCCTGAGCGCTACCCCGGTACCGGTCCGGCCTGGCAGCCCTCCAAGCTCTACTACGACTGCGGGCTGGGACTGGAGCGCATGCGTGCGCTGCGTGACGCCGCCCGTGCCGAGGGGCTGGAGATCCAGGGCCTGGAGTGGATCGACAGCTGGCTGGAGTCCAAGGCCGAGCCGTTGCACATCCCCACCACCCGGATCGAGTGCGGTCAGTGGTTCGAGCGCCGGGATGAGGCACTCAAGTCGCACCGGACACAGATCGACCCCGACGGCTTCTTCTTCGCCTTCCCCGGTGAGTTGCAGCGGCGCGTCTGGCCGTACGAGGAATTCGCCCTCATCGATTCGAAGGCCGGGGACACCGTGCCGGAAACGGATCTGTTCGCCGGACTGCGCTGACCTCAGCGTCGAAGCGTCTGCTGGAGACGGACCTGACAGGAAACGCTCCCTGAGCCTTTCCTGTCAGGTCCCTGGACAGTTCTATCCAGCGTAGAATTGGGGGAGTCCCCCAGAACCTGAAGGTGTGAAGCGTGTACCAGCTGCTTGTGCAACTTGCCAACGACCCGAGCCCCAGCCCCCTTCCGGGCCTGAAGCCGGGCCTGACGCAGGACATGGTCACACCGGGTCTGCTGGGCTTCCTCGCCACGGCTTTCATCGTCATCATCATGGCGTTCCTGATCGTGGACATGGTGCGCCGCATCCGTCGGGTCCGTTACCGCGGCGAACTCGCCGAGGCGGCGGAGCAGGGGAACGCTGCGGAGGAGACCGTCGACTCTCAGGCCGACGACGGCGAGAACGGACCGCGCGCAGCCCGCTGAGCCGCGGGACTCCGCTGAGCCCTGGCGTTCGGCAGGTGCGGCCTCGCGACGACCGCGTGAGAGGGACAGTCAGTCCCCGACGCGCCGGCGTGCGCACACGTAGCCCCCTACGCCGTCACGCGTGAATCAGGCTCACGGGCCTGGAGAGTGCGCACCATCCGGCCGCCGGAATTGAGCAGGACTCCGGCGATGAGTCGCCCGGCCAGGAACACCGTCCCAGCCAGGAGGGTCCCCGCCGACTACGATGAACCGCGTGAACAGCCGCGCCCCGAAGACGAAGACCGCTCGTGCTCTTGACGCGCCGAAGCCGACCCTGGTGACGGTGTTCTGGGGCTCGCTGCTCACGATCGGGCTGACGGCGGCCCTGACGTTCGCCGTGCTGTTCGACCCGCCGAGCCGCAAGAACGCCCACCTCAGCGGTGAGGAGAGCGCCCCGGTGGCGTTGGTCGCGGGGATCATCGGGATCTCCCTGCTCCTCCTCGTCGTGTTCACCGTGCAGCTGGTGTCGGCCGAGGCGGCACGGGTGGGAGAGGTCTGCATGATCACGGTGTCCCTTTTCGTGGGGGCGATCGGTGTCTATCGGGCGATCGTGGGGACCGGTGACGGCCGCGGGTTCACCGCGGGAGACCTGAGCTGGTGGTTGCCGATGGAAGCCGTGACCGTGCTGCTGCTGATCGCTCTGGCCATCCGATGCGACCGACGACGGCGGGCCGCCGCGACCACCCGGAAGTGATCTTAAGAAGTGATCTAAAGGAGCGGTTCCGCGAGGTAAGTCGACGGGTCGCCGTCACCGCACCGCGAACCTGAACCGCACTTCTGAAGTGTCAAAAGCGTACCGAAAATGGTACTCTTTTGACTTGGCATAGGAGGTGTGCATGGGTTATCGACGGGATCTGTGGGAGATCGCCGCGGAGAACCATGGCGTGGTGACGGTGCCCGAGGCCGAAGATTCAGGGGTCCCTGCCGTGGAAGTGCGCAAGCTTGCGCACCGTGGCGCATTGCAGGCGTACGGCAAGGGTGTCTATGTGCACCGGGACGTCCCGGTCGACGACCTTACTCAGCCCGCAGTGGCCACCGCGCTAGCCGGAAATGGCGCCTTCCTGCAACGGGAAGCCGTTCTGGACCTGCTGGGACTCGGTCAATTCAACCCACGCCGCATCCGGGTCGCCAGCCGCCGCCGGGTACGGAGAATGCTCCCGGACTGGATCGACCTCGAGATCCGGGTGGATATCGAGGACGGCGATCTGACGCGGTATGAGGGCATTCCTGCGACCACAGTCCGGCGTGCCTTGGACGACCTGTACGGCCGGATCCCGGTGGAGCGCTGGACAACCATCGTCGACCAGGCACGGACCCGAGACCTGATCGATGATCGCGAGCTGGCGGAGCTGAACGCCCGCGAAGGGTCCGTCCGGTGAGTTCACCACAGCCTCCACTGACGATCTCCCAGTTGAACGCGCGCATCGACGAAGCGTCCGCGGAATGGGGTGTGCCCAGCGCACGCCTGCGCAGGATGCTGTGCACACTCGTCGTGTCGCAGATGCTTCCCGACGCTGTGGCTGTCAAAGGGGGGATGGGGCTCAAGCTTCGTCTGGGGGAGGCGGGCACGCGGGCAACAGCGGATCTGGATGTGTCCACCACCGACCGGGGGATGGCCTTCGAGGAGAACTTCCGGATGCGGCTGGCCCAGGGCTGGGGCGATGTGCCCGCATCCAAAGGAGCGTTGCGCAAGAATCCGGGGTCTTCGGGCCGGGTGGCCTTCACGGGGACGCTGAAACCGCAGCCTCTCCATGATCCAGGGCTTTCGCGGCCTTCCTATGTGATGCACCCCTACAAAGTCTCCTTGTCCTTCCTGGGCAAGGAATGGGCTGCTCTCGAGGTCGAGGTCTCCGACCCTGAGATCGATCCCCATGCTCATCACCAGCGCGCCATCGAGGGGGACCTCGCGGAGCTGAGCCGGCTCTTCGGATTCGGAATGCCTGCGCCTGTGGAGCTGATCGACCTGGAGTACCAGATCGCCCAGAAGATCCATGCGGTGACAGATCCCGCCTACCAGCGGGCTCACGACCTGGTGGACCTTCAACTGCTGTGGAACGCGGGTCCGGACCTTCGGTCTGTACGCGAATTCTGCCTCAGGACTTTTTCTTTTCGGAGCACCCAGCACTGGCCGCCTTTGCCCTTGCGGGCTATGGATGGCTGGGAAGCCGCCTACGTCGAATCCCGTGAGGAGACCGAGATCAACGGAACTTCCGTGGTGTCGGAGAGCCTTGGTGCTGCGCGGACCTGGCTTAGGAGCGTGATCCTGGCGATCGACGCCGTCGGGCCGTGAGGTCATCAGCCAGGTGAGCCGCACCGGCGTCACACCCCGTCGCCACGCGCACCCCGCCCGGGCTACGGTGGCTGCATGGCCAATCACCTCGCCGGACAGAGCAGCCTCTACCTCCGCCAGCATGCCCACCAGCCCGTGGACTGGCATGTCTTCGGGTCGGAAGCCTTCGCGGAAGCAGCCGAGCGGGACGTCCCCGTGTTCCTCTCCGTGGGCTACGCGGCATGTCATTGGTGCCATGTCATGGCGCACGAATCCTTCGATGATCCGGCGGTGGCCGCCTACCTCAACGCGCACTTCGTTCCCGTGAAGGTGGACCGGGAGGAACGCCCGGACGTGGATGCCGTCTACATGAGTGCCACGCAGGCTCTGACCGGCCAGGGAGGCTGGCCGATGAGTGTCTTCCTGCTCCCGGACGGCCGTGCCTTCCATGCCGGCACCTATTTTCCGCCCCAGCCGGCCCGCGGCATGCCGGCCTTCAGTCAGGTCCTGGCGGCCGTGGCCGAGGCGTGGACCGAGCGCCGCGAGGCCGTGGAACAGCAGGCTTCCCGGCTCGCTCAGGGACTTGGGGAGTTCGCCTCGCCGGTGCGCGTTGACGCGCCCGCCCCCGACGACGACGGTGCGGTGGAAAGGCTCGCCGCCGCCGTCGTGCGTCTGGGGGAGCTGGAGTCCCCGGAGGGTGGGTTCGGCAAGGCACCGAAGTTCCCGCCGGGTCCGTTGCTGCCCTTCCTCGTCGGCCACGCTGCGAGTGGCCTGCCCCAGGCCTCCGCCGCTGGCGAGCTGGCGGCCCGCACCCTGGCCGCGATGGCCCGCTCGGCGCTCCGGGACCAGCTGGACGGCGGCTTCTGCCGGTACTCCGTGACAGGGGACTGGTCGGTGCCGCACTTCGAGAAGATGCTTTATGACAATGCGCTGCTCCTGCGTGCCTACACTCGCTACCTCCGCCTGCTGCGTTCACCCGAGGGGGCCGCGCACCGTGCCGGGTGGGATGAGCTGTTCCCTGAGCGGGAAGCGGCGGCCGTGGTGGAGGCCCTGGCCGGTTTCCTACTCACCCCGGCGGCTCACGGCGGCCTGGCCGCGGATGACGGAGCCTTGTTCCTCTCCGCCGTGGACGCCGATTCCGCGCCTTCGGCGGAGCAGCTGCGGCGGGCCGGGCTGAGCGAGGCCGGACTGCACGAACGAGAGGGTGCGTTCGCTCTCTGGACACCGGAGGAACTGCTCGAACTCCTGGGCGAGGACGGTGTGGACCTGGCCCGGCTGATGCACGTCACCGGACGGGGCAGCGTCTCGGCGCTCGGCTCTCCTTTGCATCCCGGGCAGGCGCTCGACGACGTCGGGCTGAACCTGCTGGGCCGCTCCCGCCCGGTGCTGCTCGCCGCGCGCGCCACCCGTCCGCGGCCGGCGGTGGATGACAAAGTGGTCGCCTCCTGGAACGCCATGACGGTGTCCGCCCTGGCCGAAGCGGGCCGCGTGCTGCACCGGTCCGACTGGGTCCAGAGCGCCGTGGCTGCGGCCCGGCGCCTGCGGCAGGTGCACTGGAACCCCGCGGGGCGGATCCTCGCCAGGGTGTCCCACGAAGGCCGTCCGGGTGTGGTGCCTGGTCTGCTCGAAGACTACGCGTATGCCCTGGAAACCGCCCTGGTCCTGTTCCAGGTGACGGGGGAGCCCGAATGGTACGAGTGGGCGTGTGAGCTCTCCGCCGCCGTGGACGCGGGGTTCCTGAATGACGGCCAGGTGCTGAACGAGGACCGGCGGCAGAGCGGCGGCGAGCAGGACCCTTTGCGGGCCGCGTATGGCGGAAGCTCCCCGGTGGACCTGTTCGACGGCGCCACTCCCGCTCCGGTGTCGGTGCTGGCGGAAGGGTGGCTGACGCTGTCCGCCCTGAACGGAGACACCGCGTTGCGGGACCGCGCGCTGGGGCTGGCCCGTGCCGCCTCCGAAGCCGCGGCCGGTCAGCCGCGGGTGGCGGGCTCCGGGCTTGCGGTGGAGCTGGCAGGGGTGCTCGGCGTCCTGGAGGTCGCCATCGTGGGGGAGCCGGGGGCCGCACTCGATGCTCTCCTGGACGCGGCATCCTCCAGCGCCCGGCCCGGCGTGGTCATCGCTCCAGGGGAGGCCGCCGGCGGTGTTCCCCTGCTGGACGGACGGCGGCCTGGACCGGACGGCGCTCCCCGGGCCTATGTCTGCCGGGAGATGATCTGCCGTGCCCCGGTGGGCACGCCGAAAGAGCTGCGGGCCGCCCTGAGGTGACCTCAGGGGCGGCGGACGGAGGAAGGACGCCCGTCGTGCACCGGCCCACTCAGCTCAGACGAACACCAGATTCGCCAGGACCAGGCATACGGCCGTGCCCGCCGCCATGCTCAGGATGGCGTTGCGCCGCCACCAGTGCACCAGGGCGGTCACTGCGATCCCGGCCACTTCCGGAATGCCGTGGCCGGTGCCACCGAAGTCCACACCGCTGACGGCGTAGAAGAGCAGGATGAGAATGGCGCCCAGTGGCATCCACACCCGGAGGTCGGCCAGCAGCGCCGAGTCCTTCAGCACGCCCTTGAGGGCGAAGGGGATGGCGCGCAGCGTGAAGGTGACCGCAGCGGCGGCGCCCACCGCGAGCAGGAGGTAGGGGACGTCACTCATGAGGGCCTCCCGGAGCCTGACCGGGAGCAACGCCGGGATCCGTGTCACCCGTGCCCGGGCCGGCCACGCCCGTCCCGTCCGGTTCCGTGGATCCGCGCACCTGGCGTCCGGCCCAGCGCGAATCCCTCCAGTGCCGCAGGAGCAGCCCGGCGAAGAGGAGACAGAGAGCCACCAGAAGCATCTGCCCCGGGGCCAGCAGCAGGGCCAGGACCGCGGAGCCGGCGGCCAGCGCCACCAGGGCCACGTCCGGCCGCGCCCGGAACGCATCGATGGTCAGGACCACGAAGAGCGCCACCATCAGGAACCCCAGGCCCTTGATACTGCCCAGGAATCCGGAGCCCAGCAGCGCGCCCAGCACCGAGCCGGAGACCCATGACACCTGAAGGAGCAGCTGGGTCCAGAGGATCTGTGACGACCCGGCCCGCTCGCCACGCCGCCCGGAGAGCAGGGCGAAGGCCTCATCACACAGGGCGAAGATGCTGTAGGTCTTGGCCAGCCGTCCCCGCACGCGGTCCAATGGGAAGGAGAAGCCATAGAAGAGATGCCGGGAGTTCACCAGGAACGTGGTGGCCGCGATGCTCAGCACGGGCGTGGAGGCGGCGAGCAGACCCACCAGGATGAACTCGACCGAGCCCGCGAACACCACCCCGGAGAGCAGCGGCGCCACCCACCAGGGCAGGCCGTGATTCGTGACCAGGACGCCCAGACCCATGCCCAGAGGGACGAATCCCAGACAGACCATCCCCGCCTCGGACAAGGCCGCGCGCAGCCCGGCGGACCGGGCGGGCGGGGAAGGTTCGGGTCCGGTGTTCTGCGAAGGCACCAAACCATCCTAGGGAATTCCGGTGACCGCCGCGGTCACCGGCGCGGCGCCCTGGTGCCTCGGGCCGGCGGAGCCGAGTGGCCGCAAACGCACGACGACGGCGGCCGGGTGGCCGCCGTCGTCGTGCGTCAGTGAGCTGCCGTGCGGCCTCAGCCGCGGCGCGTGGGCCGGTTCGCGACCACGGGCGCCGTGCCCGTGAAGCCCTTCCGGGCCTCGGCGATCGCCTGAATCCGCTCGCGGCAGGCGAACCAGCCGACCACCATCAGCGCGCACGCCACCACGGTGGCCAGCAGAGTCCACGGGGAGTCCACGAACACCATGATGAGGACCACCACCAGGAACACCAGGGTCACGTAGCCGGTGTACGGGGCGCCCGGCATGCGGAACGCGGGCCGCTCCAGCCAGCCCTTGGCCGCCCAGCGCTGCAACTGGATCTGGCACAGCACGATGGTGGCCCAGGAGGCGATGATGCCCACGGAAGCCACGTTCAGCACGATCTCGAACGCCTCACCCGGGACGAGGTAGTTCAAGGGGACACCCAGGAGCGACACCACGGCCGTGATGGCGATGCCGCCGTACGGGACACCGGCCTTGTTCATCCGGAGCGCGAACTTCGGGGCTGAACCGGCCGCAGCCATGGAGCGCAGGATGCGCCCGGTGGAGTAGAGCCCGGCATTCAGCGAAGACAGCGCGGCGGTCAGGACCACCAGGTTCATGATCGAATCCATGCCCTGCACACCGATGGAGCCGAAGAACGTGACGAACGGGCTCACACCCTTCTGGTAGTCGGTGTAGGGCAGCAGGAGGGAAAGGAGGATGACGGAACCCACGTAGAACACGGCGATGCGGAACACCACCGAGTTGATGGCCTTGGGCATGATCTTCTCCGGGTTCTCCGTCTCACCGGCCGCGGTGCCCACCAGCTCCACGGAGGCGTAGGCGAACACCACGCCCTGCATGAGGAGGATCATCGGCATCAGGCCGTTGGGGAAGATCCCGCCGTTGTCCGTGATGAGGGAGAAACCGGTCGGCGCGCCCGTGGGGGTGCCGAAGATGACCAGCCAGATGCCCACCAGCAGGAAGGACACCAGGGCCACCACCTTGATGAGGGCGAACCAGAACTCCAGCTCGCCGAACACCTTCACCGAGACGAGGTTCAGGGCCAGCACCACCACCAGGGCGATCAGCGCCCAGGCCCACTGCGGGACAGCGGCGATCCAGGGCACGTACTTGCCGAAGAAGTTCATGTAGAGCGCCGCGGCCGTGGTGTCCACGATGGTGGTCATGGCCCAGTTGATCCAGTAGAACCAGCCCGAGATGAAGGCCGCCTTCTCGCCGTAGAACTCACGGGCA
>Ga0153950_1000409_pt1 | contig 19310 bp, 9 predicted proteins | sample TSNJ034MetaG_FD_104737 | JGI IMG/M metagenome (GOLD analysis project Ga0153950, IMG submission 104737) | Attine ant fungus gardens microbial communities from New Jersey, USA - TSNJ034 MetaG | ecosystem: Host-associated > Fungi > Mycelium > Unclassified | place: USA: New Jersey, Wharton State...
AAATTGGAAGCATAGAGGAGGTCGTTTTTTCACATTTTTTCTTGCTTTCTACTTCTTTTTCAGTCCATTCCAGAAAAAAGGAGCTCATGCCACCCCTTGAGCTCCTTTTCGTCTACAGGCTGACCCAACGGCAATGCCGTTGGGTTTTGATTTTCTGTTTATTACTTCAGAACAGGTCTATTATATCAATATGCTCTAATTTGGGCGCCCATTACTCTGCCGCGGATTACTTTTTTATCAAAGCACTATCAGAGATTACAATATCTCCGGCAAGCTCTGTTGTAAAGTGCAGATATCCGTTGGCATCCATCCAATAATTGGGCTGTTTAATGTGTGTAATGGTATTGGAGGCCTTGTCATAGCTGTAGAAGAATAGATTCTTCATATCCATTCCGGAAATATCCACCTTAGCTGCGATTGTTACCGCTTGCCCCCAAGCACCGGCTTGATCCAGATGGATTATTGCAAATTTGTTTTGATACCATCGCTGCAGGAATGTCTGTCTCGCATCGACCGAGATTCCCTGTACAGAACCGGACAGCATCATGTCTGTCTTGATTTTTCCGGGCTGAGGCACTTTAACGCGAACTTTAACCGCATTGCCAACCATGCTGTCAAAGTTTACCGTGGTCTGACCAAAGGTCTGGAAAGCGTCGGCCAGCACCTTGATAGGCCCATTGTGACGAATCTGAGCGTATTGCTTTCCCTGGTTGCGCATTGTCTGCAAACTGCTGTTGGCTGTAGGCACATCTACAATAAAGGGCGTAGCTGTAACACTGAATACGGCACTATCGTCAATTGCGGATCTGCCGCCGGACCTGCCGTCGAAGCCGCCGCGGGAGCTCCCACTGGAGCCGCCGCCGGAGCTGCCGCCAGAGCCGCCGCCGAATCTTTTGAACGCGGCAGTCACATTTGTGTCGGCCAATACCGCAAATTCACCCGGGTTGCCAGCGCCTGCATCTTGACCATTTACAAGCCATTTTTCAAAAGTATACCCGGAATTTGGGGAGGCGGTCACCTGCAATCTGCTGTTGATATCCACCCAATCTCCATTCCCGACAGTTGCACCTGTGCCAACAATAATTCCCTGTATGTTGCCGCTTCCCGCCGGACTAACCGAGTAGGTGACCTGATGTTGCTGTCCTGGACCGGGTCCGGGTCCTGGACCGGGTCCGGGTCCTGGACCGGGTCCGGGTCCGGGACCGGGTCCGGGTCCGGGTCCGGGTCCGGGTCCAGGTCCGGGTCCAGGTCCGGGTGCACCGACAGTTACCGAAACAGTCTCTCTTACAATCTCAGTTGAGCTGATGTCGGTCCATATCACCGTGATATTCGCCGTTCCTTCCGCCAGGCCGTTTACGTATGCGTATCCGCTGGAGGTCATATTGGCGGGGCTCACAGTCGCAACAGAGCTATTATCGCTGCTCAGGGATGCGTTTGCGGCTCCACTGGCGCCTAAGCCGAGATGAACCTCCAACTGCTGGGTACCGCCCACTGGGATGCTTACCGTTGTGGGGTCCACCTGGGGTGTGCCGGCAAGGCCTTTTACTGTAATCGGCACTGTGATGACCACAGAGTTGCTGTGGTTGTCCTCAACCGTCACGTCCACGCTGGTGGAACCGGCGCCTACGGCGTCGACCGTAATAACGCCACCGCTAAGCGATACAATCGCCACACCGGAGTCGGTGGCGGAATTGTTGCGTGTAATAATGGTTATGGGATCGCCATCAGGATCGCTTGCCACATCGGAAGCTGTAAAGGTATGGGTCGTGCCCTCCAAAAGGGTCACTTCAAAGGCAGGGGTATGGGGCACAGGGGTCTGATTGGCCGCCACCGGCACAGTGGGCAAATCGATGGCGAACACACTGCTTTGATTACGCACCCTGTCCTTGGCAACCACGTAGACAGTGTAGTCCTTGGTGGAGTCCAGCCCGGAAATGGCAGGGATTGTCTGCACCCCCGCACTGTTGAAGTTCTGCCGGATTCCTGTAGTGATCACATCATTTGCCGAAGGGACAGGATCTGTGGATTCTTTTAGCAACCAGTAATACTTGCCGTTGGCATCGTTGCTGATGGTGAACTGCGGGCTCGCGCTGGCAGCGCCTGCGGCGCGACCGCTTTGGCCATTGAACAGGGCCGGTGCAAGCGTATCCGCCTCTACCACCAAATCAACCGAGAATATGGAGCCGCCCAGGTTGGAACTGGCTGCATAGTCTTTCTGCCACCAGAAATAACCTGTATAACTGCCTGACGGCAACCCATCCGCCAAAGCGCTGTGAGAGCCACCGGACAAATAGTTGTTGAAGCTTTCCAGGTCAATGCTTTGGCCGCTTCCTGTACCGTAACGTACAGTTTCCCTGGAAGCGTCTACAATCTTAAAGACGATTCCGTCCGCCGGATTGCCATTGCTGTCGCTGGGCGGGGTGTCGGTAGTGGTAAACGGCAGAACTTCCCCGCTGCCCAGGTACAGCGTGCCGCCGGGTGAAAGGGTTTCATCCAAATCATATTCCAATCCGGTAATAGTTGGAAGCACGGAATCCAAAACCGTCAACTTAAACACCTTTGTGTCGGGGTTAGAGGTCAATTTCATGCCGTCCTCGTAAATACCCGATTGGGACTGGGTCTGGGTTGAAAGAGTGGGGGTTTGTTGCAAATCCGACGCAAACAGGATATTGGTGGTTTCGATCTGAGTGATGGGCCGCAGTCCCTTGAAGCCCCCAACTCCAACAGTATCCACCTTGCCACCGGCGTTTACATAGTTGGCAAGTCCCGCGGAAAGACTGCTGGGTGTTCGCGTCCAGTAGTGAATGCCTGTATAGAGGTTGCTGTCGCCTTTCAGCGAAGCGGCCGCCGGGGCTGTGGAAGCGGATGGAACCACCTGTGTGCTGGGATAAGTGCGGGTGGTTGCCATATCATCGTAACCCCAGTAAACCTTGCTGGTAGTGTTTGGCGCCGGACTTTCATATACTCCGGAGGGCAGGTAAAACCGCTCTGTCGCTCCCGTATCGTTCGAAACGCCGCTGTTGTCTATTTTGGTTTTAACCTTGGTCGTGGCGGGCAAAATATTCAGTTCTGCCGCGGAAAACTGATCTGAAAACGCTCCGGCCGAATTTAAATAGCCGCGCATTCCAGAGGCGACCCAGCTGGCATTTGCCGATGTATTGGTATCATATTGTAAGCTGTCAAGCACATACTCGCACAGCAGGGTGGTCTGGTTCGTGGTTTGTTCCCCGCCAACCCGCCAGAGAATAGGGGTAGGGGAAGACTCCCACGTGGTCGCCTGATGGCTGGCATTCACGCCGGTGGCATGTTTATATTGCCCCAGATAGATAAAATTGTTCGGAGCAAACAGGTCGTCTACGGGGACGCCGTCGTTTACATCATAGGCAACAGGATAGGTCGGCGCCGCCAAAACTTTCACACCCGTGATCTGGGGCAATGGTGTCATCATAAGCGCAATCCCCAGGGCAAGAGCGAAGATACGCTTTATTGCAATGCTCTTTTTCATATTTTCCTCTTCTTTCTTGTCATGATCGCCGCATGCAACCGGTATTTTGCGCCCCAAGCCCTTTCGTTTGGGCGCGGTTCCCAATTGCATATGTTATAGCGCGAAAGTTACGCTTTACATCCAGTGCTGGGGTTGTCATTGACGTTCACCTCGTAACTTTCATCACCGCCGGTTTCGGGATTGTCCAAATCCTGCTGCTGTAGCTGGTCCCAGTTGGGAACCCTGGCAAGGTCCTCCTCGTACTTGAACATCTCCAAGGCGGGCAATTCCAGCAGGGACATGAAGTAGTATTCCGAAAAGGGCAGCACCTCCGTACTCTTGCCCAGATAACGCATGTCGTCCCCATAGACGAAGTAGACTTTCTCCAGATTGGACAAGCTGACCTCGCTCTTTCCGCGGTTCATATTTACTGTGTTCAGCTTATACACAAACTCCAATGCGGGATAAATTTCCGGAAACTCCTCCTCAAAGCCGGGATCGTAAGGGCTCTTGATATCGCAGGTTGCGTAATACTTCTGACCTTCAAACAAGGTTTTGGTTATGATGACGTCGTGCCCGATCTCCATCTTCAGGCCCTTGACATGCTCCGTCGCCTCCACCACCAGGCCATCGCTGGTGTATACACGGCCGGTATCACTGTCGACTGTCTCCACATCCACTTTCATTGTTCCGCTGACGGTGATGCTCAGCCTCTCTCTGCTTTTTCCATCCACTGTCAGAAATATATCGAAGCTGAAGTCCTTATCCTCCACACTGACAAATTCCTCGGCAAGCATCACGCTGATGTAAGCGGTCCTGCCTGTACGTGTCGTTGTACCCGGATGGAAAAAAGGCTTGCCACTAAACACATCGGTTTCCAACTGCACATAGTCCAACGTAATATTTCCCGATTGCAGCTTGGTTCCAACCTTTACACGGCTTCTGGTCAGGTCCTGCGTTTTCACCGCTTCCATGGGCAGCGGAGTCCGCCCGTTTGACCAGGTAAACATATCCGCTGTCAGGGGGATGCGAATCTCATCCCCCGCACATACCTCCAAACTGCTGTAGTCCCCCGATTGCCCCAGTGGGAACATATCTTCCAGTGTGTACTCCCACGAAATCCCGTCAATATCCCCCCTGCTGGCGAAAACCACCATGGGCATTGCCGCAAACAGGCACACTGCCGCAAGCATCGCCGCAAGCACAACCCTGATTGATCTCTTTCTCAGTGTTTGTCTCATTCTGCTCCCCCTCCTTCAGTGGCTTCCTCTATATCCTCTTTCTTTTTATCTATAGGGAAAGCGCCGGATTCCGCCGCACCCCTGCTGCTCTCAAGCAATGGCTTGTCGGTCACGATGATGTCGCCGCCCTTGTTCGTCTTGAAGTGCAGGAACTTTTCGGTGTCTATAAAATGCTCGGTCCCTGTCATCCTGCTGTACCGCCCGGTTTGCCGGTCATACTGGTAGAAATAGAGGTTGTTGGTGTTAAAGCCGCTCAGGTCGGCTGCCGCGGCCACTTCCACCTTGGCGCCGTATGTGCCGTTCTGGTCAAGGCAAATTACGGACAAGTTCTTGTTGCCAAACCGGTTTTGGAACAGCGCCTTGGTTTCCCCTGTTTCCACCGTGTCCACATAAACGCCGGGGTACACATCGGGCAGCGGCTCAACCACCTTAATATACAGGCGGCCTTCCAGAATATTGGCGTTTTCTTTGCGGGAAGTGTCGAATTTCAGCGTCATGATCCCGTCGCCCACCTTCGTGCTCATTTCGGCTCCCTGCCTGCCGCCGGAAAAAGCAAGGTCAAAGTGGTGTTTGCTGACGAAAGCAATATCCTCCAGTACAATTGATGGGCTCACCGGGTTTTCCTTTGCGGCTACCTGGCACTGGTAGCGCAACACATCAAAGGGCACATATTTCCGGCCGGTAAATCCGCCGCCCTTGGCGCCGCCGCCGCGGCGGTCCCAAGTTTTATCGGTGTTTGTTCCCTCGTCGGTGGGCACATCCGGCGTCGGTCCGGATTGGCCCAAGCTCATGCCTACCCTGATTTCCGCCGAGTACCCGGTCTGCTGTCTTTCGCAGTACAGGTCATACCGGTAAATGCCCACCGCGCTGGGCACATTCACCATGTATACAGCTTCCATGTCCTTGCCCGCATTGGACACCGTATACATCCGGTCGTAGAGCAGGTCGTGGATCTCCAGGCTATTAAAGTTGAACAGATAGTTGCCCTGTACCGTAAGCGCAGACTTTCCCTTGCCGTTCAGGGTATCTGCCATTGTGGCAAAGTAATTCGGATTTGCCTTAAACCCGGTCAGGCTTGGCACATCGTCGCCTACCTCTATCTTGGACTCACAGCCTGCTACCTCTTGGCCGTTAAATACCACGACCACTTTGTACAAGTCATTGCGCAACTTGCTTGGATTGTGCGCTGCAAAGGAAATTGCCTGGGTGGCGTTGCTGCCGCCGTTTGTGATGCTGGTCACCGGGTGGTCTATCGCTGTTCCCGTTGCACTTCCGTCGTCGTCAACCGGTGTAACCCGCAGCGTCAGGTTTGTGCCGGCAGTGTCCATATGCTGTCCGGTCATTTTAAACGTTGTTGTACCGCCGCTGGACGGGTGCTTGTCGTAGGTGGGGGTAAAGCTGCTTGCATCCACCCCGGCCTGCGGCTTCTTCACCGTGATGGTGACAGTTTTTCCTGTGGCGGCTCCTGCGTCTGTCACTTCAAAGGTGTAAACATGATCCGTCTGGGTGGTGTTTGCCGGCAACGCAATCCCGATTTTGGATATTGCCTGGCTGGCGGTGCCGTTCAGCGCAAAGTCATTATGAACCAGAACCGGCAGAGAGACAGGCCCGCTGTTGTTCAGCCCAAGGCTCATATTGTGCAGGTTCACGCCGTCTATCACAAAGTAGACGGTGCCGCCCGCATTTGTCAGCTCCAGGGAAGCTGTCGCGGCGCTGCCATCGGAATTCTCCGTTGCCAGAAGATCGGATGCCATGGCGGGAGCTTCCGCTACCACGGCCTGAGCCGAAAAGCCGGTAGAAACGCCGTTGATTCTTGCGGTAAAAGTATAGGTAATGGGATACATGGTCATGTTGGCGGGTACCGCGAAAGTGGCTGTGCCAACCCCGCCCGTTATCGTTATTGCCAAGGGACCGTGTGTTGTGCCGTGGCTGTCGACAATGGCAATATCCAATTCCTTGTTGTTGGCCGCTGTGGCGTATTGCAGGTTCACGCCGTTGACCGTAATTGTGGCGTTTCCGCCGGTGTAGGTATAGCTGTTGGGATTCACGGCAATGCTGCTTACAACAGGAACCCTCACCTCAAATGCACGAGTGCTGTGAGCGATGCCCAGACCCAAGGAATTTTTGATGGAATCCGCCGCGATGTCGATAACATACAAGCCCTCACCAAGGGATTTGGTGATTTTGAAGGTGTCGCCGCTAAAGCTTATGTCCGCGGCGGTCAGAGCTACAGGGGAACCATCCCTGGTCAGGGTGATCTTCCCGGCGCCCAGTTCGTTTGCCCCGGTAAAGGGTGTCGTGCCATCGCTCAGGAACAAATTGGGATCGCCGGCGACGCCCGAAGAAAGCTTGAACTGTATGCCGCTTGTATCCTTGAAGTACATGGCCTTGATACCCGAGAAGTTTGCCGCGGGGGATGCATTGTCCAATCCGGATTCCAGTAAATTGGAAACCAGGTTATAGTTGCCGAAAGAGTCCTTGACCCGGTTGGCCAGCAGCATTACCTTGCAGTCGCCGTTGCCGTTGGCTTGAACGTTTACTGTATAGTTCTGTCCTGTTGAATCGGTGGCGGTCAGCGTGCCAGGCACTACCGCGCCGTTGGTCACTTGGAAGTGGGTTGCCAGCAAGCCGGTGACGGGGCGGTTAAAGCTTACCGTTATTGTGTAAGGCACCGTGCTGCTCACCATAGCGGGGCCGGACAAGGTTGGCTGCAAGGTATCCCGCAGAACCTCGTAGGGGCCCAGCACCCCGTCCGACGCTATGGTGTTTTCGGTTTCCACGTACCAGTGAATGTAATAAGTGCCGTCTGCCGCCGGAAAGGGGGCAGTAAAGCTTTTGCTGTGGTTGTAGGAGCCGTCCGGGTTGGGGGTGGCCGACACCTTGGTCCAGGCTGAATCCCCGTCCGGCGTGTGCCCCGCCGAGGGACTGGGGGTGTGCGCGCCGGTGGGGCTTGTGGTTACGGAGCACCAGATATTTTTAACGCCGTCAATGTTGGCGTTGCTGGCAGTGGCCGTCATATTAACGCTTGTCGCGTTGGTCTGGGTAGGCGGATCGGTGATGAGAGCTGGGGCGGAAGGATAGACCGCGATAGCTTTCGCCTTGTTCCCCGATGTGGAGTTTAGCTCCTCCTGATTCACCTTGATGCGCAGGTTTATGGTTATGGTTTTATCATAAGGGGGCGAGACTGTATCGTTTGTAATATGCAGGACAAGGGGCTCGGTCCGCTCCCCCGCCCGCACAATGTTATTGCGCTTTACTATAATGGTTCCCTCGGAGTTGGGAGGCAGGTTTTCTCCGCCGGCCACAGGGGGGTCGCTGATCCCGGGACCACTCAGTGCGAAAGACTGTATCCCTGATTGGTCCGCCACAATATTCATGGGCAGATCACCGGTGTTTTTGATTTGCAGCTTCAGCTGGTTATAGTTGTTGGGATAATCGGCTGAAGGCGCGGCTGTGGCCGCCGTCTGGCCAAAGTCGAACTCCCCGAAATGAAGATCAATTTCACCGCTGTCCTGGAAAGTTTGCGGGGCAAGATACGTCCACGGAGGGGTTGCCGTGGAAGCTCCCGGCGGTGTTGGCAGCACTGGGGCTGTCTTTGTGTTCACATAGGGGCCACCCACCACAACACCTGTGGAGGTCGAGGACGCGTCACCCAAAATCAGGTTGAAGACATCAACAGTGTTGGGATTATATGGCTCGCCCACATTTAAATCCAGGGGCAGCAGTGCGTTTGCCGGATTTGTGGGAACTGTCTGGGTAGCAAACGCGCTGCCATCAACCTTTTTGGATTTGGTAAAATAGTCCACTGCCAGGTTGGTGTAGTAATTCAGGTTCAGCGCATCGCCATAAACGCCGCTGGAGCCGGTATTCCCCACCTTGGCCGCAAAAGCCGGCAGATAGGGGTCGGCCTCGCGCACGCGGACATAGATATCCGCGTTTTTGGTGTATTGGCCGGAGCCAGTGCCGGAGGCGCTGTTGTCCTGGGTGCGGGCGGTGAATATTTTGGTCTGCACAATACCGCTGTTCTGGGCCGCAACCCTGGCGGATGCGGAGTTCAGGTAGAAGATCTTGTCCGCGTTGCCGATGTCCCAGCAAGAGTCGGTATTGTTGACAGGCCCACGGTAAATCGCTCCGTAGAGCTCTGTCACATCAGCGGATGGGAGTACAATAATGGTTCCCTTACAATAGGGATTTGCTCCTCCGCCAATGGCCACGCCGTCGCGGCCGGGTACCAACTCGCGATGTGTCCCGCCGGGACCATTGAAATCTCCCCGCACAGAGGCCTTGATTTTACCGCCGGTAATCAGGATATACTCAAAGTTGCCCTCAGCCGGGGTTGTGGTGGTGTTGGAGTTTGCGTTGCCCGCGCCAATTGCAGCGCCGCTTAGATATCTTTCTGTATAATGCGGCGGGTCATTTGGCCCCGGAATCAAGCTGACGGCTGTAATGTCACCGCCATTGATGGTAATCCTGGTGTTGTTGTTGTTACAGGGATATCCCGCGCCAATGGCCGCGGCGCTGTTATTGGTACCTGCGCGGGAGTCACAGATGGCGGTTACGTTGCCATCGTTGATAACAATGGTGCCGCCGCCGCCGCCGGCACCGCCGCCGATACCGGCGCTGTCGTCGCCGCCTGTTGTGTGGATGGTGCCGCTGTTGACAATAATAGTACCGTTGTCAACACCATACTTACTTCCAATAGCGGCACCGGATACCGCCATAGACTGCACTATAGTCAGCTTTCCATCTTGATCCACACCGTTATAGGATTCTATTGTTAACCTGGCGGCAGAGGCTACCTGCAGCACAGCGTTACGTACAGTGCCGCCGGACGCAAAAAGCATTTCATTGTCGCCCATAAGCTTCAGGGTAACATTTGCGTTTCCCAGAATATTCATACAGGGCTCCGAACCTGTTCGCAGCTTGATATCCTTGATGGTGATGGTGCCTGTGTAGCCGCTTTGCACCTGAATGTAGTATGTAGAGGCGGTTCCGTTACCGTAGATCAAATAGTTGCTGGTGCTGCTGCCAGAGATCGTCAGGTTGCCACCATTGATATTGTGGCTGACCGTAACCGGCTCCGCCGCCACAGACAGCGTAATAATTGGGAGCGCGGCTACAAACACAGCAATTGAAGTGAAAAATGACCACAATCTTTGAACAGCTGTTTTGCTCGTCGCTCCTACAGGGACACCTTTATTCTTTTTCATATACTCTCCTCCTTGAAATCAGTGGACGTGAAAGCCGGAATCGCCGACCGTGAGAATCGAGAGGGATGTCGCGTGAAAGAACTTGAGGCACAGTTGCGCGAGCTGCAATACAGAATTGTATAAATGCGAAAATGGCAAAAAAGTGAATTATTTCCATTTTTATAGCTTTTTACCGTTTTCCAAGCCAGTAAATTCCCAATTATGCCAAATTACACCTTTATTCTTGTTTTAGAATAGCACCTTAACCGGAAGAAATGACATAATTGTAATATAATGCAGCCAAAAAGTAATATTATTTCTTTTTTGTGTAGGTTGTTGGAGGCTTCATTGACTTATGACCGCATTTTATTAGAATTAGATGTATGCAAATTTTACTATCCCTAAAAACAGGCAATGTAGATTTTCACTTTATGGATTTGGTGCAAAAAACAGGCTGGGGCTGTTGCAAAACAGCCCTTTGTGATTATGGCTTATAATTTCACCCGGCTCTACAAAGGTATCGATATTGTAGATGAGCAAAGGCTCGTTCATGGAACAATAGGGTATAGCTTTCATAGCCGTTGTTCTTGCCTTGGACACTGCTGCTTGCTTACGCTCTCCTCGGCACAGCCCAAAGCTTTAAACAACGCATCCGTCGCCAGTTGTAACGGCAATCTGATTCCGCTTAATAAATTGCATTATAAATAACAGGTGCCATCTGCCAAAAAAGCACCAACAGCACGAAAACAATCATCTTCACAATGAAATAAATGGAAAACGAGACATAATCAACCGAATCAAAAACAATGGAATCAGTATGGGTTGTAATGAAAAAGTGGAGCAATGAAATCAACAGGAACCATGGTCTGATCTTTATGTTCGGTTGCGCGCTGAACAGGCGGGGGCGTAGTGGTCTGTTTGGCAAATAATTTACCCCTTTCCAATTATTGGGAATATGTGTTTGCATGCCCTGATTTTCCCCGTATCAGTACAAAAACGTTCTTGTCAGGCATTCCTGTTATTTGTTACCATTGCTATAAATATTCACAAACAAAATTATCCACAAATAATATCACAAATAAAATGTAGAATTATGATAGGCAGACCGACCTGCAATTCTAATTTCGTAAAGGTGTCAGGTGACAATGAATAAACGTGCAATTGCTATAGGTATTTTGATTTTCACTTTGGCGCCTGTGCCTGTATCTGCAAATAACAATGTTCCAGAAAATGCCGTCCAATCCTCATATTTACAAAATGACCTATATGCTACACAGGAATTTTCCTCACATATCCCGCTCATTGTAATTGAATTCAAAGGCAAAGACGATCCTGGTTATGTGGCGCTGGAAAGCAATTGGCTTGAAGACGATTGGTTTCACAACTGCGTGATTTCCGTTTATGATCATACCAATGGCGGGAAGAATACCCTGCAAGACAAACCGGATTTGGCAGTTATCTCTAAAATCCAAATGCTTGCCGATTGGGAAACCGAAAACCGCGAGAAACACGATTATTACATCCGTTTGGAAGACGGCAACGGCCAAGCCCAGGCACACGGGCTTCTAGGGCTGCCTGCCAACAGTGAATATTGGTTATTGGGCAGCATGTATGACAAATCGCTTATCCGCAATTACCTGGGGTATACCCTTGCCGCCGATATCATGGGCAGCGCGCCGAAAGTTCATTTTTGCGAGGTGCTGCTCAAGACCGAAAAAGGGCTGCTTTATCAGGGGGTTTACCTCCTGATTGAGCGGGTACGCGCGGAAACAGGCGTTTATGTGCAACGTCTTCCCAAAAACTACGGCGGAATACCGCTTTATACACAGTACACGCAGACTGTCTCCGGGCTGGGCAGCCTTGTCATTCCATTTTATGAGCCGGAGCAGACAGATTCGGCCATTATTCAACTGACGCAAGATCTGAGCTACATTGAAGATATCCTGGCCTCCCGGCAAACCACTCGATTTTTGCAGTATAGAAATTTAATTGACGAAAACAGTTTTATTAACTATTTCATAGTGAATGAATTGCTTGGGAATTACGACGCTGCCCTGAATACCTTTTATTCCTATCAAAATGCGGGCAAACATTTGCTTCAGGCAGGGCCGGTCTGGAACTTTGAACGTTCTTTGGACAATGCGGTGGACACCCCCATGGAGCTGGGTAACATCCCCATGGCACAAGCGCCCTTTTATGCGGATTTAGTTAAAGGCATGGATTTTGTGGATGCTTTGAAGGGCCGCTATAATGAATTAGAAACCGGCCCCCTCAGTGTCAGGAATTTGATGAATTTAATTGATTCCGCTGTGAAATATTTGGGGCCGGCGCAAGCCAGGGATTGGGCCAGATGGAAATATATCTATCAATACGACCCGTCAACGACATTGGAGCCCTATCCCGCCGAAGACGCCAATCATCCCTCCCGGCTGCGTCAAACCGGAAACTACGAGCAAGAAATTGTGAAGCTGAAATATGTCTTGCGGGAGCATAGCATGGAAATTGCGGAAACGATTCCTCTTCTATACAATGGGGATAATTTGATAACAGAAGCAAATAATTATGAAAGGAATACGAAGCTGTTTATTGCTTTCTTCACTATATTCACAGTATCCATCGCGCTTGCCAGAAGCCAGAATCTGCGATAAAGCGCAAATAGAATAAAATAGGGGGCGAGACAAAGTCATGGCAAAACCAAAAAAACTGATAAAAACAGCAAAATCTCACACCCTACTGCTTTTGGCAACGTCCATCAGTATGACAATCTATATTGTCTGGCGGTTCCTGTTCACCCTTCCAACCCGTTACGGACCGGTGACCTTTGTACTTGGCCTGCTGTTGGTAGCCGCTGAGTTGACAGGAGCCATGGAGGCTCTGATCGAATACCGTCAAATCAATAAGAATCTGGTGCCTGAACTTCCCAAGATCCCGCCGGAGTGGTATCCTCATGTTGATGTGTTTATTACTACGCACAATGAATCTGTGGACTTGCTTTACAAGACGGTGAACGCGTGTGCTTTTTTGAAATATCCGGATAAGAATAAAGTACATGTGTATTTGTGTGACGACACGGACCGTCCCGAAATGGCGGATTTGGCCCGTGAATTGGGAGTCGGCTATTTTGGTTTTTCCGGCAACAAGCAGGCGAAAGCGGGAAACCTTAACAATGCGATGAAAAAAACGGATTCTCCTTTGGTTGTTACGCTGGATTCGGATATGATTCCTCACAGCGATTTTTTAATGGAGACCGTACCATATTTTTTTCTGCCGAAAGTCAAAAAAAATGAACAGGGGATATGGGTGGAGCGAACAGAAACTGAAATGGAGCCGAACTTTAAAATTGGCTTTATTCAAACCCCGCAGAGCTTTTATAATCCGGATTTGTTTCAATACTATCTCTATTCTGAACAGCGGATTCCCAACGAACAGGACTATTTTTTCCGTGAGGTAAACGTTGGCCGCAACGTGGATAACGCTGTTATATATGCCGGATCGAATACGGTGTTGTCCCGCAAAGCCTTGGAAGAAGTCGGTTATATCGCCACCTCCAGTATAACCGAAGATTTTCTTACCGGGCTGCGGATCCAAAAGAAGGGGTATACCACCTATGCCACACCGGACGCTCTTGCCCATGGGCTGTCTCCGGATTCCTTTAAAAGCTTGATCAATCAACGTGAGCGCTGGGGCAGGGGTTGTATCCAAGGCTTAAAACAGGAACACATTATCCTGTCGCCAAAGCTTGGTCCCTTTCAAAAAATCAGCTATCTGGCGACACTGCTGCATTGGGGCACTTACGCACGGCGCTTGATTTATATTTTTGCCCCCATTCTGTCCATTATTTTTAACCTATATATTGTTGAGGCCAACATGTGGCAGGTTCTGGTGTTCTGGCTGCCCCACTATCTGCTTTATAACCGCACGTTGCGCTTATTATCGGGCAATATCCGAAATCAGCACTGGAGTAATGTGTGTGATACTATCCTGTTTCCCTATCTTATAGGGCCAATATTATTTGAGACGCTTGGGTTTAAAAAAAGAAAATTTGTAGTCACAGAAAAAAAGAAAGTGAATTTATCCCGAAAAACTACGCGGCGTGCATCTTTCCTGTTTGCCATGCCGCATGTGATAATGTTGTGCGCATCCGCATGGGCATTGATTCTTCTGGTTATTACCAGTGTGAATACCAGAAGCATTTATAATCCCATTATTCTGTACTGGCTTATCATCAATATTAAAAATCTGATGTTTGCGGTATTCTTTATGTATGGACGAAGCAACCTGCGTATGACGGAACGGTTTTATGTCAAAATCCCCGTTGTCGTCCACACCGAGAAAGAAGACATTGAAGGAAAGACCGCGGATGTGTCTGAAACAGGCTTGTCAGTTTTAGTGGATAAACCCGTATATATATCCGCGGACAAACCATTGAGGATCGTTATCCGCAGCGAGATATATGAAGCGGAGCTTTCCTGTGTGCTGGCAAGCGTAACGCAGGCCGGGCAGGATTGGAAATACAGCTTCCGCATTGATTCAATGGATTCAGAAAATACACGGCAATATATGCAGATCGTATATGACAGGGCGCACTCGTTGCCCACGAAGCTGGATCCGTCGCTGAGCGTTTTTGACGATTTCAATTTAAACTTCGTGAAACGCACAAAGCGTTATGAATCATCCAAACGCAAATTACCGCGTATTATGCTCCATTTGCCCTTTGAAACCGAGCAGGGAGTGCGTGGACAGCTTATTGATTTTAACTATGAGTTTGCCAAAATAAGCGCAAACATAAACCTGGAGGCCGATGAATATCTGACGATCACCTATGGAGCCGACGCAACATTGGCCCTTGCCCCTGTAAACACCCGAATTGCCGATCCGCAAGCGAATAAAATTGTTGATTACTATAGAATTGTTAACCAGGATGAATTCATTGGCAGTCCGGATTACGACAAAACTTTGCATGTATGGCTCAAGCTGCAAGCAATCCCATTAAATGACAGGCCGGTTGGAAAGGCAACTATCTCCATTGCTAAAATTACGCAAGATGAAAAGCCATTCGAGAAAGAGGAATTGGGGGTGTAAAAGCGGATGCTTTATTCCAGCCTGATATTTATACTCTACTTCTTCCCAATTACCGTAGGCGTTTATTATTTGATCCGCTTTTCACAACGTTTGCAGAATGTATGGCTGCTCATTGCCAGTCTCCTCTTTTACGCCTGGGGCGGGCCTCTTCATGTCATTTTTCTGCTCGCGTTCATTGCCATAAACTACGGCATGGGCATCACAATAGACCGGCTGCAAAAAAAAGAGGCACCGGTAAAACCCGCGCTCGCCGCTGCCTGCACGCTTAACCTGATACCGCTTTTTATTTTTAATTATCTTTCGCCGCTTGCAAAGGGCGCCGGTCCTTTATTGGGCCTGAATACCGCAGCCGTTTCTTCCATTGTGGCTCCGCTGGGCATTGCTCTGATTACCCTGCATTCGATCTCCTATCTGGTGGATATATACCGGCAGGATGTGAAGATGGATAAAGACCCTGTCCATTTTGCGCTCTATATCGCTTTCTTTCCGCTCCTGATTGGCGGCCCGATCCTTCAATACGCAGATGTAGTACACCAAATTGCGCGGCGCAACGCCACATGGGAGGATTTTTCCCAAGGCGTTTGTCGTTTTGTTATCGGTTTGGGTAAAAAGGTGCTGATTGCCGATGCCATGGCGCTCATTGCCGATCACATATTTAACCTTTCCGCTATGAGCGGGAGTCTGACAAGTGTGCCAGCTTCCCTGGCTTTGGTCGGCCTGATTGCTTTCGCTCTGCAAATCTATCATGGGTTATCCGGATATACGGATATGGCCCTTGGCTTGGGCCGCATTTTTGGGTTTCATTACAGGGAAAACTTTAACTACCCTTATGCCGCTCTGTCCGCAACAGATTTTTGGACACGCTGGTATACATCATTGACATCCTGGTTCAATAACTATGTCATGGCTCCCCTCGCCATTCGAAACAGCAGCAATGACCGCATGGTGCGCAATACATTCATTATGTGGCTGCTGATAGGGCTCTTGTTCGGATGCGAGTGGACATTTCTGATTTGGGGAATCTGGAATTTTGCATTCCTTATTTTTGAACGTGTGATTGAACTCGAAAATATAAATATTCCCCTCATACCGCGGCGGATCTATGCCTTGGTATTCATGCTGATGGGATGGATCTTTTTTCGGACAGGCGATCTCTATCAGCTGTCTGTTTTTGTTGGTAACCTCTTGGGGAGAAATGGCAACGGTTTTTTCAGTGACATGGCGCTTATGTTTATCCGCGAGTATTGGGTTGTCTTTCTAGCAGGTATTGTGTTTTCAACTCCGGCCGTGCCCAAGCTGGAAGCGCTGCTCATAGGCAAACAAAATGCGTGGTCCAAGACTTGCTCTGCGGTCTATCCGCTACTTGTGGCTGCCCTGCTGCTTTTCGTTGTAATCTTTTTAATTAGAAGTAGCTATGACCCGTTTTTGGCATCCAGTTTATTATGATTGGGAGGCGTTGTAATGAATTTCTATCGTCGGGCGCGCAGCGCTTTCGCTATTTTATTTATAACAGTGTTGGTAGCTTTTTCAATACTCAATTTTACCACCCGTCTGCCGCTATTTCGAACCAAGCTGAGTAATTTGTCCGCAAACAGCGGCTTGAACGATATGATTGGCACCGTGAACTATATCGCCAACGGCAGCGTGTTGGGAGAAGAAGAACTGATATACAGCCATTCCCTGCTGCAAGTCCTTTTGGGTAAGGAAGAGAGCGGCGGCTTTGAAATCATAAAGGGCAATAATGGCGAGTTGAGCTACGGTAACTTCTACCCGGTCTTTACGACGCATGCAGAGGAGTATGCCTTTCGCATGAGACAGCTGCGGGATTATGAAAGCAGCAAAGGCAGTCATGTTATCTTTATCAACGCAATTGATCTGTTTGACCGGACCCATTCCAGCTATGCCGCCGATCTTCCAGTTAATGACCAGAATACAATATCCGACGCAATGCTGTACTATTTGCAGAGCTACGGGATCGACTACCTGGACAGCCGTAAGGTTCTAAAAGAATCTTCACTGCCGCCAGAGCAGTACAGGTACAATACGGATATCCATTGGACTGTGGAGGCCAGCTTTGAGGTGTTCGCCAGTTTGATTGAAAAGCTTTCTGACGAATATGACCTTGATCTGGATCCCGATTCCTATTATACAAATCCGGATAACTATACACAAAGCCTCTTTCCACAAAGCTATGTAGGAATTTTGGGACAGCGCGCCAGTGTTCCTTTCTCCGGGATGGATAATTTTCTTTTCATTGAACCTGACTTTCAAACCCAATTTACACTGGATTATATACGCGATAATGTCGAATATACAGTAACGGGCGATTTCAATAAAGCTCTCATCAATCATTCCTACTGGGATAACGGGTATCTTTTTGCGTCCTATCTCAGCGGTCAGACCCCCTGGAAGCGGATTACAAATGAGCTATCTCAAACCGGCCCGCGGTTTTTATTTATATGCGATTCTTTCGCGATGCCGATGATCTCTTTCCTTGCTCCCATAGCAAGTGAGATACATGTGATCTGTCCATTAGCCGGCCAGCCGATCGACCTGGAGCAATACGTGGCGGAATACGACTTTGATTTTGTATTTGTGGAATACTATCCGGGAAATATGACAGAAGAGGCTTTTGACTTCTTCATACGTTAAGGCATGTATGGCAATTGCAATAAATAACCAAAATGCCTGACAACCTTGATTGCAATTGCATACAGCAAAGAAGAAGCTCTATTTTCCGGTTATTTTCTCCCCTTGCTGTAACACTAAATATTTATGCGGAGGCTTCGAGATGGCGGGAAAGAAAAGAATATGGCTGATCATTCATATTTTTTTATTTGCGGCAGCTATTCCAGTCATATATTGTATGGCAAGTCAGAATATATATGAAAGTGATACGTCGGGATATGACGAAAATGGTGTACGGCGCCATGGCGCATTGCGTGTAGAAGGATCCCGGTTGGTAAACCATTCTGGTGAAGCGGTACAATTGCGTGGTATGAGCAGCCACGGACTACAGTGGTATCCGCAATACACGAACTACAAAGCGCTTGTTACCACGAAAGAATATGGAGCGAACCTGTTTCGGGCGGCGATGTATGTAGACAGCGATTTGGACGGGTACAGCCAGGATGAAAAAAGCGCGACCTATAATAAAATGATGCTGTATAACGCGATTGAGAACGCGTTGGCCGCTGATATGTACGTGATCGCGGATTGGCATCTGCTGGAAGACGAGAATCCGCAATCTCTGATCAACAAAGCTATCCCGTTTTTTGATGAATTATCGCAACATTACGCGGACGAACCGGGGGTGGTTTATGAGATATGCAACGAGCCTAATGGCGGTACCACCTGGCAGGATATCAAAGCCTATGCGGATAGGGTGATTCCGGTGATCCGCAAGAATGCGCCTGATGCTATAATCCTGGTGGGGACGCCGGAACACAGCAGCGCGTTGCTGAAAGCAATGGCAGACCCGCTTCCCTATCATAACATTATGTACAGCTATCACTATTACTCCGGCCTTGCAGACGATTCCTTCTACGCGACGCTGGACACGGCAAAGGCTCACGACTTACCTGTATTCATTTCAGAGTGGGGAATTTGCGCCAATCCGTCTACCGGAAAGATGGATTATGAGAACGCCAAGGCCTTTATCACGTATACAAAAGACAACCTGTTGAGCTGGGCGAATTGGTCACTCAGCAATAAAGCGGAAGATTATTCGGCAATTCGACCGGGAGTCGCCGCAATAAGCGGTTGGACAGAGGAGGATTTGACTGAAGGAGGAAAGCTCATTTTTGTGGCTTTAGGCGGTTAAATGCTATGGATTGTAGCCTTTCAGGCTCAGGGAGTTGCTCACGTCGGACGTCCTGCCTTTGGCCCGGTGCTCCATGTATTTGCCAAGCAGGATCAGAGCGATGATGGTGGCAGAGAACTCGAAGTACAGCTCTTTCATGCCGCCGTGCATTGACACACCGAGGTTGAAGAAGCCGTTGTATACGCTGAGCAGATAGGCGGAGGTGGTGCCCAGCGCCTCCAGCACATCCATGTTACTGCCGCCGGAGCGCAGCGCTTTGAAAGCGTTCTTGCAGAAGCGGCGGCCCACGCCCACCTGCACGACAGTGACCATGAACAGCTGCACCCACTCGTTGTGCAAAAACATTGTGACCGGGTTGTGCATTCCCAGTAGGCAATTGCGAAAGTAATCCTTGAAAATGGAAACAAAGCACAAAGTGAGAAAAGAAACCAAGAAAAACGAAGCGGCTAAAAAAGGGCGCAAGAAATAAAGGTTTTAAACCATATGGGTAA
>Ga0153950_1000413_pt1 | contig 19249 bp, 13 predicted proteins | sample TSNJ034MetaG_FD_104737 | JGI IMG/M metagenome (GOLD analysis project Ga0153950, IMG submission 104737) | Attine ant fungus gardens microbial communities from New Jersey, USA - TSNJ034 MetaG | ecosystem: Host-associated > Fungi > Mycelium > Unclassified | place: USA: New Jersey, Wharton State...
CTTTGTCTCGAAGACCGGGTACTCCCCGTGGGCGGCGAAGAACCGGCCCTCCCCGTTCTCGCCGCCAAAGGTGTGGTTTTTGCAGTAGGCGCCCTGCACCCGGCCGCCGTCGTCGATGAGCACTGCCGCGTTGTCCAGCAGCTCCGCGCCCTCCCGTTGGAGGATCAGGGGGGCGACGATGTACACCCCCAGCTGCTTTGCGGTGTCGCAAAGGGTTTTTACGGCATCGCCGTCCATGGTGTCGGCGAGCTCCCGGAGCCGCCCGCCCAGCACATTCAGATTGTAGCCGGTGAGAAAGAGCTCGGGCAGGCAGACAATATTTGCGCCCTCCGCCGCCGCCTGGGTGATGAGCTCAATTGCCAGCTTCAAATTCTGTTCCTTTTCCCCCAAGGCGCTCTCCAGCTGGATGAGTCCCACTTTAAACTTCACGCGGTTACCTCCTCCGTCTCGGCGGGAATGTCTTCAACGGCGTCGGCGTTGAAGCCCAGCCCCTTCATGATGAGATAATACATCACAACGGCGATGATGATACCCACAAACCAGGACGCCTGATACAGCAGCACCATCGAGGAGAACCACAAGCCCAGGAAGGGCACCGTCACCGACACGGTGAGGGTGAGCAGAGCCACGGGGTTGAGCCCGCCCTTGGGCCGGAGGAAAAGCAGCAGGCCCAGCACAGCGCAGACCACCGCGTAAATAATCAGGGCGATGCGCACCGAGGTCCCCAGCTCGCAGATGCCGTTCACCCAGCCGGAAGGGCCAATGACAGCCAGCAGCGCCGTGATGCCGGCCAGGATAAAGTGTACAAGCATAATGGGCTTGACCATGCGGGCAAGGCCGGCGTAGGCGTACTGCCCGTCCCGTTGATAGAGCTCGCCGACATTGAGCTTCTTTTTATAGACCAAAAAGTAGTTGCTGATGCAGATGCCCGCCACGGGGCCCAAGAAGGTGGAACCGCCCACCAGGAACACGTTCATATACAGGCTCAGGTCGGTCAAGAGCTTCCAGGGCTGGATGACGATGGCGATGAGGCCCAGCACAATAACCGCCATTTTGTAGTTGAGCTTGCCCCCCGACAGGTACGCAAGGTCGATGGAGGGGGACAACGCGTTTGCCGCCGTGTTGGTGGACAGCGTGGCCAGCACCAAAAACAGCATGGAGCCGATGACAAAGAAGGGATTGCCCACATAGCCGGTGAGGGCCACGGGATCCCAGACAGCCTCGCCGAAGATAACCACAGTACAGGAAGTGACCAGCGTGCCCACCAGCGCAAGGCCCACCATACCGGAGGGAAGGCCCACCAGCTGGCCCAGCATGCTGGACTTTTGGCTCTTGGCGTGGCGGGTGAAATCGGTGACGTTGAGCGTCAGCGGACCCCAGTAGGCCACGTTTGCGGTGAGAGACGGGATAAAGAAGGCCAAAAACGCGCCTGTGGTGGCAAAGCTGCTGGGTGCGCTCACCAGAGGGCCAAAACTGTTGCCCGCCGACTTGAAGGCCCAGACGAGCAGGATGACCAGCCAGATGACCAAAAACGGCGCGGCGATGGACTCCAGCCACTTCAGCGCCTTCATGCCCACCAGGAGCACCAGGATGTTCATGACCCAGAAGATGCCAAAACCAACCCAGACGCCTCCGCTAAAATTGGCCCAGCTGGGGAAGAGAAGGCTGAGCACGGTGTGGATGGCGGTGCCGCCGATCCAGATTTGGATGCCGAACCATCCCGCCGCCACGATGCCGCGAATCACCGCCGCGACGCTGGCCCCGCTAAAGCCGAAGGCCGAGCGCCAGTACACCGGGGAGGGAATGCCGTATTTTGCCCCCGCGTGTCCGTTGAGCAGAATGGGTACGAGGATAATCAGGTTTCCAAGCAAAATCGTAAACATCGCCTGGGGTACGTTCATGCCGCCCACAAGAAGTCCCGAGGCCAGATAATAGGTGGGAATGCCGATGTCCATGGCGATCCACAACGCCAGATAGTTGTAAAAATTCCAAGTGCGTTCCTTTTTTGAGGTTGGCATCAATTCTTCCGCTAAGGTCTGTTGTTTGTTCTCCAATTTTAAGCCCTCCCTTTATGGTTTGCTTGCGTTCGTAGGTCCACTCCTCTTTTTACACGTTTGGAAAAACAAATAACTGTCAAAACCATCGCCCTGTTCCATTGCCGTTGTGCCCGGTCCGGTTACAATGCGCCGGGGCCGGTCATAAGGTCCGCGTATATTCCGTTTCAGCCGGAATCGCCGCGTGACCACCCAATGACACTCACCGGGGCTTGCCCCGGTGTATCCCTTAAGGATACCGCCCTGCGGGGCGGCGGGGATTATGGTATCCGCCCCAAGGGGCGGGGAATGAAACCCGCCGTGTCAATTCAAAAACCTCCTCCCTGCTGAGCCGGCAATGGCAGCGGCACATTGGCCGCAGCGCGGTTGTTCAGCGCATCAGCAGCGACAGAACGGCCTTTTGGCCGTGAAGGCGGTTTTCCGCCTGATCGTACACAATGGAGTGCGGGCCGTCGATGAGCTCGTCGGTGACCTCCTCGCCCCGGGAGGCGGGCAGCGGGTGCATGTAGCAGGCGAAGGGGTTTGCCAGCGCAAAATGTTTGTCGGCAATGCACCAGTCGTCCCGGAACTGCTCCCGGTATTTCTTGTCCTCTTCCTTGGGCATTGTGCAGCTCCCCCAGCTCTTGGCGTAGATCACATCCGCGTCGGTGGAGGCGTCGTAGATATTGTTGGTGATGCGCAGCGTGGCGTCGTTTTTCGCGTACTGTTCATGGGCAAAAGCCATGTAATCGGGATCCAGCTCGTAGCCCTTGGGATAGGCAAGGGTCAGGTCGGCCCCCAGCAGGCTGCACGCCACCAGCATCGCCTGAGGCACGCCGGGGCTCTTGACGCGGTCGGCGTAGGCCCAGCTCATAACAATTTTCTTGCGCTTCCAGCCGCCGCCCAGCTTTTCCTTAATGGTCATCAAATCGCCGATGCACTGGCAGGGATGCTCCTTGTCGTCCAGGCCGTTGATAACGGGGATGGAGGCGGCGGCGGCGATGTCGTTCATAATATCCCGGGCCATGCCATACTCCTCCAGGTCGTAGAGGCGCACCATCAGGGCGTCCAGATAGCGGGAGAGCACAAGGCCGGTGTCGGTCCAGGTCTCCTTGTTGGCGCGCTGCATGTTGTCCTCGGTGTAATACTGCGCGTGGCCGCCAAGCTGGGTCATGCCGGTCTCGAAGGAGACGCGGGTGCGGGTGGAGGGCTGCGCGAAGAGCATGCCCAGGCTCTTGTCCTTCAGCACATGGTGCTTCATGCCGATGGCGTTTTCCGCTTTCAGCTTAAACGCCACCTCCAAAATTGTCTCCAGCTCCTCGCCGGTGTAGTCCATCAATGTGACAAAATCCCGTCCTCGCAAATCCGTTTTCATAAATGATTCCTCCTATTGTATTATTAAAGTAGTCTGCCCCAGCCCTTATTTGCCTGTATTCCGCCGTCGGCAAACACCGTTTTTCCCCGCACCAGCGTGCGGCATATGGTGTGGGTCAGGGCCGCGCCCGCAAAGGCGGCGGCGCTGTCCCTGGATTTTGTGAACAGCCGCTCCCCGCACACCGCGCCCGGCCTATCTTCCCGCCGCGCCAGCACGAGATCGGCGTCGCCGCCCACGCGGATGGATCCCTTCTGCGCGAGCCCAAAGGCCGCCGCCGCGCTGCCCGCCGCCATGCGGGCGACGTCGCCATAGGTGAACGCGCCCGTCTCCACAAAATTCAGCAGCAGCGGCAGCGACAGCTCCAGCGAGGGGATGCCGTCCACGGTGCTCCACATGCCCCCCCGCAGCTTTTCCTCCCGCAGGTAGGGGGCGTGGTCGCTGCCGAAGAAATCGACGAGCCCTTCCGCGGCGGCCAATATCATTTCCCGGCGGAGCTCCGGCGGGCGCAGCGGGGGCTTCACACGGGCGAACACGCCCGCTTCCGCCGCGCTCTCGCAGTCCAGCAGCAGATAATGGGGACAGCTCTCGGCAAGAATTTCCAGCCCCTCCCCCCGCGCCTTTGCGATCAATTCCAATCCCCGGGGAGTGGAGACGTGACAGACGATGACCCTGCAGCCGGTCTCCCCCGCGGCGGCGGCGACGCTTTTGATGGCGGAGAGCTCGGCCTCCTGTGGGCGGGACCTCTCCCACGCGGCCAAATCCTCTCTCCCCTCCCCCTGTATCCGCAACGCCAGGGGGGCCACCACCTTGTTGTCCTCGGCGTGCACGGCAAGGAGCCTGCCGGTGGCCGCCACCGCCCGCATTACCGCGCGCAGGGAATCCGCGTCCTGGGCGCACAGGCCGTAAAACTCCTCCTCCCGCCGGTTGGGGGGCGGCATGAGGAAGGTCTTGAAGGCAACGGCCCCCATTTCCGCCAGCCTTGGAATCTCCTCCAGGTTGTCGGCTCCGGCCCCGGCGTACATGCCCACATCCACCACAAGCTGGTCTCGGGCCTCCTCCCGGCGGGCGCGCAGCCACTCCGGGCGGGAGGCGGGGGGCGAGGCGACAGGCATCTCCAGCAACGTGGTCACGCCCCCCGCCGCCGCCGCGCAGGTGCCCGAGTGGAAGTCCTCCCGGTGGGAAAACACGCCGCCCCGTATGTGTACATGAGAGTCCACCATGCCGGGCAAAACCACCATGCCGGCGGCGTCTATCCGCTCCTTCCCCGTGAGGTGGGGACCTATCTCCCGGATGACGCCCCCCGCGACGCCGATGTCGGCGCGCAGTTCGCCCCCGGGGGTGACCACCAGTCCGCCTTGGATACATAAGTCATTCATAAAGCATCCCAACCCTTCGTATTTGCCCTAAGCCCGCAGGGCGTCGAGAATGGAACGGGCCGCCTGCTTGCCCTCCCGCACGGCCTGCACGATGGTGGCGCCGCCGTTGACGCAGTCGCCGCCCGCGTACACGTTGCCGCCCGGATCCGGGGCGTCGCCGTGGATGGCTCCCCCCAGCGCCTCGGCCATGGCCTTGTCGCTCAGCTTGCCCAGCGCGAAGATCACCGTGTCGGCAGTGACGGTGTACTCGCTGCCGGGAATGGGGGCAAAGCCCTTGCGGCTCTGGCCGGGGATCTCCTCCAAGCGGTTTTGCACCATGGTCACCCGCAGGGGTTCGCCGGGTTGAATGCCGGTTATCGAGGTGTTGTACAGCAGCTCCACCCCGTCTCCGATGGCCTCAAAGAGCGTCTCGTCGGTGGCGGGCATCTCGGCCCGGGAGCGCCGGTAGGTGAGAATCGCCCGGGACGCGCCCGCCCGAATGGCCGCCTGGGCCGCGTCCACGGCGGAATCGCCGCCGCCCACCACATACACGGTGCCGTCGACGCCCTTCACCCTGCCGGTTTTGAGTCCGCACAGAAGCTGCGACGCGGTCATGGTCTTGGGCGCCTCCGTGACGCCGCTGTCCCGGTCCCTGGAGAGCCCCACGCTGAGAAATACGGCGTCGCACTCCTCCTCCAGCTCCTCCAGCCGCGCGGCGTCTATCTCCACACCCATGTGCCAGCGGATGTTGGCGCTCTGAAGCTCGGTGAGATCCCGCTCCACCGCCCGGGCGGGAATGCGGTAACCGGGAATTTCACTCTGGACAAGTCCCCCCAGCTCGCTCTCTTTTTCATACACGTCCACGGTGACGCCGTTTAGCGCCAGCTCCACCGCGCAGGAGAGACCCGCCGGGCCCCCGCCGACAACGGCCACCCTGCCCGCCGCCGCTTCCTTTGTTTCGGGCTTGTAGTCCGCGTTGTCGCACACATACTTTTGCAAGTCCCGGATGCGGATGGACTCGTCGCATTTGCCCAGGGTACACTGCTTCTGGCACAGCTCCTCACTGGGGCAAAGGTATCCGCAGATTCCGCCCATGGGGTTTGCGTCCTTGATCACCCGCTTGGCGCTTTTCATGTCGCCGTAGCGCAGATGCCGGATAAACTGCGAGACACGGATGCCCGCCGGACAGCCCTCGTGGCAGGGGGCGTCCACACAGTACAGGCAGCGCTCGGCTTCGGCGCGGATAAATTGCAGCTCTTGTGTCACTTTGTTTGACATTTTCTTAACCTCCTTTCGCTCACTGGGCTTTTTTCTGCATGGTCATGCAGCTTGTGATGGGGCATACCTGCGCGCACAGCCCGCAGCCGTCGCACTTCTCGCGGTCCACCTGTGCCATGCGGTCGTCGTCCAGCCGGATGGCCGTGTAGCCGCTGTTGGCGCAGGTGGCCACACAGCGCCCGCAGCCCACGCAGTTATCACCGGGCGCGGCCACCAGCCGGCAGGCGCGGTTCAGATCGTTGTGCTTGGTGATGTTGGGCAGCGCCAGACCGCAAAAATCCGAAATGGTCTCAAAGCCCATCTCCTCCATGTAGGTCAGCACCCCGGCGCACAAATCCTCCACAATGCGGTAGCCGTACTCCATCACCGCCGAGCAAACCTGCAGCGAGCTCGCGCCGCACAGAATGTACTCCACGGCGTCCCGCCAGCTGTAGATGCCGCCGATACCGGAGACGGGGATATCCACCGCCTTGGCAATTTGGGCCACGCTGCGCAGTCCCACAGGCTTTATGGCCCGCCCGCTGAGTCCCTGGAACGCCCCCTTGCCCTCCACTTCGGGAATGGGCGCGAAGGTGCGGATGTTGACGCCGGGCAGCGCATTCAGCGTGTTGATGGCGGCGATGGCCGTGGCCCCCGCCGACTGGGCGGCAAGCGCCTTGCCGGGCAGGTCGGTAACCATGGCGGGCAGCTTTACCATCACCGGGAGGTGGGTCTCCTCAACGGCCCAGGACGTCACCTTTTTCACCATCTCCGCGTTGGAGGCGATGGTGGCGCCGCCACCGGCCTCGGCCATGCCGTGGGAGCAGGAAAAATTCAACTCGAACCCATCCACCCCGGCCTGTGTAAACATGCGCGTCACCTCGCGCCACTGTGCCTCCACAAGGCCCTCGGTGTGCAGCATGTTCACAAACACGCCCCGGTCCGGCCAATCCTTCTTCAGCTTGTGTGCGTCCTCCACCCATTGAGCAATGGGCTTGGGGGAGCCCAGCTCAAAGTTTGTAAACCCCAATATTGTGTCGCCGTCCTTCACCGCCGTAATGCGCGGGTTTACGTTGGACGACAGCTCCACCTGGTAGGTCAGCGTTTTCAGCACAGCCCCGCCCCAGCCCTGCCGGAAGCAATCCGCCACCATCTCGGTGGTGGTTGTCGGCGGAGCGGAGGACAGCATAAAGGGGTTGGGCATCTCCACCCCCGCGAAATTTACCCGTAATGTCGGTGCCATGGAATTCCTCCTTTCATTGTGGCGTTTTGCGAAGCGCAAAACGCGTGTCTGTCACTTAATGTCCTTCGTCCACAAGCTTGTCGCGCCCCGAATTGTATTCCCTCTCAATGCGCCGGATCTCCGGCAGGCCCACCAGCTTGTTAAAGGCCTCAAAGGTAATCATATCGGGGATTTTTCCCTGGGTGGTGCCGGTCTTTTTCAGCTCCTCCATGAGATCCCACACGGCCTTGGCGGCCACGCAGGTGGAGGACACGCAGAAGATAACCAGCGAGTAACCGATGTCCTCCAGGGTCTGCACGTCCAGCAGCGGGGTGCGCCCGTGCTCCAGCATGTTCGCCAGCACCGGCACCTTGAAGGTGGCGCAGGCTTCGCGCATCTCCTCCTCGCTCTCCAGGGATTCGATAAACAGGATATCCGCCCCCGCCTCCTGGTAGGCGAGGCCCCGGCGTATGGTCTCCTCCATGCCGTGGTCGGTGCGGGCGTCGGTGCGGGCCATAATCAGCATGTCGTCGGGGTCCCGGCGGGTATCCACCGCCGCTTTGATCTTGCCCGCCATCTCCTCCGCGGAAACGATCTCACGGCCCATCATGTGCCCGCACTTCTTGGGCAGCACCTGATCCTCCAGCTGCATGCAGGCAACGCCCGCCCGCTCGTATTCCTTCACGGTGCGGATCACGTTGATCACGTTGCCGTAGCCGGTATCCGCGTCGGCAATGACCGGAATATCCACCCCCTGGGACATGCAGGCGGCGCGGTACGCCATTTCGTTGAGGGTCAGCAGCCCCACGTCGGCGGAGCCCAGCAGGCTCGCCGTGGTGCCGTAGCCTGTCATGTACACCGCTTCAAACCCGGTGGCCTCAATAATTTTTGCCGTCATGACGTCGTGCGCCCCCGGCGCAACCAGAATATCCTTTTTTGCAAGCCGCTCCCGCAGGAGCTTTCCTTTTTTCTCGCCCATCTCTGGTTCTCCCTTCACTGATTCATATACATCTTGAGATATTCCTTCAATCCGCCGCAGCGGACAATTGCCAAGACATGCTCCGGCAGCTTGCTGCCCTGTAGTATCTGCCCGGTGGTCCGGTTTTCAATGACGCCCTCCAGCAGATCGATCTCAATCTCGTCTCCCTGGTTCAACGGCGCCGTGTCCCCCAGGGTGAGCACCGGCACCCCCACATTGATGCAGTTGCGGAAAAAGATGCGGGCAAAGCTCTGTGCCACCACCGCCCCCACCCCCGCGTATTTCAGCGCGATTTGCGCCGTCTCGCGGCTGGACCCGGAGCCAAAGTTGCTGCCCGCCACGATAAAATCCCCCGGCGCGATGGCCTGGGCGAAGCCGGGCATGGCCCGCTCCATGGCGTGGCCGCCAATAACCTCATAGCTCTGGTCCATATATTCGGCAGGCGAGATAATGTCGGTGTTGATGTCGTCGCCAAAGCGCCAGACCCTGCCGCGCAGCTTGTTTTGGGACATATTTGATCACCCCGTCCTTTACAGTTTTATGGTTTTAATTGGTATTAATTGGTTTTATAGTCCCACTTCAAAATATGGCCGGGGGTCGGCGATGTGGCCCGCGATGGCACAGGCCGCCGCCGTTGCCGCCGAGCTCAGGTAGACAAAGCTCTCCTTGCTGCCCATGCGCCCCAGGAAGTTGCGGTTGGAGGTGGATACGCAGACCTCCTCCGACGCCAGAATTCCGGTGTGCGCGCCCAGGCACAGCCCGCAGGTGGGGGCAACCACCACCGCCCCGGCCTCGCTGAGATCCTGTAGAATCCCCTGTGCCATGGCCTCGCGGTACACGCGGTTGGATGCGGGGGAAACCAGCAGCCGAAGACCCTTTGCCACCTGCCTGCCCCGGAGCACCGCGGCGGCCGTGCGCAAATCGCTGAGCCTGCCGCCGGTGCAGGAGCCGATGTACACCTGGGTGACGGGCGTGCCCTCCACCTGGGTGACGGGCTGCACATTGTCCACCTTGTGGGGCAGAGCCACCTGGGGCACAAGCGCCGCTGCGTCGTGGGCAAGCCTGCGCGCATAGGGGGCGTCCCCGTCGGGGCAGAGCAGCTCCTCCGACCCGGAGCCCAGGTAGCGCAGCGTCTTTTCATCCGGCGGTATGTACCCGATTTTCGCGCCCATCTCCACCGCCATGTTGGAGATGGCCATGCGCTCATCCATCTCCAGGGCGGCAATGGCGCCGCCGCTGTATTCCAGCGCCTGGTAGGTGGCCCCGGCGTGGCCGATGACGCCGCAGTCGTACAGCACCATGTCCTTGGCGTAAACGCCGGGGGAAAGCGCTCCCTCCCAGCACACGCCGATGCTTTCGGGCACCTTGAGCCAGATTTTCCCGGTGACCAGCACGCCCAGCATCTCGGTGGAGCCGATTCCCGTGCCGAAGGCCCCAAAGGCGCCGGACATGCAGGTGTGGGAGTCGGTGCCCACGATGAGGTGGCCGGGGCGGTTGTAGCCGTTTTCCGCCAGCACCTGGTGGCAGGGCCCCGCGTATTCGTAGTAGCGCACCCCCTGCCGGAGGGACCAAGCCTTTGTGAATTTGACTATCTCCGCCTGCTGAACGTCGCAGGGCGGTGTGTAGTGGTCGCTGATGACCACCACCTTGCCGGTGTCCCAGATTTTGGCGCCCAGCTCCTCCAGGCCCTCCGCGATCTCGATGCGCGGTCCCAGAATGTCGTCCATCATGGCCACATCCACATAGGCGTCGACAATTTCGCCGATTTCCACCGCCGGCTTTCGCCCGGCCCGGGCCAGCGCCTTTTGCGCAAAGGTCATGCCCATTTTTTACACTCCTCCTTTATTGTGTATACGTGTATAAGGAAACGTTTACCTATCGCCGGATTAGCCTGCGATCCGCGCGCCCCCGGGCGCGGTTTGGGAAACGGAAATCCACCGGCCCATATATGCGGTCCCCGCCGCTTATGTTGAATTACTATAGTATGAAGAACAAGAAAGGGAAAGGCGCACAAACAACAGTATCCCCCTGTTATTCAGCGCCTTTGCTTTTATCGCATATTCTCTACGCGCGGTTACACACTATTTGCTCTTCCGTTGCAACCATTTAACCAATTGGCTGCGCGGGCGTGTACAGCATTGACCCCATCACCAAGAATTCCTGCGATCCTCTGGAATGTGCTGGCGCCTCGGCCAAGACGCAATTGTGTATACCCTAAAAAAGAAAATGCAAGGCACTTTTGTCGGATTTTTTACTTTGCGTCAAGGTCTTTCACGGTGTCACGGGAAATCAGCGTACAATCCAGCAAGCGCTGGACGCTTCCCCCGGGGGGGTTGTGTTCCTGGGATTCCACGATATCGATAAGCAGCTTCGCCGCCGCCATACCAATTTCGGAAGCGGGCTGACGGACACAGGTAAAGGGTGGGATGGTCATCTGTGACCAGTCGGTGAGACCGATGATAATCACGGAGATGTCGCCGGGGATGTCCAGATGCATATCCCGCAGGCAGCGCACGCCGCCCTCGGCCAGCACGTGGTGGCCGTACAGGATCGCCGTGGGCGCTTCGGCCTCCAACAGCTGACTGGTCAACTGGTAGCCGCGCTCGGCGCTCAACTCCCTGGAGGAGCGTATGAAGCAGCTTCCGCCCACATCGATGTGACTGGAAATCGCCGTTTCAAAGCCAATCCTTCGGTTGGTCACGTTGATAACATTGCGCATCCACTCGATATACGCCAGGCGCCTGTGGCCCTTTTCCACCAGATGGCGGCCGGCAATGGCCCCCGCCTGCAGGTTGTTGGAGCCCACAAAGTTGTACTCGCTCTCGTCCAGCACGCTCAAGGGGCGCTCCACCGCCACAAAGGGGATGCCATAGGTCTGAATGGGGGTAAGATTTTCAAAGGCCCATTCGGTGCCGCACACCAGCAGCCCGTCCACGCGCTGACTGATGGCCTGGTCGATGATTTCCTTTTCCCGGTTGGGATTGTCGAAGGTGTTGCAGATATTCATGACATAGCCGCTCTCAAAGGCGATTTCTTCAATCCCCAGAGCGATATTGGTAAACAGGATATTGGAGAGCTGGGGTACCAGCAGCGAAAACAGCTTGCGGCTCTTGCCCTTGAGGCCGGAGGCCACCAGGCTTTTGGTGTAATGCAGCTCCCTGGCCGCGTCCAGCACCCGCTGGCGCAGCTCGTCGGTAATGTACCTGCCCTTGGTTTCGTTGAGGACATAGGACACGGTGGCAATGGAGGTATCGGCCAGCCGCGCCACATCCTTCAAGGTGGGATACTTCATTTTATTCACGAGGCACCCTCCTCCAGCCCGGTCACATGTAAAATGACACTCACCGGGGCAAGCCCCGGTGTATCCCTTAAGGATACCGCCCTGCGGGGCGGCGGGGATTAAGGTATCCGCCCCAAGGGGCGGGGAATCAAACCCGCCGTGTCAATCCAGTAATCGTTTACCTGTTGTTATTATAGCAACCAAATTCTCCCTTGTCAATGCAGTGTTTGTATCTTTATACAGTTATATGAAGTAATTCCGTTACATATGTACAAAATACCGAAATCGCAACAGAGCGGTAAAACAAACAAGGGGTGTTGAAAAATGCAATACTATGCATTTTTCAACACCCCTGTTAAGAATGTTATTGTATGTTTACGATCTTGAGACAAGCTTTTTGGCTGCTTCAAATTCCTCTTGAATATCGGCGGAAGGTTCTTTGGTCCACAGGGAGACAACCACTATCGCGATGCAAGCGGCAATAAAGGCCGGCAGCAGCTCATAAATTCCAAAAATGCCTCCAAAGGGTTTCACAACCAATTTCCAAAGGAATACCATGCCTCCGCCGGTCAGCATTCCCGCAACGGCGCCGGCGCGGTTGAGCCGTTTCCAAAACAGGCTGAACAGCATCAGCGGCCCAAAGGTGGCGCCAAACCCCGCCCAGGCAAAGCTGACCACTGTGAAAATCACACTGTTTTCGTCCCAGGCTATGAGCATGCCAACAACAGAAACCACCAGCAAGGTAATGCGGCTGATTCGCATAACCTGCTTGTCCGTTGCGTTCACCTTGAGAATTCCCTGATAGATATTTTTCGAAAACGCGGACGCGGCAATGAGCAGATAGGAATCCGATGAGCTGATGGTTGCCGCCAAAATCCCCGACATGACAATCCCCGCAAAAACCGGGTGCAGCAATGTCTGGGACATCACAACAAAAATATTTTCGGCTTGCGCGCTGGTGGCCAGCTGGGTTGGAAACAGCACGCGTCCAATCATGCCGATTAAAACCGCCGCCGCCAAAGAGATAACACACCAGATCGTTGCAATGCGCCGGGATTTTTTCAGCTCGTCCGCTTTGCGAATGGCAATAAACCGCAACAACACTTGGGGCATACCGAAATACCCCAATCCCCAAGCCATTGTGGAAATAACCGCCAATAAGCCATACGAATTTTTGTCGCCAAAGAGCGGCGCTCCCAAGCCGGATATTTGCTGCATTCCATTGGCGTCGACCACAGGCTGGGCAACGCCAAAAAACTCCGTGAAGCCAGGGATGTCCCGCAGATTTTGCACGACGGCATCCACGCCGCCCGCTGCCACAGTTCCCATAAGCAATATGGTTACCAAGGCAAAGATCATAACAATGCCCTGCATAAAATCAGAGGTGCTTTCCGCGAGAAATCCCCCTAAAAATGTATATAGGATGACAAATGCCGCTCCCAGCACCATCATCAAATGATAATTCGTATCGAAGATTCTGCTGAACAGCTTGCCGCAGGTAACAAAGCAGCTGCCCGCATACACAGAAAAGAAGATCAAAATAAACAAAGCGGATATGGTCATGATCACCTTTTTCTTTTCCTTGAAGCGGTTGCTGAAGAAATCCGGGATGGTGATGGCGTTTCCCGCCACCTGCGAATAATGCCGCAGGGGCTTTGCCACAATCAGCCAATTAAAATATGTACCCAACGCAAGACCGACGGCTGTCCAAGCCGCATCCGCCAAGCCGCACCAATAGGCAACCCCCGGCAGTCCCATGAGCAGCCAGCCGCTCATATCCGAAGCCTCGGCGCTCATGGCCGTTACCCAAGGCCCCAGAGTCCGGCCACCGATAAAATAGTTTTCCGAATTCTGATTGGCACGGCGCGCAAAGAACAAACCGATTCCAATAACCACCGCAATATAACAAATCATTACAACCAAAATTTGTAAGGACGAACCCTCCATCACACTTCAACTCCCCTTCTTTTCAACCGCCCCATTGTATCATGACGCGCCAAAAAGTGTCAAGAAGAATTGTAATGAAAAGCAGGGAAACCCTACGCCAGGGCCTCGGCCACAACAGAACCCGCTTCCTCCCCGGCGCCCACCGGCTCTGTCCTGTCCTCGACGCTCTCGTACTCCAGCTGGGAGACGCCCTGGGTGAGCTTTGCGTTGGCCAGCATGAGCTTGATGCGATTTTCCTGGTTGATGCGGCTGGCGCCAGGGTCGTAGTCCACGGCCACAATGTTGGCCAGGGGGTAGGTGTCCTTGATTTTGCGGATCATGCCCTTTGCCACGATGTGGTTGGGCAGGCAGCCGAAGGGCTGCGCCGAAACAATGTTGGAGACGCCGTCGTGGATGAGCTCCAGCATCTCGGCGGTGAGCAGCCAGCCCTCGCCCATTTTGACATGGTGGCTGATATACCCCTGCTTGGACATCTCCACCGTCTTGGCGAAATCCGAGGGCGGCGCGAAGACGCCGTGGCGCTTCACCTCCCGGATCATGTCCCGCTGGCGGGCGGTGAGGTAGCGGGCAATGAGCTTGCAGACGTGATGGCGCACAGCGCCGCCCGTCCCGTAAAATTCCCGGTCGTAGATGTTGTTGTAGACGCAGTACATGCAGAAATCCAGCAGGCCGGAATTCACCACCTCGGCCCCCTCGCTCACCAGGTACTCCTCCAGCTTGTTGTTGCCCAAGGGCGCGTATTTCAGGTAGATCTCGCCCACAATGCCCACCTTGATTTTCTGCTGGGCGCGGTCCAGCTCCAGGGCGCCGAAGTCCGCCAGTATGGCCCGGTAATTCTGCTTCAGCCGCACAAAAAACGGGGTTTCCATCTGGGCCAGCAGCCGCTCCAGCCACTGGTCCACCAGGGCCTGGGAGCTGCCCTTCACCGTCTCGTAGGGCAGGCACTGGTTGTGGACGCACATGAGGAAATCCGCGTAGAGCAGCGCGTACACCATTTTGATGAGCACCTTCACCGTCAGCTTGAACCCGCTGTTTTTCTCCAAATCCGAAAAATTCAGGGAGATAACGGGGATGTGTCCGTATCCGTTCTGGGCCAGCGCCTTGCGCAGCAGGAATATGTAGTTGGAGGCGCGGCAGCCGCCGCCGGTCTGGGTGATGAGCAGCGCCACCTTGTCCGTGTCGTATTTCCCGCTTTTCAGCGCGTCGAGAAACTGGCCGATGACCAGCAGCGCCGGATAGCAGGTGTCGTTGTGCACATTTTGCAGGCCCTCCTGGGCGATGCCCTTGTGGTCTGTTTTCAGCACCTCGACGTTGTAGCCGTCCTGCCGCAGCACCTTCGCGATGAGGTCAAAGTGGATAGGCAGCATCTGCGGCGCCAGTATGGTGTGGGTTTTTTTCATCTCCCGGGTAAAGGGCATTTTCTCAGCCACGTGCGTTTCTTCCAACCGTTTCACCCTCTCTTTCCTCCATGGCAGCCAGCAGGCTGCGCACGCGGATTTTCGCCGCGCCCAAATTGCTTATTTCATCGATTTTCAGCTGTGTGTACAGCTTGCCGTCCCAGCGCAGGATGTCCCGCACCTCGTCGGTGGTCACGGCGTCAATGCCGCAGCCAAAACTCACCAGCTGAATCATCTCGGTATTTTCCCGTGTTGTTACAAATTTCGCCGCGTTGTACATGCGGGCGTGGTAGGTCCACTGGTTGAGCACGCCGTAGGTCTGCTTGGGGGCAAGATGGCCGACGCAGTCCTCGGTGACGATGACAAAGCCCAGGGATGTGAGCATTTTGTCGATGCCGTGGTTGATCTCCGGGTCCACGTGGTAGGGCCGGGAGGCCATGACAATCACCTTGTTGCCGTGCTCTTCGGCGTAGCGCAGGGCTTCCCCGCCCTGCCCAACCACATCCCGCCGGTACCGCTCCATGGCCGCCAGGCCCGCCTGTGCCGCCTGCCTTGTCTCCCCCTTGGTGAGGCCGGGAATGACGTCGCGGAATATCTCATAAAACTTCTTCACAAACAGCCTTTGGTCGTTTACCGTTATCTGCGGGCACAAAAACCGCGTGTTTTCCACGCCCATGTTGGCGCGGATGAGCTCGGGGTAATAGGCCACCACCGGGCAGTTGTAGCAGTTGTCCGAGATGCCCTCGTCCACGTTGTAGGTCATGCAGGGGTAGAAGATGGCGTCCACCTCCTGCTCCAGCAGCAGCTCCATATGGCCGTGGACCAGCTTGGCGGGGTAGCACACCGTGTCCGAGGGGATGGTGTTCTGCCCCTTCATGTACAACCCCCGCGACGACTCGCCCGAGAGCACGCACCGGCAGCCCAGGGCCGAAAACATCGTGGCCCACAAAGGCAGGTTCTCGTACATGTTCAGCACCAGCGGAATGCCGATGCGCGCCCGCGTCCCCTCCCCCAGGGGAAAATTGCGGATATATTCGTATTTGTACTGCATCAGGTTGGGCAAGCTGGCGCTGTGTTTTTGCCCCGCGCCCTTTTCGCATTTGTTGCCCGAGATAAAACGGTTGCCGTCCCGAAAGGTGTTCACCGTCAGGGAGCACTTGTTGGTGCAGCGGCTGCAGGTGGCCGCCACCGCCTTGTGGGTGAACTTTTCCAGCCCCTGTGCCGTGATGGTGGCGCTTTGCTCCCGGCGGTTTTCCATGGCGTACAGCGCCGCGCCGTAGGCCCCCATGAGCTCCGAGATGCTCAGACGCACAACGTCCCGGCCCAGCTCCTGTTCAAAGCTGCGCAGCACCGCGTCGTTGAGGAAGGTGCCCCCCTGCACGACGATATGCTCGCCCAGCTCGTCGGCGCTGCGGGCCCGGATGACCTTGTACACCGCGTTTTTAATGACGCTGATGGCAAGCCCCGCGGAGATGTCCTCCACCGTGGCCCCGTCCTTCTGCGACTGTTTTACCGAGGAGTTCATAAACACCGTGCAGCGGCTGCCCAAATCCACCGGCGCCTTGGCCCGCAGCGCCAGCCGCGCAAATTCCTCTATGGGATACCCCAGGGACTTTGCAAAGGTCTCGATGAAGGAGCCGCACCCGGAGGAGCAGGCCTCGTTGAGAATCACCGAATCCACCGTGCCGTCGCGGATGGTAAAGCACTTGATATCCTGCCCGCCGATATCGATGATAAAGTCCACCTCGGGGTCGAAGTGGCGCGCCGCCGTGAAGTGGGCCACTGTCTCCACCAGCCCGAAATCCACGCCGAAGGCCTCCTTCATCAGCTCTTCGCCGTAGCCGGTCACCGCGCTGGACGCGATGGAGACGCGGTCCCCGCACAGCGCATAGATGTGCTCCAGCTGTCCTTTAATCACCGGCAGCGGGTTGCCCCCGTTGGAGGAGTAGTACTGGTAGAGGATATTCCCCTCTCCGTCGATGAGCACCAGCTTTGTGGTGGTGGAGCCGGAGTCGACGCCCAGGTACGCCTCGCCGCTGTAAGTGGCCAGGTCCCGCTGCCCCACCGTCATTTTCCCGTGGCGCTCCTGGAATTCCCTGTACTCCTCCTCGCTGTGAAACAGCGGCGGCTGGCACTCCAGGGACGACGACGTGTCCGGCGCCGTCTCCAGGCTGCCCAGCAGCCCCTCAAAGGTAAAGGTCTTTTCCTCCGATATCTCCTCGGCGTAGTAGGCGCTGCCCAGCGCTACAAAATACGGGGCCAGCGCCGGGAAAATCGCGTTTTTCCGGCTGAGTCCCAGCGTCTCGGCAAACCGCTTTTGCAGCCCCTTCAGAAAGCTCAGCGGCCCCCCCAGAAACAGCACGTTGCCCTGGATTTTCCGCCCCTGGGCAAGTCCCGTGATGGTCTGCTCCACCACGGCCTGAAAAATGCTGGCCGCGATGTCCTCCTTGCGCGCGCCCTGGTTCAGCAGCGGCTGGATGTCGCTTTTGGCAAAGACCCCGCAGCGCGAAGCGATGGGGTAAATTTTTTCGTATTGCAGGCTCAGGCTGTCCAGCTCCTCCGGCGTCACATTGAGCAGCGTCGCCATCTGATCAATAAACGCCCCGGTGCCCCCCGCGCAGGAGCCGTTCATCCGCTCCTCCAGAGTGCCCTGCAAAAAGATGATTTTGGCGTCCTCGCCGCCCAGCTCGATAACCACGTCTGTCTGTGGGATGGTGCGGCGCACCGCCCCCGCCGTGGCAAAGACCTCCTGCACAAACTCCAGCCCGCTGTTCTTGGCAATGCCCAGCCCCGCCGACCCGGTCACCGCCACCTTGAGAGGGTGACCCCGGAGCAGATGCTCCAGACTTTTCAGATGCTCCACCGTCATCTCCCGCACCTTGGAAAAGTGGCGCTGATAGCTCTTTTCTATAATTTGCCCTTCGTCGCCCAGAACAACTGTCTTTAACGTCGTGGAACCAACGTCAATACCAACCTTATAGCTCATTTTTTCACCATATGTTCCATGCTATTTTTTTGCGATCCGTACGTTCCGCCGCTATTCTTCCGCCCGCTCCGGTATGCCCCGGCGGGCCCCTTGTTGCTTATAACTATACGCTAATTGCGTTACATAGTCAACATTCAACCTTTGACTAAATTGCGAATAATTTATGATAGTAATGCATTATTTTGCTAAATGATCAAGGCGATTCCTCCCCGCCGGACCGGCATTTTCCAGCGCGCCCCGGGGGGATGCAAACACTGACCCACCATTTACCTTTTATTATATTTTACTATACTTTAGGCCGGATAGCAATTTTACAAGGTATTAACGCGGCAGACCTTGGGGCATGAATTTCCTTTTGTTTACAAATTATTCATTCACGCGTTTGTCATGAACAGTCCCTGAGAAGTGCTTGACTCTTTACGCACATAACAGTAAACTAAAATGCATCCGTTAATGCTTTTACACAGGAGGAATATGGTCATGAGAGTGCCCAGCGCCATACTGGCAGTGCTTTGTTCCATCACCCTGCTCAGCGGCGGCGCCGCCGCAAACAGCTCCGTCACCCGCGCCCATCTGGCCCAGGAAAAGGCGGCTGCCAACGCCGACACCGTGGGCTGGCTCACCGTGCCCGGCACCGCCATCGACGAGCCCGTGGTTCAGTCACTGGAAAGCAACGACTACTACCAGCGCCGGAATTCCGTGGGGAGAATGAGCTGGGAGGGCTCGTATTTCGCCGACTTCCGCTGTGATTTCGGCTCCGGCAAGCGGGCGGACCTGCCCGCCAACACCGTGATTTACGGCCACAGCGTGGACGAGGACCCCAACGGCAGGCGCTTCAGCCAGCTGAAAAAATACACCGACCCGGATTTCGCCCGCGCCCACCCCTACATCTGCTTTTCCACCCAGCAAACCAACGCGGTGTATGAGGTCTTCGCCGTCTTTGTAACAACCGTGGAGCTGCCCTACAACGTCCCCACGCTGGACGCGGCACAGCGGGCCGCCATCGTCGACGTGGCGCAATTTTACTCAATTTACGACTACGGCGTCACCATCACCGACGCGGATAAGCTCCTCACCCTGTCCAGCGAAAGCTATGCCTACGATTCAAGCTATCCCAACAACTACCGCTTTGTGGTGATGGCACGGCTGGTGGAGCAAAACACGCCCTAAACGAATCCGCAAAAAAACACGGTATAAATAATATTGCTTTTTTTTAAAAAAGGTATTGACAAACTGACACTGATGTCATAATATTATGACATCAGTGTCAGTTGTTGTATTCCAAAACGCTGTAGGAGAGAGTATATGACGCCAAAATCACTGGAAAAAAAGAATTATATCCTGGAACGCGCCCATTGCGTGTTTGTGCGCAAGGGCTACGCCAGCGTCACCATGAAGGACATCATTGAGGAATGCGC
>Ga0153950_1000417_pt1 | contig 19101 bp, 14 predicted proteins | sample TSNJ034MetaG_FD_104737 | JGI IMG/M metagenome (GOLD analysis project Ga0153950, IMG submission 104737) | Attine ant fungus gardens microbial communities from New Jersey, USA - TSNJ034 MetaG | ecosystem: Host-associated > Fungi > Mycelium > Unclassified | place: USA: New Jersey, Wharton State...
ATAAAATTTTTGTGCGCAGGGAAAAGCGTTTGTACGCTTACTGTCAGTTGTGTTTCAACTATGGGTTAAAAACGGGGTTACACAAAACTGACAATTTTTCACACATCCCATAAAGCAGCTAATAGAGCCGCTTTACGCACAAAAAAATAACAGTAAATTGGTAGGGATAAAGGGACTCGAACCCATGACCTCTCGCATGTGAAGCGAGCGCTCTAACCAGCTGAGCTATATCCCCCTACAAATGACAATTCCTTCTCAGGAAATTGTGACGGTATTGCTGCAGCAATATTTCGGCGTGAACCCCAAAGGCACAAAACCGTGTTTGAAATTACCTTTCAAACTATCCTGCCAAATTATTATAGTAAAATTCGCGGAAAAATGCAAGTCCTTTTTTCAAAGAATACTGGAAATATAGAAATTTCAATTAAAGCTCCACGGGTGCAGCAAAGCGGGCCTGTTTTCACAGTGCCCGCTTTGCTGCATTGGATTTTTAAAAACCGCTGCCGGCACACCGGTTCAGGAGACCGTGCGTGTGCGCCGAAGACAATTTTACACAGAGTTATTCGTCTTCCTGCATCTTGCGGGCTTCCTCAATCACGGCCTCCTCCAGCTGTGTGGGAAGCTGCTCGTAGCGCTCGAAGGTGAGGGTGTAGGAGCCGCGGCCCTGGGTCATGGAGCGCAGGAAGGTAGTGAAGTCGTGCATCTCGCCCATGGGCACCTCGGCGACAATCTCCTGGTTGCCGTCCTCGGCGGGGTTCATGCCCAGCACCCGCCCGCGGCGCTTGTTCAGCTCGCCCATAATGTCGCCGGTGTTGGAATCGGGGACGACGACCTTTAATGTACCGATGGGCTCCAGCAGCACGGAGCTTGCCTGGGGCATAGCCGCCTTATATGCCAGAGCCGCCGCTAATTTAAAGGCCATTTCAGAGGAATCCACCGGGTGGTAGGAGCCGTCCAGCAGGGTGGCTTTGAGGCCCACCACCGGATATCCGGCCATGGTGCCCTTTTTCACAGCGTCTTGCAGGCCCTTTTCCACCGCCGGGAAGAAGTTTTTCGGCACCGATCCGCCAAAGACGTTGGTCTCAAAGAGCAGTTCCTCGCCGTCGTAGGGTTCAAATTCAATCCAGACATGCCCGAATTGTCCGTGGCCGCCGGTTTGTTTTTTGTGCTTGCCCTCCACCTTGACTTTTTTGCGGATGGTCTCGCGATAGGCCATGCGGGGCTGCACCAAATCAATATCCACCGCGAATTTTGCCCGCAGCTTACTGGTCACCACATCCAGATGCTGTTCGCCCAAACCGGAAATCAGCTGCTGGTGGGTTTCGTTGTTTTGTTCAAAGCCGATGGTGGGGTCCTCCTCAATGAGCCGCTGCATGCCCTGGGCGACCTTGCCCTCGTCCCCCTTCTTTTTGACCTTTACAGCCATGGACAGCGTGGGACTGGGAAAGGGGACGGGCGCGAACTGCACCACGTGCCCGGGGGCGCACAGGCTGTCGCCGGTGAGGGTATCGCCCAGCTTGGTCACCGCGCCCACGTCCCCCGCGGTAATAAAGGAGGTCTCCTCCTGCTTTTTGCCCTTGATATAGCTGATTTTACCCAACCGCTCCGGCTGGCCGGTGCGCGTGTTCACCGGAATTGTATCGGCGCTGAGCTTGCCGGAAACCACCTTGATATAGCTAAGCTTGCCCACAAAGGGATCCGCCACGGTTTTAAACACATAAGCGGCCAGGGGGGCCTCGTCGGTGCATACAATCTCCACCGGCTCGCCCGCCTGATCCTGGGCCAGCTCACCGGCGCTCTCATAGGCGGAGGGCAAGTGATCCACCACCGAGTCCAGCAGCATGTCGATGCCGGCCAAGGTGGTGCCGGAGCCGCAAAGAACCGGTGTAATGGAGCCCGCCTTTACACCGTTGTGGATGCCCGCGATGATCTCGTCCCGGGTAAATGCCTCGCCGGAGAAGTATTTTTCAAACAGCGCCTCGTCGGTTTCCGCCACCGCCTCGGAGATGGCGCTGGTGAGTCCCTCCAGCCGGTGGCCGAAGTCGGGCATGGGAACCTCCTTGGGCTCGCCTTTTTCGTTGTAGCTGTAGGCCTTGTTTTCCACAAGGTTGATATAGCACTGCACCTTGGAATCCTCCATATAGGGCACCACCAGCGGACAGACCGACGGGCCAAAGGCGCTCTTGAGCCCCTCCAGGGCTTTGAAGTAATCGGCGTTTTCGGTGTCCAGCTTGGTGATAAAGAACATGCGGGCCCGCCCCAGATCCTTTGCCAGCTTGTAGGCCTTTTGGGTGCCCACCGCGACGCCGGATTTGCCGGAGACACAGATGATCACGCTTTCAGCGGCGCGGATCCCCTCGTGCATTCCGCCCGCAAAATCAAAGAGGCCGGGGGTATCGATGAGATTTATTTTCACACTGCCCCAGGTGAGGGGAAACATGGAGGTGGACACGGTCACCTTGCGCTTTAACTCCTCCGGATCAAAGTCCAGCGCGTTGGCTCCCATACGGTCTATTTCACCCGTCCGAAAAAGCATCGCTTCGGCCAGGGAAGTCTTACCGCTCCCACCGTGTCCCGCCAAAGCGATGTTGCGTATTTTTCCCGCTAAATATTGTCTCATAGTCTTAGCCTCGCTCCTTTCTAATATGGCTGTTAAGCCCGGGCGGTTTCCGCCCTGCAAGCCCTGAGAACCTGTTTTGAAGCTATTTAAAAACAGGTTCTCAGGGCAGATGGTCGAATTCCACCACACAGGAATTGTGTGCAAATTAAATTATAGCAATTATCACCACAACTTACAAGCGGAAAACCACGCATTCTGAATACAAAAGCACAGACGGTAAACTATATAGGTTGTACAGTTTTTAAGGGTGGCGCAGCTTTTGCACCAAAAACACGGCCAAAAACCAAAAAATTTGATACAGGCAAAGCTGGACAAATGTGATATCGCCCACCGTGCCCATAAAGCTCATAAAGGCAAGCACCCCGTAGCCCAGAATCATCTGGATGAGGGAGATCACCGTGCCCGCCAATATGGAGCTGCGCGCGTTCATGCAGGCGAGGATGGCCCCCACCATGGCCGCGGCCTTGCCCGTATAGCATATCTCCGCCACAGCGGTTTCCCGGGGCGCGCTCATGGACTCGTACACCTGCTGGTATTTTGCGGGCAGGATGAGAATCTGCTCTTCGGGGTAGCCATAGAGCTCCCACAGCTTGTGGGGGGTGAGGTTGGCGTCGGCGGTGTGCACCGTGAGCACTACATCCCGCAGCGCCAGCAAATCCAACTGGGCGGCCAGGTCCTCGTCAATTAGGTAGCCGATGACAAAGCGCGCGCTCACCTCGCCGGAGTTGGATACATAAATGGCCTCGCCGGGATCTTTGGCGTATTTTTGCTCCGGCGACTCGGGCAGAATGGCTCCGTGGTGCTGCATCAGCTTGCGGTTGCCCACCAGCACCCGGCGGGAGTTGACCCAGGCCGACACGCCCATGCCCGGCTCGCAGACGATGTTGTCCACCCGGCGCAGCAGCTTTTTGTTGCCGCCGATAATCCCCAAAAACACCGGCGCCAAAGCGCCGTCAATTGCGCAGATGACACTGGCCGCGTCCAGAATGGCCTCGTCGATGCGGCCCTGTGAAAAGCTTTTGATGCCCCGCAGCTGCACATTGCCTTCGGGGAACAGATCGTTGTCGGTGAGGATGATGCCCCGGGTGTCGCAAAAATCCTCCACCGCCTTGTTGCCGGAAACCATACCGCCCCCCTGGGCCAGCTTTTTGGTGAGCTTGCCCAAGGGGATGTTTTCCACAAAGGTGGCGGAGAGGGTGGCGCACACGCATAATATGGCGGCGAGTGCCGTAATGGCGGTTTGGACGCTGCCGGTGAGAAAATAGGTGGCACAGCCCACAAGCAAGGCGCCGCCCAGGCAGATGGGGGCGACGGCGCGGTTGATGCCCACGTCGTATTTATCGGAGTAGGACAGGGCCAGGAAGTCGGTGAAGAAGCCTGCCTGGGCGCTGTACACCACGGTGGGCCGCCGGGAGTCCCCCCCCGCTAAATCGCGGCACATCTCGTCGGCGTCCAGGGTGAGCACCGCCTTTTTCTCCTTGTCCGAGGAGATAATGCGGAAATTTTGCTGGATGCGGTTGATCATGGTGAGCTTGCCGAAAATCCCAAAGAGCATAGAGAGCGCCGCGACACAAAAGTGCAGGTTCATGGAGCCCAGCTGGATGGATTGGGCGTCCAGCACCCCCGTCACCCCCTGGCCGATGGCGGCCAGTATGCACAGAGCCGCCAGCGTGTCGGAATTGCTGCGCATGCGAAACAGGCTGATAAGCCCTCCGCCCACGGCGGAGCTGTTCACAAGGGCCACCAGCACCGTGGCGATGGTGTTGACAAGCATGTACAAAAACATGTTTTTTTCCGGGTCTATGGCGGAGGGGAGGAAGAATTGCTCGTACTTCAAGGAAAATGCAAGGCAAAACAGCACGACGGACAGCAGGAAGGTGAGCGCGCACCGCAGCACCAGGAACAGCTTGGTCCGCGCGATGTCCCGGGCCACATCCCGGCGGTCGGAAACGGAGTTGTATTCGCTGAAGTCAATGCTGGAAGCCAACGGGGCGTCGTCCTGGTAGTCCTCGCCGTACTCGTCGGCGTATTGGCTTGCAAAGCCGCTCTGCAGCTCCTCCAGATTGAGCTCCCTGGATTCGTCCAGTTGGGGGAGGACACGGGTGTGCTCCGTTGTGTCCTGTGGGCGAAAAGGGGTAAAATCCGTGGTGCTTTGCCTGTCCGCGTCCATGGGGCGCGCAGAGGCCGGGCGGTTCAGCGGGGAGCGGCCGGGCCGCAGCCGCGCCTTGTCGGTGATGGAGCGCACATGCCCGTCAAAATTCAGGGGTCTCTGGTGGGCCGGGGGCGTCACCTGTTCCTGGGCGTTGCCCTCAAAGTGGAATTGGCCAAAGTCCGGCGCGGTGTCCCCGGCCTGCGTCCTCTGGGGGGCATGCTGGACGGGGCCGCGCCGCTTGGGCGTTCCAAAGTCCAGCTTCATTTCCTCGATAGGGGCTTCCTCCGCCCGGTCCGGTCTCCGGCGCGGGGGCCTTTGCTCGTCCTCCTTGCCCTCGGGCGGAGAGTGGGGTCGCTGGAAATACTCCCGGGAGTCGTCCATGTTCTCCTGTGGCAACCGGTACAATCCGGGCTGCTGGGCGGATTGCCCGGACTTCTCCCGCAGCTTGCGGTTTTTTATTTCGGAGAGGATATCGTCTACATTGTATTTTTTATCCATAAAAGCACCTCCCACAACCATGGTTTCCAAAAGGAACGGCCAACCCTTTGGCTCCGGTCAAGTTGATTGTAACTTCATGCGCTGGCGGGCGATTTCGTACAACACAATCCCCGCCGCCACCGAGGCGTTGAGGGAGGCGATTTTCCCCCGCATGGGAAGCGAGACCGCGAAATCACATTTCTCCCGCACAAGGCGGCTGACGCCGCTGCCCTCGGCGCCCACCACCAGGCCCACCGGCCCGGCGTAATCCACGGCGCACCAGGGCTGTCCGCCCATATCGGCGGCGTAAAACCAGACCCCCTGCTTTTTCAGCGCCTCCATGGCCGCGACCAGATTGGGTACCCGCACCACCGGCAGATGGTTCAGCGCGCCGGCGGAGGTTTTACCCACCACCCAGCTAAGCCCCGCGCTGCGGCGCTTGGGAATGACGACCCCGTGGGCCCCGGCTGCCTCGGCCGAGCGCAGAATCGCCCCCAGGTTGTGGGGATCCTCAATGCCGTCGCAAAAAACCACAAACAGTGGCTCGTCCCCCGCTTTCGAAAAAATATCCGCCATTTCGCTGTAGTGCGCGGCGGCGATTTGGGCGATTACGCCCTGGTGGTTGCCAAGGCCGCACAGGCTGTCCAGCTTTTTGGCGTCCACCTCTTTGAGTACAATGTCCTTATCCCGGGCCATGGCCGCAATTTTAGAAATGGTTCCGGAAAGACCCTTTTGCAGATAAATGCATTCCACCGCGCTTTGCGTGCGCAGCAGCTCCAGCACGGTGTTGCGGCCAATGAGCAAATCCTCCCGCGCCGCCGGTCGCTCCCCTGTCCCCTGCATGCTTTCCCACCTTTATGTAGTGTGCTGCAAAAAAGGCGCTTCGGGCGGATGGCGCGGCCCGTTGGCCCCGCCGCCGCCCCGCCATTTTTCGCGGTTGTTCTTAAATTAATAGTATAGCATATTTTTGATGACTTGGCTACCCGGCCGGCGCAGAAAACGTCGGCCGGGTGGCATAATCAACCGCCGAGAACAAAGGCCGTTATGGCCGCGCCCACCGCCGCCGCGCCCACCAGCTTCAGCGCGGCCGCACCCCAGTGCCGGGCTGTCCACAGCCTGTGCCGGATCTTCAGCGAGTTGAGGTACTCCCGCGCCCGCGATTGCAGGCTGTTCCGGTCCAGTGTTTCCCCCTTGGGACCCACAAAGAGGATGGCCCGTTCAAAGCACTCGTTGCCGGTGTCCGAAATTTCAATGACATTTTTGCTGATTCCCCGTATCACCCATATCCCACCTATCTCAATGTCTTTTTTTGTTTTTCCCACCTATTGTTCCCAGCGGCCTTGGGAAGTATTCCCCACAGAATCGGCAAGTTGTACCAAAAAAAGCGCGGGGGTCCTTCCTGATCTATACCATGCAGGAAACATGCATCCACAATTTACGGTAGTTGACAGGTGAAATGAGAAGTAAATATAGTGGATTGAAAAAACGAGAGGGCTTGTGCCACCGCTGCCGGTGCAATATTATTCATGGAATTTCTGTATATTATACTTGTGGTAATATTTCTTGTGGAGAAGGTTTTGGATTTATTGTGGAAAACTCGGTTGAATACGTGGAAAACATCGATCCTGCGTGGACGGAATTTTTTTTTTCTGTGGAAATACTATTCACTTCTGCTGTATAATTTTCTCAAATTAACAAATAGTTTAGGACCCTTTACGACCGCGCCGCGACAGAAAAATTTGGAGTGGGGAATCCAGAGAATCCGATTCTGATGCGGATTCGCAGCATTTACCACTGCACAAAAGGCGGGGGATATGGTATACTGTAAAAAACGAAACCGATGCTTGGCATATTGACAGGAGGCGATGGCATGGACTATATCGAGATACTCCCTCGGAGGGAGGGAACAGTTGTTCGAAACATCCGCAGCTTCAGTGCCGCGGAGATTTTGGACTGCGGACAGTGCTTTCGCTGGGAGAACACCGCGGAGAACACCTGGCGGGGCGTCGCCTTTGGCAGGGTCTGCACCTTGGTGGAGGAGGAGGGCGCACTGTATTTCCCCCACGCCTCTGTGGAGGAATTTAAGCGGGTGTGGTTTGACTACTTCGACTTTGGGCGCGATTACAATGAGATCAAGGCGCTGCTTTGCCAGGATAAAAACGCCGCCCGCGCGGTGGATTTCTGTCCCGGTATGCGGGTGCTGCGCCAGGAGCCCTGGGAGGCGCTTTGTTCCTTTATCATCAGCCAGAACAACAACATCAAGCGGATTCGGGGGATAGTGGCCCGCCTGTGCGAGTTTTTTGGAGAACCCCTGGGGGACGGCCTCTACGCATTTCCCGCGCCACAGCGGCTGACTGGACTGCAAAAGGAAGACCTGGAGCCGCTGCGGTGCGGATTCCGGGCGGAATACATACTACACGCCGCCCAAATGGTGGCGGGGGGCGACATCGATTTGCAGGCCATGTACACAATGAACCTGGACAGTGCCAGGGAACAGCTGCGGCGCATCCGGGGCGTGGGCCCCAAGGTGGCGGAGTGCGCGCTGCTCTATGGTATGGGCCGCGTGGAATGCGTGCCGGTGGACGTGTGGATTAGCCGGGTGCTGGAGCGCATGTATCCCCAGGGTCTGCCTTCGGAGATGGCGTCTGTGGGGGGGATCGCACAGCAGTACCTCTTTCATTACGCCCGCCATAGCCCTGCCTTTGCGGGTGACGCCTGACGCTATTATATTACAAAGGGCATTTCTTATGCCTTTTGACATGAAATATTGTTGAACCCTTTGGTTTCAGGCCGTTTTGCGGGGAATGGGGCATTCCCCTATTCCTGTATTTTATGCAATCCTTTTGGATTACCGCTCAATTTCGTCCGCTGCGCTCCCGATTTAATAGCGGCGAGAAAATTTCCCTGCGTCACCCTGGCAACAAAAACCTTTCTTACCTTTAAGCCGAAAAAAGCTTGTGTCCAAGGTGGATGGATTTGAAAATTTATATACTATAGTTCATTATAGATTTGCAGGGCGGTTAATATCGTATAATGCCAATATGGGTCTACAATTGGTTTCAATTTTAAAGGGGCAAAGTATCACGGTTTAGATAAATCCGTCCAAGATTGATATTCAACTTTGAAGCATTGCAGTAAATGTGCAACTTAGCTAAAGCGCCATACCGTCTTACGTCAACATATACAAATATTTTAAAAATTCACAATTATATATTGACAAGTTGCGGAATGCGTATTAAAATAATAACATGTTGAGAACGATATCAGTTTATTTAAAAACGGAATAAAATTTAAAGAAATTTTTTTAACCAAAAATGAGAACGTTCTCAATTATTCCCTTTGTGGAGGATAATGATATGAACCGAAACGGCGGTAATTCAAGCATGACCATAGATGATGTTGCCAGACTGGCGGGTGTTTCACGGGCAACAGCGGGTCGCGCGGTAGGCAACTATGGCAATGTATCGGAAAAAGCGCGGGAAAAGGTTATGCGGGCTGTAGAGGAATTGAACTATCGTCCCAACGCCATCGCCCAAGGGTTGCGCAACCAAAACACCAAAACCTTGGCGGTCATCATCGGCAATATTAAAAACAGCTACTACAACTCACTTGTGTTCTCCATTGAGGACGAGGCCATGAAAAATGGCTACAATGTTTTGATATGCAATACAAATGAGCAGGAGCGCAAGGAAATCGAGCATCTGCAAACCGTTTACAGCAAACGGGTTGACGGTATTATTCTAACCTCGGTATATCCCGTTGACCATCTTATCCCCGACCACCTTCGCCACCTATACGATGGAGATGTGCCAATTGTCTCGGTTGACCGCAAAATCAACGGGATGGACATTGACCTTGTACAGAGCGACAACGAGGATGCTTCTTACCGTGCCGCGAAGTATCTCATCTCTCTGGGACATCGCCGGATCGGACTTATCGGTACAAAGGATTACTCCACGGTTCGCGAACGAATTCGCGGGTATAGAAGGGCTTTGGTGGAATCCAACATCCCCATTGACTATTCCATCATTGTGGACGCCGAATACGCTCAACCAAATGCGGGGCGGATGCTTACGTCCAAGCTGCTGGATCAAAACAATGGGATAACGGCATTATACGCGCTAAATAACACACTCTGTGGCGGCATCCTTTTGGAATTAAAGAACCGAGGGATGCAGGTGCCACGTGATATATCCCTATTGGCGTGGGACGATGAGGAACTAAATCAGCTTTTTGATATTACAACCATTTCTCAGCCTGTGGAAGAGACTGGTCGCATGGCAACCCGCCGCCTGTTTGATTTAATTGAGCACCCGGAAAAACGTAAGGAAAAACAGATATTGCAGTTAAAGACCGAGTTTATATGCCGAAAATCTTGTGTCAAAATTTAAGATGCAGTATTGCCCTTTGGGCTGGTTATACTGAGAATTTAAAATCGGAGGTCAATTTTATGGATTTGATTATGGGCATGAACAGCGGCTCCTCCTTTGATGGAATTGACGTGGTTCTTTGTGAAACAGAAATTGACGCTGACGGCTTTCCAAAAGCCCCCAAATTTATCTGTGGCGGCTCTTATGACTGGCCGGACAACGTCAAGGGCATTGTGACAGATGCCTTTGTAAACAAGGTTGACATGATCGGGCTTAACCGGCTGAACTATATTTGCGGCGCGGTGTTTGCCCAAAGTGCGGTGCATTTCATGAAGGAAAAGAACATTAACCCGCTGGATGTAAAGGTGTTGGGGCTGGACACCCAGACCATCTACCAGGAGCAGCCGGATCACGCGGCAATTGCCGCCATGAGCGAGGAAGAAAAGGCCAAGTGGCCGGAGCGCTGGCTCTCCAAGGCTTACCCCGCCGGTATGCAGATGGGCGAATCCTCCGTCATTGCAAACCTGACAAATATCGACACCGTGACGCACTTCCGTCCCGCCGATCACACCTTCGGAGGCAGCGCAGCGCCGCTTATGCCGTACCTGGACTTTGTTCTGTTCCGTAAGGATGATCACCCATCCATGACGCTGAATATTGGCGGCATCGCCAATCTGCATGTGGGCTGCAAGGACAGGCTGGACATGTTCGGCTTTGACACCGGCCCTGGAAACGTTATCTCCAACTACATGATGAGGAAGCTGTTTGGCAGGGAATACGACAAGGACGGAGAAGTAGCCGCCAGCGGTAAGGTTGACCCCGAGCTGTTGGATCACTATATGCGCCACCCCTTCTTTGACAGGCCGGTTCCCCGTTCCGGCTGGATTGCCGATTACAGCGCGGAGTATATTGACAGCGTAATTCGCAAGTTCAATCATCTGTCCAAGGCGGATATACTTGCCTCCACCTGCGCGTTCACCGGCGCGGCAGTGGCAAAAAGCATGACAGACAACATTCCCGAGTCCATTATCAAGAAAACTGAAAAGCTGTACGCCAGCGGCGGCGGCACCCGAAATCCTGTCATCATAAGAGAAATTCAAAGCCGGATTCCGCAAAATATTAAATTGACCACCTCCGCGGACATCGGTATTCCTCCGGAATACAAAGAAGCCATCAAGTTCGCAACCATCGCGTACTCCACCATCAACCGGATACCCGGCAACATTCCCGCGGCGGGCCACGCGTCCCAATATGCAATTTTGGGCAAGATTGCGTTAGCTCCCAGAAACATCAAGGGCGGAGCGCAGCTATAATCCCGTTCTACATGTCGTATACGCAGTGTCTGCGTGTTTATAAACCGAAAATCATTGTAAAGAAAGTTGAGAGGTAATATGAAAAAAATTATGTCACTATTGCTCATGCTGGTAATCTTGTTTTCTATCACAGCTTGCGGAGGAAGCACCGGAGAGACACAACAACCAGCGGAAAGCCAGCCCGACGCTTCTGACGCGCCCGCGCCCGACGATAACAGCGGCGATGGCGCGGAAAGCAACGACATCATCATCGGGGCCTCCTTCGGCCAGAACGTCCACCCGTTCTTTGTGGCTATGCAGCTGGGTATTGAGCAGGCCTGCCAGGATCTCGGCATAAGTAACCTGAATTTCCTCGCGGCGGACGGCTCCCTTGAAACACAGGTCTCCCAAATTGAAAACCTCGTCACTATGGGTTGCGACGCCATTCTCCTCAACCCCTACGACTCCGACGGCGTGGCGAACGCAGTTGCCGACGCAAGCAGGGCCGGAGTTAAAATCATCACGATGGATATTGACTGCGCCGGTTCCGACGCGTTTGTCGCCTCCAACAACGTCCTTGTCGGCGAAATGCTCGGCGACTACATCATTGAGCAGCTGGGCGGCACAGGCAAAATCGCCATCATCGACGGTATCAGCGTGACATCCCTGAAGGACCGCTCCGAGGGCTTCCTCGGCAAAATCGCCGCAAGCGACATTGAAATCGTGGCCGAGCAATACGCGGCTATGGAGCGTTCCACCTCCCTGGAAGCTGCGGAGACTATCCTTCAGGCTAACCCTGACATCAAAGCGTTTGTCGGCGTAAACGAGAACTCCGGCATGGCTATTCTCAGCGCGGTAACAGCGGCAGGACGCCTCGATGATATCATCATCACCACCGTCGATGCAACCAGCGAAAACTTAGCGGCAATCCGCGATGGTAAAGTGGAGGTCGGCGTCTCCCAGAACCCGTACCTGATGGGCTATCAGGCGGTAGAGCAAGCTGTCCGTATGAAGAAGGGCGAAAATGTTGAGAAGTTTGTAGAGGTCGAGGTCTCCTACATGACCAAGGAGAACGTGCAGGAATTCATCACCCGCGAACAGGGATACGGAGTGGAAATCGAATAGCTGCAACAACAGTTGGGAAAAGCCGCCTGCCACACAGGCGAGGCGGCTTTTCCGTGTTTTTCTATAGCTACATACCTAAAAAGAGGTGAATTTATGGCTCAAACCATAGTACAGATGGAGGGAATCTCCAAATACTTTGCGGGGATTAAGGCTTTGGACGGCGTTCAAATTGACCTGAAAAGAGGCGAGGTTCATGCGCTGATGGGGGAAAATGGAGCCGGAAAATCCACCCTAATGAAGATTATGACCGGCGTTTATATCCGCGATGAAGGCATTATGCGCATCCTCAACGATGTCTCCGGACAGCTTGAGGAGGTAGAGGTCAAGACCCCGCTAAAGGGACAGCGGCTGGGTCTTAGCATGGTATTCCAAGAGCTTAACCTCCTCGAAAACATGTCAGTTGCCGAAAATATCTTCCTCGGGCGCGAGCCTGTTAAGCCGGACTACCGCTTGGACAGAAAACGGCTGCGCGAGATGGCGGCGCGTGAGCTTGAAAAAGTAAAGCTGGACATAGATCCCGACACGCCGATCTCTGAACTCAGCACCGGTCAAAAGCAGTGCGTGGAGATTGCTAAGGCGCTTTCGTTTGAGGCGCGTGTCGTAGTGTTCGACGAACCGACCGCAAGCCTCTCAGAGCGGGAATCCCAGACGCTTTTTGAACTCGTTCGGGAATTGAAAAGCAGGGGCATCTGCATTGTCTACATCTCCCACCGTATGGAGGAGGTGTTTGAACTTGCCGACCGTATAACCGTGTTCCGCAATGGTCAGTACATTGGCACAATACCCAATGAGAACATCACCGAGCAGAGCCTAATCAAGATGATGATAGGCCGCGAGTTGAGCCGGAACTTCCATAGCGTGGCACCCGTTGATCGCGGCGAGCGGGTCCTGTCGGTGCGGAACGTAAAGGTGTTTCCGAAATCCGCGCCGGTAAGCTTCGACCTGCACAAGGGTGAGATTCTGGGCTTCTTCGGACTTGTCGGGGCGGGGCGTACGGAGCTTACGCGGATACTGTTCGGAATCGACCCAATCGGCGAAGGGACGCTTACCATCCACGGACAACGGCGGACGATAAAAAGCCCCCGCGACGCGATAAACTCCGGCATCGGCCTTGTCCCCGAGGATAGAAAAGGTCTTGGGCTTATCCTTGGTATGAGTATCAAGGACAATATGCTGATATCAAAGCTGGGCCAACTCAAAAGCGCGATACTCAACACAAGTGAGCTTAAAGATATTACCAGCGGCTACAAAAAAGGCCTCGGCATCGTAATGCGGGACGAGGGGCAGCCTGTAAAGGATTTAAGCGGCGGCAACCAGCAAAAGGTGGTCATAGCCAAATGGCTTGCGATGACACCGGATATCCTGATTATGGATGAGCCTACCAGGGGCATCGATGTTGGCTCCAAGCGGGAAATATACAACCTCATACGCCGCCTTGCAGACGAGGGCAAGAGTATCATCATGATATCATCTGAGGTGACGGAGATTATACAAATCAGCGACCGCATAATCGTCATGCATGAGGGTGAGATATCCGCGGAACTGGATATGGAGCAAGCAACTAAAAATAATATCGTGCAGGCGGCATTCGGGGGGACTAAAGAATGAAGAAAATAAATCTCAAAACTTTTCGGGAGTTGCTTCTCATCGGCGTTGTGATCCTTTTGTGTATCATGTGGACGATGATGAACCGCCAGTTTCTGACCGTCAATAATATAACAAACATCCTCCGGCAGGCCTCATACACCGTAATTGCTGCGGTGGGGATGACAATGGTTATCATCATCGGTGAAATTGACCTTTCGGCGGGTTCCCTGGTCTGTGCATCGGGGCTTGTGGGCGCGATGGTTTGCAAAAATACCGACAGCGTATTCTTAGCGATTCTCGCGGCAATTGCAGTGGGAGCCGCGGTCGGACTGATGAACGGAATCCTATGCGCAAAGGGCAAACTGCCCGGCTTCATCGCAACGCTGGCAAGCATGACCATTCTGCGCGGGTTTGCCTACATCATCACCGGCGGCAACTCGGTCGTCTGGACGAACACGACTTTCACTGCCATCGGTACCGGTTATGCCGGGCCGGTACCCGTCCCGGTTATCATCATGATATTTGTCGTGGTATTTGGGATATTTCTTACATCAAAGCTTCGGTTCGGGCGCTATATTTATTCTGTGGGCGGAAACGCCGAGACAAGCCGATGGTCAGGCATTGCGGTAGACAAAGTGAAAATTATCGTTTTTACCATTATGGGGATTCTGACCTCGATTGCGGGGCTTATCATTACGGCACGGCTCGGCTCGGGGCAGCCATCGGCCGGCACAAGCTTTGAGATGGACTGCATCACGGCGGCTGTTGTAGGCGGCACCAGCATGTCGGGCGGCAGAGGTAAAATAATGGGAACCGTAGTCGGCGTGCTGCTGTTGACCGTTTTGACCAACGGCATGACGCTCGTCGGAATCAACACATACTGGCAGCAGGTCTTCAAAGGCGTTATCATAGTGGTATCCGTTTTCGCGGACATGCACAGCAAAAAAGCGTAATAATGATTTGCCAATATCACAATAATTCGAAATGAATCTGATTGTATCGGTTTACCGGAGCATAAGTTATCGGTAAGCAAAGCGCGGCGGTGTATATCTGCCGCGCTTTGCTTATACTGAACACTGATTAAAAACTGAACCACCACCGGCTGAAGCCGGTGGGTTCGGGTTGGCGGCTGAAGCCGCCTAAAGTACGGGGAAAGCCCTCCCCCGTTAGCTTTGCTTAAGGTGCGTTGCGAACACGCAGCGTTTTATCCATGTGCAGTGCAGGGTTAACCTAAAGGCGTCGCCTTAAGGCGAGGGCTTTAACCCCAGTATACAGACAGTGATAATAAATTAATTTCTGACCACTAAAACGGGAAAAAAGAGCGGCCACAATCAATTATCGGTCGATTGAAATGTTCTGGAAATATGCCCATCAGTATGGTATAAATGACACGTCTGTTAATTATTCTTATCTGCGCTGTCCGGTTTTCAGGTGGATGGATTTGAAAATTTATATAATATGCAAAAGGTATGGTCATAGATATGAGAACAAAAGACAGTGAGCATCAGATAATGTATGTTCGGCATATGTCAACAAGCTTATTGAATGGGGACGTGAGCATCGAGCCTTAATTGAGGAAACTATTATACTACTTCTATATCACTATTTGCAACCCCTCCCCAAATCATTTCAAGATACTCAGCCACTTCATCATGAGTAATATTCTTGTGGTTGACAGATAGATAATTCATCAGTGACAATACCGCGCCAAATACAAATTGCAGTATCAACTTTACCGGCAAATCCCGAAATATTCCCTCTGCAATACCACGTTCTACCAAATTGAAAAACGTCACAAAAGAATCGTTGACCTTTTCCCGCATCTCACCCGACAACTCCGGAGCATCTGTGAATTGATCATTGAACCGCGCATGAAGTCGATTCTCCAGATAGTACTGAATCAGTCGGCCATACAACAGCAGGAATTGTTCCTTTACTGTTTTTATATCATGGAATTCATCCATGCCCTGTTGGATGAATTCCAATTCCTTCATCTTCACTGAAAAAAAGGCTTCATCCACCAACTCGCTTTTGCTGCTGAAATAGATGTATATAGTACCGACCGATACACCCGCATGCTTGGCTATCTTTGACATGGAACTTGCTTGGATACCATTACTGGTAACCAGATCTACCCATGCATTTATAATTTGTTCTCTTTTATCCATTCTTCTCCTATCCTAAAAACAATCGTTAGAAAGCAGGCCTTCCTAACGATTGTTTTTATGCCCTATTTTATTATATTATATCTCGGACAGGAAGAAAAAGCAACCTCAATATCAGTTCATACTATACAGGCTTTTTTGGAAATCTTCCATGGTTTGTATTAAAACATAATCGCGCTCAAGCATTCGATGACTACAGCCTGTCAGCATCTTGCGAGTTTCGTCATACGCTTTTTCTCCAATTGTATCTTTGGACTTCTCAACAAGCTTGCGTAGTTCAATCGAGATTCGGCGTAACGCATTGTTCTCATCTGTGAGAGATTCATAGCTGCAATAGATATCACGCTTAGGTGCTTGGATTTGCTCCTGTTCCAGCTTTAGCAGCTCAGGCTGTATCGAATTCACTTGAACCGATTTCAGCCTGCCGATAACGGCATTGATGATTGCTTGCATATCCTCGTTGGAATCCACAAGCGTCTTGTTCTCATGCTTGGATCTCAACGCCAGATGTTCAGCAAGCGCACCAATGATACGCCCTGAAAAAATGGGCTGAGGGGCAGATAGATCCGGCACGATGAGCGTATCCAATGTAATCCTGATCGCTTCAAGAAGCCTCTCGCTAGACGGCAGCATAAAATTTCCCCTCTTCAAGTATTTGAATCTTACTAAAAGCTTTCCTCATTTCCAGCGTACCGAATAATGCACCGGAATATCCGCTGAAAACGCTTGAGGTGTTTCCGGATACAAACTCGTTCAGCGCAATTGTGGTTATTACCGCCAACCGGAAATTCCAAAGTGCCCGGTAATAATCAATGCTTTTTTGATTGATCTTAATGCCGGAATACTCCTCATAATACTGATAGAACTCTTCCGTAGTCATTAGGGTTTCCGTGGTTTCACATTTCCCAAGGAACATCCCGATCTCATCCATTGGGTCGCCAATATGCGCCATTTCCCAATCGATGCATCCGGTCAGGCGGTTGCCCTCATACATGAAGTTGCCGGGCCCCGGGTCGCCCCATAACAGGGAAATCCTGGCGACATCGGTCGGTTTGTTGGCTTTCAGCCAGAGCACCACCTCTTCAAACGCCGGGTCGGGGAACACCGAATGTGCCCGATAAAGCTCTTCCCATTTCGCAATCTCTCTCTGGGCGCAATCTACTCTGGATGTAGGGATACCCAGAAAGGCGAGCTTTTTAATGTCCACCAAATGGATTTTGGCCATATTTTCAACAAGCTGTCGGGCAAGTATTTTCCGCAGCTCCGGGTCCTTGCGAAAGGCGGTGCTGGACGTCGTTCCCGGCAAGCGCTCCATAACATAAAACTGATCGCCCAGCCATTTTTTATCATTTTCCGCCCAATATACTTTGGGGGTTTTAATATCGGTATCCATGAGCGCTTTTAAAATCTCAAACTCGGCCATTTGATCAGACGCATCCGACAGGGTTCCGGCCGCCTGATGAATTTTAAACACCATGCCCAGCTGTTCTTCCTTGTTCTTCTCTACCCATTTCAGGTCGACAAGAACCGTCAATCCGGAGGCACCGCCTGCCAGTACCGTCGCTTTCAACACCTGCGCAGTCGGATTTTTGGATTGAAGATAGGCCTCAATTTTTTCCTTCATATTAGTTTTTTCCTTTTATTAAGAAGTTCAGTACATCATTGTCTAGGCTTTCATCCCATTTGCCGATATATGGCCTGCCATCCCAGGTGCCTCTCGCGGTAGATGATGCGGTAATATTGTTGTAGGGGAATAGAATGGGGAGATATCCCACAATGTCGATATGCACCTCATGCTTATCATTATCTTCATCTGTGACAACTGCATCCATATGAACCGGGCGCCATTTGTTGGTATCGCGCGTTACTTCAAGATCAAATCTGCGCACCTCTTTGGCGACACCGTCTTTTAAAATCCAGCTGGTTGGGAGGAATTCCGCATCCTCCACTTGTGCGGAAAAGGTCGGTTTTGCAGTCGATCCCAGTTGCAACGTTTTCTGATCAAATCCAAAGATACCAAACGCGTTTTTCTCATCCAACACACCGGCAATATAGTCGAAGGAGGGGCCTTTTACGACAGGCGCGTCGTTCCGGGGCGCCCAGCCGCGATCGCGGATATTGTATGTATCGAAATCAAATTTCTCAGCGCGCAGCTTTAAGGTCCCCTGTACACGGCCAACCTGATCAAAATGGTTGTCTGTGATCCACGGGAAACGCTGGGACACGGCGGTCCAGGTAAAATGAACCTCGGTATCTCTCGCCTTATCCACAAAATCAATCTGATATTTTTCGCCCGGAATAATTGCCCTTACCCCCAAGCCGTTGATAAATGTAATGCCTTTCTCATCAAAATCCTGTCCCTTAGGAATAGGCGCCCACATACGGAAGTCTATATACTCGGCGGCAGCCTGGGTCTCCTTGATACCTTCCCAGATTGCAATGCCTTCCCAGGCAACGCCTGCTGTCATCCTCATGTGGATATATGGCCATATCATAATATGTCTGCCGGGCGTGGGCTCCAGATGGGTAACCCCAAACCATGAGGTTTCGATCCAATCCCAATTGTCGGTTTGAATTGGATGGATTAGTTCATCCTTGTTGGTGATCATGGAGTTCTCGAATCTTGCTGACATTACATTCATCCTTTCTTTCTGTATGGCAAATGATATTTGTGGAGGACGACTGGGCAGCCGAGTCCCCTCCGGTAAATGAATGTTCATTCATTTACCTATAGATTATCATAAACTGATCTCATTTACAATATCCAAGCAATAATTTAGCGAATTTTATAACAACCGGCTAATTTATTTATTCATTTTTACAATATAAGGTTTGTGAAAGCTATGCTTCCATTATTTTAAAAGTGTGCATGGCTTTGGGCGTAATTTATTGATGAAAAATGCAATTTGCTTATGTCGCTCATAAAACATCAATCAAACAAAGATTTTACATTTACAGCCACTCAAGTATCGCCAAACAAATAGTGTTTGTGTATCTAAAGTAGTATCGACAGATTTTTATTGGACAAAAGAAACCAAATCTAAATGCGCATATCGAATATAATAAGCATTCGTGACGCAATCGCTAAAATCGTTCTTATGCCGTAATTAGCGGAATTAACCACAGCCGGTCTGCGCGACGAGGAAATCACGGGCGAGGTTTGGGATGGACCGAACTCCCTTATGTCGGCGTTATACTGAACACTGATTAAAAAGTGATAATAAATTGCGAGGATATTTTTGGACCAGCTAGGAAGACGACGCAGGCGGGCTGTCGCCCGGCAAGGAGGATGACAACGCTGGACGGAAAATAG
>Ga0153950_1000421_pt1 | contig 18998 bp, 25 predicted proteins | sample TSNJ034MetaG_FD_104737 | JGI IMG/M metagenome (GOLD analysis project Ga0153950, IMG submission 104737) | Attine ant fungus gardens microbial communities from New Jersey, USA - TSNJ034 MetaG | ecosystem: Host-associated > Fungi > Mycelium > Unclassified | place: USA: New Jersey, Wharton State...
GCCGCGCAGAAGTTCCTGGTGGACGAGGTTCAGGGCGTGTACCGCAGCCAGGGCATCGGCATCCACGACAAGCACGTGGAGGTCATCGTCCGCCAGATGCTGCGTCGCGTCACCGTGATCGAGTCCGGCGATTCGGATCTGCTGCCCGGCGAGCTCGCCGAGCGCAGCCGCTTCGAGGGCGAGAACCGCCGCGTGGTGTCCGAGGGCAAGAAGCCGGCTTCCGGCCGTCCCGAGCTCATGGGCATCACCAAGGCCTCGCTGGCCACCGAGTCGTGGCTGTCGGCCGCTTCCTTCCAGGAGACCACCCGGGTGCTCACCCAGGCGGCCATGGAAGGCAAGAGCGACCCGCTGCTGGGCCTCAAGGAGAACGTCATCATCGGTAAGCTCATCCCGGCCGGCACCGGCCTGCCGCGCTACACCGATGTCACTGTCGAGCCGACGGAGGAGGCCAAGGCGAGCATCTTCTCCGCTCAGGCCTCGTTCAGCGACTTCTCGTACGACCCCATGGGTGTCGACGGCGGCAGTGAGTTCCACGCCATCCCGCTGGATGACTACGATCTCGGCGGCGACTACCGCTAAGGATCAGCCTCGCCTCTGATGCGTGGCAGGGAGGGCCCCACCGGTTTCCGGTGGGGCCCTCCCGCGTTTCCGCGGGCTGCGGCGCCAAGCACGCGAGGCGAGGACGACGACGGCGGTGGCCGCGCGCCGTCGTCGTCCGGGGGAGCGGTGGCGGGCCAGGCGCCCTGCGGCCGCCGATTCACGGGCGCGGGTTCCGCCGTGGTACAGTTGATCTGATTGATTTACGTGGCAGCGGACACCGTCCATGTTGTGGGGAACTTGCACAACGAATGCCACGCTTTTGCATGCCTAGGGCCCTTGCGGATTTTTCGGATCGGGGCCGGGCGTGCATCTCTTTGAAGTGCTTCGCCTTGGCGTTCCTGTGGTTCGGTCCGCAGACTGACAGGCCGGGGCAAAGCAAATGGGGAGCGGCCGGGAACGGCCGCTCCAGATGATGGAGAACACGAACAGTGCCTACTATTCAGCAGCTGGTCCGTAAGGGCCGCACGCCGAAGGTCTCCAAGACCAAGGCTCCTGCCCTTAAGGGCAGCCCGATGCGCCGCGGTGTCTGCACCCGCGTGTACACCACCACCCCGAAGAAGCCGAACTCGGCTCTCCGTAAGGTCGCCCGTGTCCGCCTCAACGGCGGCGTCGAGGTTACCGCTTACATCCCGGGTGTGGGCCACAACCTGCAGGAACACTCCATCGTGCTGGTGCGCGGTGGTCGTGTGAAGGACCTCCCCGGCGTTCGCTACAAGATCGTCCGTGGTGCCCTCGACACCCAGGGTGTGAAGAACCGCAAGCAGGCTCGCAGCCGCTACGGCGCAAAGATGGAGAAGAAGTAATATGCCTCGCAAGGGTCCGGCCCCCAAGCGGCCGCTCGTCTCGGATCCGGTTTACGGTTCCCCGCTGGTCACCCAGCTGATCAACAAGGTTCTCGTGGACGGCAAGAAGTCCACCGCCGAGCGCATCGTCTACGGTGCTCTTGAAGGTGCCCGCGAGAAGAACGGCAACGATCCCGTGGCCACCCTGAAGAAGGCCATGGACAACATCAAGCCGAGCCTTGAGGTCAAGTCCCGCCGTGTCGGTGGCGCCACCTACCAGGTTCCGGTCGAGGTCAAGCCGGGTCGCGCCACCGCGCTGGCCCTGCGCTGGCTGGTCGGTTACTCCAAGGCCCGTCGTGAGAAGACCATGACCGAGCGCCTCCGCAATGAGATCCTGGATGCCTCCAACGGTCTCGGCGCCGCCGTCAAGCGTCGCGAAGACACCCACAAGATGGCCGAGTCCAACAAGGCCTTCGCCCACTACCGCTGGTAAAAACTCACGAACCGCCGCCGGCCCACTCGGTCGGCGGCGGACGTGTTGTCCATCTCAAAGGGAGACACCGTGGCACAGGACGTGCTTACCGACCTTAACAAGGTCCGCAACATCGGCATCATGGCCCACATCGATGCCGGCAAGACCACTACTACGGAACGCATCCTGTTCTACACGGGTGTGAACCACAAGATCGGTGAAACGCACGATGGTGCGTCCACCACCGACTGGATGGAACAGGAAAAGGAACGCGGCATCACCATCACGTCTGCCGCCGTGACCTGCTTCTGGAACAAGAACCAGATCAACATCATCGACACCCCCGGTCACGTGGACTTCACGGTTGAGGTTGAGCGCTCCCTGCGCGTCCTCGACGGTGCCGTCGCCGTCTTCGACGGCAAGGAAGGCGTTGAGCCTCAGTCCGAGACCGTGTGGCGTCAGGCCGACAAGTACAACGTCCCCCGCATCTGCTTCGTCAACAAGATGGACAAGCTGGGCGCTGACTTCTACTTCACCGTCGACACCATCATCAGCCGCCTGGGTGCCAAGCCGCTCGTCATGCAGCTGCCGATCGGTTCCGAGAACGACTTCGTCGGTGTCGTGGACCTGCTTGAGATGCGTGCCCTGGTGTGGCCCGGCGATGCCAAGGGTGACGTGACCATGGGCGCCTCCTACGAGGTCCAGGAGATCCCGGCCGACCTTCAGGAGCGTGCTGAGGAATACCGCGCACAGCTCGTGGAGACCGTTGCCGAGTCCTCCGAAGAGCTCATGGAGAAGTACCTTGAGGGCGAGGAGATCACCCTCGAGGAGCTCAAGGCCGGCATCCGCAAGATGACCGTCAACTCCGAGCTGTACCCGGTCTTCTGTGGCTCCGCCTTCAAGAACCGTGGTGTCCAGCCGATGCTCGACGCCGTCATCGACTTCCTGCCGTCCCCGCTGGACGTGCCGGACATGATCGGTCACAACCCGCGCAACGAGGAAGAGGAACTGGTCCGTAAGCCCAGCGCTGACGAGCCCTTCTCCGCTCTCGCCTTCAAGATCGCGGCTCACCCGTTCTTCGGTCAGCTCACCTTCGTCCGCGTGTACTCCGGTCACGTTGAGGCTGGTGCTCAGGTGGTCAACTCCACCAAGGGCAAGAAGGAGCGCATCGGCAAGCTCTTCCAGATGCACGCCAACAAGGAGATGCCCGTCGAGGGCGCCACCGCCGGCCACATCTACGCCGCCATCGGCCTGAAGGACACCACCACCGGTGACACCCTCTGCGATCCGAGCAACCAGATCGTGCTGGAGTCCATGAGCTTCCCCGAGCCCGTGATCTCCGTCGCCATCGAGCCGAACTCGAAGGGTGACCAGGAGAAGCTCTCCACGGCCATCCAGAAGCTCTCTGCTGAGGACCCGACCTTCCAGGTCTCCCTCAACGAGGACACCGGCCAGACGGTCATCGCCGGCATGGGCGAGCTCCACCTGGACATCCTGGTGGACCGCATGCGCCGCGAGTTCAAGGTCGAGGCCAACGTGGGCAAGCCCCAGGTCGCGTACCGCGAAACCATCAAGAAGGCCGTTGAGAAGGTCGACTTCACCCACAAGAAGCAGACCGGTGGTTCCGGTCAGTTCGCAAAGGTGCAGGTTTCCTTCGAGCCGCTTGAGACCACGGACGGCACCTTCTACGAGTTCGAGAACAAGGTCACCGGTGGCCGCGTTCCGCGCGAGTACATCCCGTCCATCGACGCGGGCATCCAGGACGCCATGCAGTTCGGCATCCTGGCCGGCTACCCCATGGTGGGTGTCAAGGCCATCCTGATCGACGGCGCGTACCACGACGTCGACTCCTCGGAAATGGCGTTCAAGATCGCCGGTTCCCAGGTGTTCAAGGAAGGCGCACGCCGTGCCAACCCGGTTCTGCTCGAACCGCTCATGGCCGTCGAGGTCCGTACTCCTGAGGAGTACATGGGCGATGTCATCGGCGACCTGAACTCCCGCCGTGGCATGATCCAGTCCATGGAGGATGCTGCCGGCGTCAAGGTCATCCGTGCCAACGTTCCGTTGTCCGAGATGTTCGGCTACATCGGTGACCTGCGTTCCAAGACGCAGGGCCGCGCGGTGTACTCGATGACCTTCGACAGCTACGCCGAGGTCCCCAAGGCTGTTGCTGACGAGATCATCCAGAAGAACCGCGGCGAGTAAGTTGTCGCACCCCGGTGGGGGGGACCACATGGTTTCCCCCACCGGCGTCGCGTGACTTTCGGCAGCTCGCCGGGGGAGCCGCGACACTCAGGCCCCAGGGATCAACCGGTCCCTGAACCGAAATTTCATCAAAACCCCTGCCCCCAAGTAGACTTGTAGAAGTTCTGCCGCGATACCCGTAGCAGAGACAGCACGTCACTTGAAAAATGTTCTAGGAGGAACCTGTGGCAAAGGCAAAGTTCGAGCGGACTAAGCCGCACGTCAACATCGGCACCATCGGTCACGTTGACCACGGTAAGACGACGCTGACGGCCGCCATTTCCAAGGTGCTGTACGACCAGTACCCGGATCTCAACGAGCAGCGCGACTTCGCTTCCATCGACTCTGCTCCGGAAGAGCGCCAGCGCGGTATCACCATCAACATCTCCCACGTGGAGTACCAGACCGAGAAGCGTCACTACGCACACGTTGACGCCCCCGGTCACGCTGACTACATCAAGAACATGATCACCGGCGCTGCTCAGATGGACGGTGCAATCCTCGTGGTTGCCGCCACTGACGGCCCGATGGCTCAGACCCGTGAGCACGTTCTGCTCGCCCGCCAGGTTGGTGTCCCCTACCTGCTGGTCGCGCTGAACAAGTCTGACATGGTCGAGGACGAGGAACTCCTCGACCTCGTCGAGATGGAAGTTCGCGAGCTGCTCTCCTCCCAGGAGTTCGACGGCGACAACGCTCCCGTCATCCGCGTCTCCGGTCTGAAGGCTCTGGAAGGCGACCCCAAGTGGGTTGCTTCCGTCCAGGAGCTCATGGCCGCCGTCGACGAGTCCGTTCCGGACCCGGTTCGTGACCGTGACAAGCCGTTCCTGATGCCGATCGAGGACGTCTTCACCATCACCGGTCGTGGCACCGTGGTGACCGGCCGCGCCGAGCGTGGCACCCTCGCCATCAACTCCGAGGTCGAGATCGTCGGCATCCGCCCGGTCCAGAAGACCACGGTCACCGGTATCGAGATGTTCCACAAGCAGCTCGACGAAGCATGGGCCGGCGAGAACTGTGGCCTGCTGCTCCGTGGCCTCAAGCGCGACGATGTCGAGCGTGGCCAGGTTGTGGTGAAGCCGGGTTCCATCACCCCGCACACCAACTTCGAGGCCAACGTCTACATCCTCTCCAAGGATGAAGGCGGCCGCCACAACCCGTTCTACTCGAACTACCGCCCGCAGTTCTACTTCCGTACCACGGACGTCACCGGCGTGATCACCCTCCCCGAGGGCACCGAAATGGTCATGCCTGGCGACAACACCGAAATGAGCGTTGAGCTGATCCAGCCCATCGCCATGGAAGAGGGCCTCGGCTTCGCCATCCGTGAAGGTGGCCGCACCGTTGGTTCGGGTCGCGTGACCAAGATCATCAAGTAATCACTTACTGATGATTTCCGGCTGATGCCGGAAGCGAGGACCCCGCTGCTTCTGCAGCGGGGTCCTCGACTTTTAAGCCGCAGCCCAGAGGCTCGCAGTACGTTCGCGGTGTGAAGGGGCTGGGGTGGACGTTCCAGCGCGGTGCATCCTGCCGGCCTAGGGCCCGCAGGATGCCCCCGGCGGGCGTGGGGCGGTCAGGACGGTCCCTCCCTTCCGGTCACGCCTGTCTGGGGAGGGGCACACCTGCCGGTCACGTCTCGCCGCTGGTGGGATGAGCCTGGCGGTGTAACCGTCGGCACGGGCCGGGTGTGGTTTCTGGGGCCCGATGGTGTGGCGTCACCAGGCCTAGGTAGTCGGCCCTGTCGCCCGCCTCTCGTCGGGTGAGGCGAGGGCCTTTGAGGTGTGGGTCCTGGGACCCAGGGTTTGGTAGCTGAGGGCGTGGTCCGGGGGAGTGGAGCACGGGCGCGGATCATGGCGCCACCCGCAGCTGGACGGGCGGCACCGGCCCGGCGGACCCGATGCCAGAGGGCTGTGCCGGCGCTTCTGCCCGAGTCATTCCGGGCTCACGAGCCTGTCCGCGAGGCCTTCTCGTGGCGGTCAGCACGGCCCCGGTATATAGCTCGCACGTGCCAATACCGGTCGACCCTCTGCGCCTTGTTCCCGGCGCGTACTGAGTTCCTCGTGGGCAGTGAGGATCTCCATGTTCCCTCGCGGCGCGGTTGGTTCGACGCGGATCGGGTTGGCCGGCCATGGGGCCGTTGTGGACCGGCGCAGGCTCTTCGCGCAGGCCGGCCCTTTGCATGGCCGCCTGGCGGGCCTGGCCCGTGCCGCCCGTGGACAGACGGAGACGCTTCGTGGGCGCCGCCCGACCGTCGTCGGGCCCTTTCGCCCGTCTGCTGGGGACCGCACCGGGAAGGGTGCACCGGCCGCCGGAGGGTGCGGGCTGGGAAGGATTCGCAATTCCCGCCCCGATGCGGCATACTGGAAGGGTTGTTCAAGCGCCCCTTCGTGCCCCGACTCGGATAATGCCGGGTGTCAGGGACCAGGCTGGGGTCCAAACATGACCAATCCATCCATCAGGAGCGGTGTTGCACGTCCAGAACTTGGGCGACACGCCCGACCGCGTGGGTCGGTTGCTCCGGTGGGTTGAGGAACCCGGGTCTGACCCGGATTCAGCTCATGCGGAGAGCGGTAGTCACGACTTCAAATGCCTCGGCAGCCGCACATAACAGCAAAGAGATGCGAATAGCGGTCCTGGTCACCCAGGAACGAACCTAATGAAAGAGAGTCAGGCGACATGGCGGGACAGAAGATCCGCATCCGGCTGAAGTCATATGACCACGAGGTCATTGATGTTTCGGCACGGAAGATCGTTGAGACGGTCACGCGCGCAGGCGCAACGGTAGTCGGCCCGGTGCCGCTGCCCACGGAGAAGAACGTGTACTGCGTTATCCGTTCTCCCCACAAGTACAAGGACAGCCGTGAGCACTTCGAAATGCGTACTCACAAGCGTCTGATCGACATCATCGACCCCACGCCCAAGGCTGTTGACTCGCTCATGCGTCTCGACCTGCCGGCCGACGTGAACATCGAAATCAAGCTCTAGGGAGGTGCTGAGAGACTATGACCGCAACCCGCAACGTTAAGGGCCTGCTGGGCACGAAGCTCGGCATGACCCAGGTTTGGGACGAGAACAACAAGCTCATCCCCGTCACCGTCGTCCAGGCCGACTCCAACGTCGTCACCCAGCTGCGCAACGCAGACAAGGACGGCTACACCGCGGTTCAGATCGGCTTCGGCCAGATCGACCCGCGCAAGGTCACCAAGCCGCTCGCCGGCCACTTCGAGAAGGCCGGGGTCACCCCGCGTCGTCACGTCGTCGAACTGCGTACCGCTGACGCCGAGAGCTACGAGCTCGGCCAGCAGCTCTCCGTGGAGCTCTTCGAAGCCGGTCAGAAGATCGACGTCGTCGGCACCACCAAGGGCAAGGGCTTCGCCGGTGTCATGAAGCGTCACGGCTTCTCCGGTGTCGGTGCTTCCCACGGTGCTCACAAGAACCACCGCAAGCCCGGTTCCATCGGTGGCGCATCCACCCCGAGCCGCGTCTTCAAGGGCCTGAAAATGGCCGGCCGCATGGGCAATGCACGTCACACCACGCTGAACCTGACGGTTCACGGTGTCGACGCCGAGAAGTCGCTGCTCCTGATCAAGGGTGCCGTCCCCGGTGCCCGCGGCTCGGTCGTCCTCGTACGCTCTGCCGTGAAGGGAGCCTAGTACCATGGCCAACACCATCAAGGTTGACCTGCCCGCCGAGATCTTCGACGTTCAGACCAACGTGCCGCTGCTGCACCAGGTCGTCGTCGCGCAGCTCGCTGCTGCTCGTCAGGGCACTCACAAGACCAAGACCCGCGGTGAAGTCGCCGGTGCCGGTCGTAAGCCGTTCAAGCAGAAGGGTACCGGCCGCGCCCGTCAGGGTTCCGTCCGTGCTCCTCACATGACCGGTGGTGGCATCGTCCACGGCCCGACCCCGCGTGACTACTCGCAGCGGACCCCCAAGAAGATGAAGGCTGCCGCTCTCCGTGGCGCCCTCTCCGACCGCGCTCGTAACGGTCGCATCCACGTGGTGGAGTCCCTGGTTGCCGGCACCACGCCGTCCACCAAGGACGCTCGCGCCGCGCTGAAGGCGATCTCCGAACGCAAGAACCTGCTCGTGGTGATCGACCGCGCCAACGATGTTGCCGCACTGTCCGTGCGCAACCTCGTCGAGGTTCACGTCCTGTACGTCGACCAGCTCAACACCTACGATGTGCTGATCTCCGACGACGTGATCTTCACCAAGGACGCCTTCGACGCCTTCGTTGCCGGTAAGGACAACAAGACCGTGGAGGAAGCCAAGTGAGCGCCGTCTTCAACAAGGACCCGCGTGACGTCATTCTCGCGCCCGTGGTCTCCGAAAAGAGCTACGGCCTGATCGACGAGGGTCAGTACACCTTCCTGGTGGACCCCCGCTCGAACAAGACCGAGATCAAGCTGGCCGTGGAGAAGATCTTCTCCGTCAAGGTCGACACGATCAACACCATCAACCGTGCCGGTAAGCGCAAGCGCACCAAGTTCGGATGGGGGCAGCGCAAGAGCACCAAGCGCGCGATTGTCACCCTGAAGGAAGGCACTATCGACATCTTCGGCGGTCCGCTCGCGTAGCGGAGACCACTTTAACGAGGAATAAATTATGGCAATCCGCAATTACAAGCCGACCACCCCGGGCCGTCGTGGCTCGAGCGTGGCCGACTTCAGCGAAGTAACTCGCTCGACTCCGGAAAAGTCGCTGCTGCGTCCGCTCACCAAGAGCGGTGGCCGCAACAACACCGGTCGTATCACCACCCGTCACAAGGGTGGTGGCCACAAGCGCCAGTACCGCGTGATCGACTTCCGTCGTCACGACAAGGACGGCGTGAACGCCAAGGTCGCGCACATCGAGTACGACCCCAACCGTACGGCTCGCATCGCGCTCCTGCACTACGTTGATGGCACCAAGCGTTACATCATCGCTCCCAACAAGCTCTCCCAGGGCGACATCGTGGAGTCGGGTCCCAACGCTGACATCAAGCCCGGCAACAACCTGCCGCTGCGCAACATCCCGGTCGGTACCGTGATCCACGCAGTTGAGCTCCGTCCCGGTGGCGGCGCCAAGATGGCCCGCTCCGCCGGTGCCTCCGTGCAGCTCGTCGCTCGTGAAGGCCGTTTCGCCCAGCTGCGTCTGCCTTCCGGTGAAGTCCGCAACGTCGACGTGCGCTGCCGCGCAACCGTCGGCGAGGTCGGCAACGCCGAGCAGTCGAACATCAACTGGGGCAAGGCCGGCCGTATGCGCTGGAAGGGCGTCCGCCCGACCGTGCGTGGTGTGGCCATGAACCCGGTTGACCACCCGCATGGTGGTGGTGAAGGCAAGACTTCTGGTGGCCGTCACCCGGTCAACCCGAACGGCAAGCCTGAGGGTCGCACCCGCCGCCCCAACAAGGAAAGCGACAAGCTCATTGTGCGTCGTCGTCGTACCGGCAAGAACAAGCGATAGGAGCCTGGAAACATGCCACGCAGCCTGAAGAAAGGTCCTTTCGTTGACCAGCACCTCTTCGTGAAGGTCGCCAAGGAGAACGAAAAGGGCACCAAGAACGTCATCAAGACGTGGTCCCGTCGCTCGATGATCATCCCGGACATGCTGGGTCACACGATCGCCGTGCACGACGGACGCAAGCACGTGCCGGTTTTCATCACGGAGTCGATGGTCGGGCACAAGCTCGGCGAATTCGCCCCGACGCGGACTTTCCGCGGCCACGTGAAGGACGACCGCAAGGGCAAGCGCCGCTAAGGCGTTTGACCTCGGTCTTAAGACGAGAGAAGGAAAGCAATGGAAGCCAAGGCTATTGCGCGTCACATCCGCGTAACGCCTATGAAGGCCCGGCGCGTCGTCAACCTTGTTCGTGGCAAGCAGGCGAATGAGGCTCTGGCGATCCTGAAGTTTGCCGAGCAGGCAGCTTCGGAGCCGGTCTACAAGGTAGTTCAGTCCGCCATCGCGAACGCCCGTGTCCTCGCGGACCGTGACGGCGTCGCGTTTGACGAAGGTGATCTGTACATCAGCGAAGCATTCGTTGATGAGGGTCCGACCATGAAGCGGTTCCAGCCGCGTGCCCAGGGTCGTGCCTTCCAGATCAAGAAGCGCACCAGCCACATCACCGTGGTTGTCGCTACCCCGGAGAACGAGGAGGCCCGCTAAGTGGGACAGAAAGTAAACCCGAATGGGTTCCGACTCGGCATCACCACCAACCACATCTCGCACTGGTTCGCCGACAGCAACAAGCCCGGTCAGCGCTACAAGGACTTCGTTCGTGAGGACGTCAAGATCCGTGAGCTCATGACCACCGGCATGGAGCGCGCAGGCATCGCCAAGGTCGAGATCGAGCGTACTCGTGACCGTGTGCGTGTGGACATCCACACCGCCCGTCCGGGTATCGTGATCGGCCGTCGTGGTGCTGAAGCCGACCGCATCCGCGGCGAGCTGGAGAAGCTCACCGGCAAGCAGGTTCAGCTGAACATCCTCGAGGTCAAGAACCCCGAGATCGAGGCTCAGCTGGTTGCCCAGGGCATCGCCGAGCAGCTTTCTTCCCGTGTGGCCTTCCGCCGCGCCATGAAGAAGGCCATGCAGTCCGCGCAGCGCGCCGGCGCCAAGGGCATCCGTGTCGCTTGCTCCGGTCGTCTGGGTGGCGCTGAAATGTCCCGCTCGGAGTTCTACCGTGAGGGTCGCGTGCCGCTGCACACCCTTCGCGCCAACATCGACTACGGCTTCTACGAAGCCAAGACCACCTTCGGCCGTATCGGCGTGAAGGTCTGGATCTACAAGGGCGATGTCACCGCGAAGGAGCTTGCCGCACAGCAGGCTGCAGCGCCGTCCCGTGGTCGCAACGAGCGTCCCGGTCGCCCCGGTGGGGACCGTCGCCGTCGCAACGAGCGTCCGACCGCCGAAGCAGCTCCGGCTGTTGAGGCTCCGGCTGCCGAAGCAGTAGAAGGAGGACAGGCTTAAATGCTTATCCCACGTCGAGTCAAGCACCGTAAGCAGCACCACCCGGGTCGCTCCGGCGCTGCCACCGGTGGCACCGAGGTCACTTTCGGTGAGTACGGTATCCAGGCGCTGACCCCGGCCTACGTGACGAACCGCCAGATCGAATCTGCGCGTATCGCCATGACCCGTCACATCAAGCGTGGCGGCAAGGTCTGGATCAACATCTACCCGGACCGCCCCCTGACCAAGAAGCCCGCCGAAACCCGCATGGGTTCCGGTAAGGGTTCCCCCGAGTGGTGGGTGGCCAACGTCAAGCCGGGACGGGTTCTCTTCGAACTCTCCGGTGTGAATGAAGAAGTGGCCCGCGAGGCACTGCGCCTGGCAATCCACAAGCTCCCGTTGAAGGCACGCATCGTGCGTCGCGAAGGTGGTGAATAGAAATGGCAGTTGGATCCAAGGATCTGGCCCCGGCACAGCTTGACGGTTTCGACAACGAGCGTCTGGTTGCTGAACTCCGTAAGGCCAAGGAAGAGCTGTTCAACCTGCGTTTCCAGTCCGCCACTGGTCAGCTGGAGAGCCATGGCCGACTCAAGTCCGTGAAGCGCGACATCGCTCGCATCTACACGGTCCTGCGTGAGCGCGAGCTGGGCATTCGCCCGGAGCCCGCTCCGGTGGTTGAGGCCAAGGAAGAGAAGAAGGCCAAGAAGTCTTCCAAGAAGGCCGAGGCCGTTGAGGCCGCTGCTACCGAGGAGGACGCCAAGTGAGTGAAAAGGATCAGAACGTGACGGAAACTGCTGCGCAGCAGCGCGGTTACCGCAAGACGCGTCGCGGCTACGTGGTCTCCGACAAGATGGAGAAGACCATCGTCGTCGAGGTCGAGGACCGTGTGAAGCACGCTCTGTACGGTAAGGTCATCCGTCGCACCTCCAAGATCAAGGCTCACGACGAAGAGAACACCGCCGGCATCGGCGACCTGGTTCTCCTCGCCGAGACCCGCCCGCTCTCCGCCACCAAGCGCTGGCGTCTGGTGGAGGTCATCGAGCGCGCCAAGTAAGACCGGCTGCTTGATTGCTCCACTGAGCGAATAGAAGACCCCCGTTCCCTTCTGGGAGCGGGGGTCTTCTGCGTTCACCGTTCCTTGCGTGCTCAGTTGTTGCGGGTTCCGGCGCGAAACATCCGCAACAACTGAGCACGCAAGGGCGGTGGGACGACGACGGCGGTCGGTGGGGCCGTCGTGCTCCACCGGGTGCCGCCCCAGGATGTCGGAGGCGGCAGGTATTCTGTCAGCAGCTGTGCGGGGGAGCGCCCCGCCGATGATCCCGAGGTGCCTCATGCAGAATGACCTTGCCCGCCATGCCGCCGACTCGCACGGTCTGATCAGGGTGCGCGGGGCACGGGAGAACAATCTCCAGGACGTCTCCCTGGACCTCCCCAAGCGCCGGATCACGGTCTTCACGGGTGTGTCCGGCTCGGGGAAGAGCTCCCTGGTGTTCGGCACCATCGCCGCGGAAGCGCAGCGGCTCATCAATGAGACGTACACGACGTTCGTGCAGTCCTTCATGCCGAGTCAGCCCCGCCCCGATGTGGACGAGCTGGAGAACCTCTCGGCCGCGATCGTGGTGAACCAGGAGCGTATGGGAAGCAATTCGCGTTCCACGCTGGGCACCGTGACGGACACCCATGCGCTCCTGCGGATCGTCTTCTCCCGTGCCGGGGTGCCGAGCGCCGGTCATGCAGGGAAATACTCCTTCAACCTGGCCGAGGGCATGTGCCCGGAGTGTGAGGGTGCGGGGGAGATCTCCGCGCTGGACATCGACGTGCTTCTGGACCGCTCCCGTTCTCTGGCCCAGGGCGCCATCCAGATCCCAGGGTTCACCGTGGACGGCTGGCTGTACCAGGTCCTGCTCGGCACCGGCCGCTTCGACAAAGATCTTCCAGTGCGGGACTATGACGCGGAGACGTTGGACTTCCTGCTGAACTCGCCGGCCATCAAGGTCAAGATGGACAACGTCAACATGACCTTCCTGGGTTTGGAGACACGGATCCGTCAGAGCTACCTGGCTGCCGGGAAGGAACCGAAGCAGGCCCACATCAAGGCCTTCCTCGAACGGGCGGCCACCTTCGCGGAATGCCCTTCCTGCCACGGTGGCCGTCTGAACCAGGAAGCGCTGGCCAGCCGGATCGAAGGCCGGAACATCGCCGAATGCGCCGCGCTGCAGGTCACGGACCTGATCGACTTCCTCCATGGCGTGAACGAGCCTTCGGTGGCGCCCGTGATCGGCAATCTGCTGGGAACCCTGCAGGCACTCGTGGACATCGGGCTCGGCTACCTCAGTCTGGACCGCGCTTCCTCCACCCTGTCCGGGGGCGAAGCCCAGCGCGTGAAGATGGTGCGGCATCTGGGTTCTCCGCTTTCCGATGTGACCTATGTTTTCGATGAGCCGACCGTGGGCCTGCACCCGCACGACATCGCGCGGATGAACGACCTGCTGAAGAACCTCCGGGACAAGGGCAACACCCTCCTGGTGGTGGAGCACAAGCCTGAGGTCATGGCGATCGCGGATCACATCGTCGACATCGGGCCGAAGGCGGGCATTCACGGTGGAGAGATCGTCTTCCAGGGTACTTTCACGGAGCTGTCCTCGGCCCAGACACTGACCGGCCAGCACGTCGGGGCGCGGGTGCCGTTCAAGGAGACGGTCCGCGGGGCGGGCGGCGTCCTGGAGATCCGCGGCGCGAACACCCACAACCTCCGTGATGTGGATGTGGACGTCCCCACCGGGGTGCTGTGCGCGGTCACGGGCGTTGCCGGCTCCGGCAAGAGCTCGCTGATCCACGGAGCCCTGGCCAAGAGGGAAGGCGTGCACGTGGTGGACCAGTCGGCCATCCGCGGTTCGCGGCGCTCCAACCCGGCCACCTACACGGGCGCGCTGGACCACATCCGTGCCGCGTTCGCCAAGGCCACGGGGACAAAGCCGGCCCTGTTCTCCGCCAACTCGGAGGGAGCCTGCCCAACGTGCAAGGGGGCGGGGGAGACCTTCACCGAGATCCCCGGCATGGCCCCGGTGGGGACTCTCTGCGAGGACTGTGGCGGCAAGTGCTTCACCGATGAGGTCCTGGAGTACCGGCTGGGCGGCCTGAACATCTACGAAGTCATGCGGCTGAGCGTGGAGGAGGCGCTGGAGCGGCTGGCCGTGCCGAAGGCCCGTCCCATCCTGCAACGGCTGGCTCGCGTGGGGCTGGGTTACATCACGCTGGGGCAATCGCTCTCCACGCTGTCCGGTGGGGAGCGCCAGCGCATCAAACTCGCCACTCACATGGGCAGCGACGCCGGGGTCTTCATCCTGGACGAGCCCACCACGGGCCTGCACCTGGCCGATGTGGAGAACCTCCTCGGCCTGCTGGACCAGCTGGTGGAGGAGGGCAACACCGTGGTGGTGATCGAGCACCACCTCGGCGTGGTGGCCCATGCCGACTGGGTGATCGACATGGGACCCGGTGCGGGGCACGACGGCGGCAGCGTGGTCTTCGAAGGGACCCCCGCCGCGCTGGCCGAATCGGACAGCCTGACCGGCCGCTACCTCAAGGAGTACGTCGCCTGAGACGGCGTGATCCCGCGGTTCCCGCCGGAATTCCGGTTCGTGGACCAGGGCTCCGCTGTGCTAGGATATTGAGCTTGTATGGGTGCGTCATGCGCCCGAACAGATCCTCGTAAACCATCGTGCCAGTGCATACTGCCTCAGGGCCGGTCCCCGGCCAGGGGGCCCAGATGCGTCTGGAACGAGGGTTTAACCCTGTGCTGGCAAAATCCAGGCAGGGCAGAGACACCCCAACAACCGTTCCGCAAGGCTCGCACTGTATGCAGTATTTCAGCGTGAGAACCGGCGCGACGCAAGGAGTAAACATTGATTCAGCAGGAGTCGCGGCTTAAGGTCGCCGACAACACGGGTGCCAAGGAAATCTTGACCATCCGCGTTCTCGGTGGATCCGGTCGCCGCTACGCAGGCATCGGCGACGTGATCGTCGCCACCGTCAAGGACGCTATCCCTGGCGGAAACGTGAAGAAGGGCGACGTCGTCAAGGCTGTCGTCGTCCGCACCCGTAAGGAGCGCCGTCGTCCGGACGGTTCCTACATCAAGTTCGATGAGAACGCAGCCGTGATCCTGAAGAACACGGACGGGGAGCCCCGCGGCACCCGTATCTTCGGCCCGGTTGGCCGCGAGCTTCGCGACAAGAAGTTCATGAAGATCGTCTCGCTGGCCCCGGAGGTGCTGTAACTATGGGTGCAAAGATCAAGAAGGGCGATCTCGTCCAGGTCATCACCGGCGCTCGTCAGTCCCGTGGTGGAGACCGTGGCAAGCAGGGCAAGGTCCTGCGTGTGTTCCCGGAATCCAACCGCGTTCTGGTTGAGGGCATCAACCGTGTCACCAAGCACGTGAAGGCCGGCCAGACCCAGCGCGGCACCAACACCGGTGGCATCGAGGTCGTCGAGGCCCCGATCCACCTGTCCAACGTCGCTCTGGTGGATCCGTCCACCAAGAAGCCGACCCGCGTCGGTTTCCGTGTCGAGAAGGTTGAGCGCAACGGTGTGGAGCGCGAAGTGCGCGTCCGCGTTGCCAAGGCCTCCGGGAAGGACATCTAATGACTGAGACCCTCGAAACCCCGGTGAAGATCGTCCCGCGTCTGAAGACCAAGTACGCCGAGAACATCAAGCAGTCCCTGCAGGATGAGTTCAAGTACGAGAACGTCAACCAGGTTCCGCGCCTTGTGAAGGTCGTTGTGAACATGGGTGTCGGTGACGCCGCCAAGGATTCCAAGCTGATCGACGGCGCCGTCCGCGACCTGACCGCCATCACCGGTCAGAAGCCCCAGGTCACCAAGGCCCGCAAGTCCATCGCCCAGTTCAAGCTGCGTGAGGGTATGCCGATCGGCGCTCACACGACGCTGCGTGGCGATCGCATGTGGGAATTCCTGGATCGTCTGGTCACCCTCGCACTGCCCCGTATCCGCGACTTCCGCGGCCTGAACGGCAAGCAGTTCGACGGTAACGGCAACTACACCTTCGGTCTCACGGAGCAGGTCATGTTCCACGAGATCGACCAGGACGCCATCGACCGCGTCCGTGGTATGGACATCACGGTTGTCACCACCGCGAAGACCGACGAGGAAGGCCGCGCGCTGCTCAAGCACCTCGGCTTCCCGTTCAAGACCGAAGACTAATCCAACTACGTGAAAGGTCCACTGGCTCAGCCGGTGGAAACCAGTACGAGGAAGGGCATGAGCCCTCATGACCATGACTGATCCCGTCGCAGACATGCTTACCCGTCTGCGCAATGCAAACTCGGCCTACCACGACACCGTGTCTATGCCGTACTCCAAGCTGAAGGCCCGCGTTGCCGACATCCTGAAGGCCGAGGGTTACATCTCGGACTGGAAGGAAGAAGAGGCACGCGTCGGCAAGACGCTGACCATCACCCTTAAGTTCGGCCCGAGCCGCGAGCGTTCGATCGCTGGCGTCCGCCGTATCTCCAAGCCCGGTCTGCGCGTTTACGCGAAGTCCACCAACCTGCCGCACGTGCTGGGTGGCCTGGGTATCGCTATCCTGTCCACCTCTTCCGGCCTCCTGACTGACAAGCAGGCCGGTAAGAAGGGCGTGGGCGGCGAAGTCCTCGCGTACGTCTGGTAACGGGAAAGGAAGAGAAGAATGTCGCGTATTGGACGTCTCCCCATCACCGTTCCGGCTGGCGTTGAGGTCAAGATCGATGGAGCCGTTGTCACCGTCAAGGGTGCCAAGGGCGAACTGAGCCACACTGTGGCCAGCCCCATCGAGGTGGCCCTTGAAGAGGGCACGATCTCCGTGTCCCGCCCGAACGACGAGCGCACTGCTCGCTCGCTGCACGGCCTGACCCGTACCCTGATCGCCAACATGATCGACGGCGTGACCAAGGGCTACGAGAAGAAGCTGGAAATCGTCGGCACTGGTTACCGTGTGCAGGCCAAGGGTTCTGACCTGGAGTTCGCTCTGGGCTACAGCCACCCGGTCAGCGTCGTTGCCCCCGCCGGCATCACCTTTGCGGTTGAAGGCCCGACCAAGCTCTCTGTTGCTGGCATTGACAAGCAGCAGGTCGGCGAAGTCGCTGCCAACATCCGCAAGCTGCGCAAGCCCGACCCCTACAAGGGCAAGGGCATCCGTTACGCCGGCGAAATCATCCGCCGCAAGGTCGGAAAGGCTGGTAAGTAACCATGGCCATCAGCATTAACAAGAAGCGCAACAGCAAGAACAAGACCTCGGCTCGTAGCCGTCGTCAGCTGCGTATCCGCAAGCGCATCTCCGGTACCCCGGCTCGTCCGCGCCTGATCGTCAACCGTTCGGCCCGCCACGTATTCGTGCAGGTCGTGGATGACACCGTGGCAAAGACCCTCGCCTCGGCCTCCACCATGGAAGCCGAACTGCGTGCGTTCGAAGGTGACAAGACCGCCAAGGCCAAGCGCGTTGGTGAACTGGTCGCCGAGCGTGCCAAGGCAGCCGGTGTTGAGGCCGTGGTCTTCGACCGCGGTGGCAACAAGTACCACGGCCGTATCGCCGCCGTCGCTGACGGTGCACGCGAAGGTGGTCTGGCGCTGTGACCGAAGTGAACAACGAAAAGGAAACCCAGGTGACTGAAGCTGCAGCCGCTGTTGCAACTGAAACCACTGAGGCTGCCAACAACGACAACCGCCGTGGCGGCCGTCGTGGTGAGCGCGGCGAACGTGGTGGCCGTGGCGAGCGTGGTGGCCGTGGCCGCGACGCCCGCGAGGCCGAGAAGAGCCAGTTCGTTGAGCGTGTTGTAACCATCAACCGTGTTGCCAAGGTGGTCAAGGGTGGCCGCCGCTTCAGCTTCACCGCCCTCGTGGTGGTCGGCGATGGCAACGGCATGGTTGGTGTCGGTTACGGCAAGGCTCGCGAAGTCCCCGCCGCCATCGCCAAGGGTGTTGAAGAGGCCAAGAAGTCCTTCTTCCGCGTCCCTCGCGTCGGCAGCACCATCCCGCACCGCGTCCAGGGCGAAGCCGCCGCTGGTGTCGTGATGCTCCGTCCGGCTTCCCCGGGTACCGGTGTTATCGCCGGTGGTCCGGTGCGCGCCGTGCTGGAGTGCGTCGGCATCCACGATGTGCTCTCCAAGTCGCTGGGCTCCTCCAACGCCATCAACATCGTTCACGCGACCGTTGAGGCTCTGCGTCAGCTCGAGGAGCCGGCAGCTGTTGCCGCTCGTCGTGGCCTGCCGCTGGACGAGGTTGCTCCTCCGGCCCTGGTGCGTGCTCTGAACAACCAGAAGGCAGGTGCCTGAGCCATGGCAAAGAACCTGACTCCGTCCGACGCCAAGTTGGAAATCACCCAGATCAAGGGCGTCATCGGCGCCAAGCAGAACCAGCGCGACACGCTCCGCTCGCTCGGTCTCAAGCGCATCGGCCACTCCGTGGTCCGTTCCGCTGACGCCGTGACGGTGGGCATGCTCAACACGGTTCCGCACCTCGTAGAGGTCAAGGAGGCGAAGTAATGGCTGAGAAGAAGACTGCTGAGCCTGCAGCGACCGAAGAGAAGCAGCACGCTCTTAAGATCCACCACCTGCGTCCCGCCGCTGGTGCCAAGACCGCGAAGACCCGTGTGGGCCGTGGTGAAGGCTCCAAGGGTAAGACCGCTGGTCGTGGTACCAAGGGCACCAAGGCGCGCTACCAGGTCAAGGCCGGCTTTGCCGGTGGCCAGCTGCCGCTGCACATGCGTCTGCCGAAGCTTCGCGGCTTCAAGAACCCGTTCCGTGTCGAGTTCCAGGTGGTCAACCTTGACCGTCTCTCCGAGCTCTTCCCGGAGGGTGGCACCGTGACGGTGGCCGATCTGGTCGCCAAGGGCGCGGTTCGCAAGAACCAGCCGGTCAAGGTGCTCGGCTCCGGCGACATCACCGTCAAGGTCGATGTCACGGTGGACGCCTTCTCCGCCA
>Ga0153950_1000423_pt1 | contig 18974 bp, 27 predicted proteins | sample TSNJ034MetaG_FD_104737 | JGI IMG/M metagenome (GOLD analysis project Ga0153950, IMG submission 104737) | Attine ant fungus gardens microbial communities from New Jersey, USA - TSNJ034 MetaG | ecosystem: Host-associated > Fungi > Mycelium > Unclassified | place: USA: New Jersey, Wharton State...
CGATCACCTAAACTGCTTATCACTAACTACTGTTTTTGCCAACGAAGAAATCCACATACCCTGCCAGATACGAACTGAGCGGTCCTCACCGGCTGATACAATGTTGAGATCAGGTAATACAGCTAGGCTGTACACGAAAGAGCTATGCCCCGATAGCGTGTAGATCACGTCTCCGTCCATTGTCCAGACACGGATCTCACTGTGTGAACGAATGAGTGGATTATTCTTGGCATAACTCTGGCCGTACCTATCATTGGAACATGATGCGAATCCAAGGTCAGGGACTAGCGTCAGGCCACGTACAGCATCTCGGTGTCCTTTGAATACTTGAATCGTCTTGTGTTTTTGCCATAACCTGATTGTCTTGTCCGCAGAAGCTGAATGAGCACGATCAAAACATTTTGAAGGGTTTAAAAAGATATACTGGGTAACATACCAGTCAAGAATTGTCCTTCGTCGATTGCTTTTACAGCCCATACAGACTGTTGATGACCCTTGAGGTCATATGCCAACTGGAAATCGATCCAAATCTTTGCCGTCCTGAATGTAGGTCAGCACAAATGGGAACACACCGTCAGTCCAATAAACACTCGCTTGTCCCAAGAACCAGAGATAATCGAACCTCCTGGTGTAACATCCAAAGTACAAACATTCTCTGTATGCCCGAGTAGACTATACGATGGCTCTTCTCTTGATGAGTCGAGGGAGAAAACGTTGATTACCGTCTCTTGGCCACCAGTTACGACATAACCTGTGTATATGAGATATTAGTAGCTGAGATGAAGAACGAGCATAACCTTTTGGTGCGTCTGCTGTTGGTGGCAGATATGTGATCGCATTCACGTATCGCGAGCCTGGCCGAAAGACAGCAGCTGGAAGAAATTTGCCACTCTCAGACCTCTGCCATGAAATCGCAGTGGTGTCGCGAGAGGCTGAAAGGATGAGATCATCCGTGGGTGTGCTCAGTGCCCGAACCTACGGAATATTAGAAGGATATTGGAAGGAGAAGCAGGATGCTAACATCTGAAGAATGTGTGGTCAATACTGCAGATAATTTATAGGGCATGAAGTTTAGGATGAGAATTGGAACGCGTAACAATCTCCGAAGATTCAATGAGGTCACATGCATGATACACTTAGCTCCTTGAGAAACATCCAGAAACAGGCTCGACAGGACAAACTGGAGTCAGTCAGGGATCTAGAAGTTGAGATTCGTATAGCCAGAATTTACAGAATGTACACCCCACTAACGAACCCACAAACTGATAAAGTAGATGGGAGATACGGAGGTATTAACTATGCCATTGCACCATTTAATTCATCTCCTGCGAAGGCCTCTCTGGTGTTTGTCACTAGTCATGGTATAAATCCTGGTGACAGTTAGAAACCAGTGAGGGGATGAAGCCACTTCATCTTCACTCGTGGAATGGATGTCCGTCATTAGGGTAAGTCAGAAAGTTTGATGGTACCACACGTGCTTGAGAAAATAATGTTAGAAAGAATCCTCGTCAATGGAATGTTGTGAGTGTCAGAAGTAATGCAGATGAAGACAAGTCTTGTATATTATTCTGCCAAATCCACTCCACTTGTGACTGAGATCTTCGGTTTTTTGTGATCGCGGGTTTCTTTATCAGAAGCAGCTGAACGTTTGTTGGGACGTGTGACATCGGTCTGAGCTCGCATGTTCCCCTCTTGGGTCGGAATAGCACAGGAAGGAATCTGTCCTGATGATATGTTTGTGACACTGGTCGCTGGAGCACAGTTGCGATATTTCGCAACCTGAAGGCAACTCAGTTTTACCTATCCGAATTTGCTCAATGTAACTTACCATCTCACCAATACCTAAAAGCCAGTTTTCCGCTTCGATCGAAGGGTCGAAATATTTGAGATAACTAGGGGTATTTATAATAGTTCTCTTGAACCGATATTGCTTTTTCTGAATGTTGGTGCGACGTTGCCTTATTTGCTTTGCAGCGGGTTTTTTCTTGGGGCGGGACCTCACTAAGCCGAGCTCATCAACTTCTTCAACGTGTTCATGAACAAACCCTGTGACCTCTCAATTTTACGTCCTTATCATTAATTGTACTGACCTTCCTCCTCAAGTCTCTTCAAAAGTTGACGGGACTGTGAAAATTCTGCCCCTAGAAAATTGTGGAAATGAGACGAGAATGTGCACCAGAGAACAGGACGAGACATGCCGAGCTGTTTTGCAAAATTCATTGGAACAAAACTATCCATTTGTTCTGCGATCTTAATCGAGCGTCTGTTCGATATTTACGTCAGTGATTGCGCATCAGAATATTCATCACATGCCGGAAAAGTGCTAGGTCTCGATATTTCGTCATTAGCTGAGGATAGACCCCAGACTTTATCAGCTCCCACGAGATATCAGCTCGAAGGCGACAATCAATGCATATAAACTTAGCAGGCAGGCGCTTGTCGCTAGTTGAATGGTATCTGAATATAGTCAAGCAATCTCTCGAGCACTTGGATTCGATCCTTACCCAATGCACCTGCCGGTCGAGCACTTCAGTGCACCCTAGACGACAACAAAAAAATACATACCAGGTATGAAGCCATCTCGCGCAACCACCTTCGCAAAAACAACATTCATCGTCCATCTGTACATAGGCATGTGGGTGTGCGATCATCCAAGGCGAAAATTTATACCGAAACGCCGCATTCACAGGCTAGCCCTTTGTCTTCTTCTGCACGCTCAACGGTTTGGTTCTTATTCCCAATCCGTCGCAATTTTGTTTGCGATCTCGTGCGGTCTATTGGACCTGACCTGAGTAAAAAGAATTCGAGTCATGATCAAAGCCTTCGCACCTGTCACAAGCATTTCTCTATCTTCTGCATCATTCAACGACATTCTGGCAAGAAGTGAGGTTTCATCTTCATTCAACAGGTGAACGGAGGGCGTCTGTATGGTGGTCAGCAAACAAGATTGACAACACGACGGATCGACCGACGCTAAACTCTATTGAGGAGGGGCCTGGATTTGAAGGTAGTGCAGATTCGCGCGCGTTAAAACCAAATGTTTGGGTTTCTTCATACTCGGTCACTGCCTTAGGTGTTTGTTCGTTCTGTCCAAGTTGGAAGATTTAACTCAATTTTTCTCCTCGGAAAGGTCACGGACCAAATCACTAAGATGCATTGGAGCCACTTCGAGCTCACCGCCATAGACCGCTTCTTCTTTCTCTGAAGCTGGAATAGCTTCAATTACACCTGCCTCGTTTCGAATGCCGAGTGGGACTAGGACATGAGAGTCAGAGACCCGAAGTAAGGAGCCGTCTTCTTGTCTGACATAGTCAGGATCGTCTTCTCCTTCAGCATCCGCATCTATATCGACAGCATCTACTTCAGGATTCCAAACCAGGTTTCTTGCTTCTGCATCTTGCTCTTGCTCTTCGTTTTGTTGCCGTCGGAGTGCCGCCTCTTGCATCGGCGTCAAATTTTTCATTGTAGACTGAGACTCTGTCGTTCCGGCAAAGGTCCCTTCTTGGTTCTCTGTAGACGGTAAGTACGTAGCAATTGAAGTGATGTTCAAGTGAACACTAAATGCGTTAGTTCAACAAGAGAGCAAGGAGATGTACATTTTACACACGAATGATAGCCTGTATTGATATTTCCGATGCTCCATTTATCGGGTATTTCATCCATATTATGCGTCATCATATACCATCGGTCTTTGTCTGCATCACCTGCTTGGAAACATGGAGGTTCGTAGTCTGGAGGAGTATAATTTGTATAAAATAGTTTGAAGGCTGCGTAGCGACGTTCTAGGTAAGATTTATTTCAGTCAGTGGTAAATAGATCGACTCAGGAAGTACTGGGCAGAACGTCCATCTGACTCATTGCATGAATAAGCGTTTTGAGAAGATTCTGAAACTGTAAGTTTTGAAGTCACGCAGAGAGCGGGGCTTAGAAACCTTGACACTTTTTTTGACGTCGCGTAAAGTCGGATTGAGGCCCTTCTTGGCCGCTTCCGTGACAGGATCATCATGTACACCTGATGATGGCCTTGGCAGATCTTCGCCAAGCGTCATGATGGGGACAGTAGAATCAGTTCCAGGAAGTCTGTGATACTGAGAATCTAAATAGTTTCATCATACAGGGAAGGGGTAAGAGTGCTCACTCGGAAATTGAAGGTGTAGGCTTCCACAATACTATGTAAAAGGTTAATCAAGTGCGGAGGCTATGCATATATGGACGCCACTTGGTAGGATCTTTGCTGTCCTATCGTGATTGTTAGTCAACGTTCACCTGAGCGAAATTTAGAAATCCTGACCAGGTATATTGCAAAGATGAAACTGCGAAGATATTGTTTTTCAAGTGCATCAAAAATGCCATATTCCTAGGAAGATCTAGATTGGTTTGGGTTCAAAGTACTCGCATACAAGCACTCACAAGGTAATTCAGCAGTCTGTCAGCCTCATCTGAGTATCCTCTGGCCATTGTCTAAAACTAATCAGGGGTGGCCTGCTGACTGGACTACTGAGAATACCATGATCTTAAAACCACTAATCCTTTGTTTAGACACATCAGTAGACAGGCCACTGGCCTGTGAGCCGGAAGGAGTAGAATCATCAGAAGTAGTGAAGTGACCTCAAAACAAACATAGGGTCAGTATCAGAGAGCCTTCGTCAAGAATGCCTCAACTTTCAGAAAAATTGTCATCGGGTAATAAATTTCTCATAGGCTAGTATAAGTAAAGCTGGTGCAAAACCTAAATGCGAGATTACCTTAGAAAGGTAATGCAACCGAGCCCCGCCTTAAGTAAGGTCTGAACGACAGCCAAGCTCTGGGTATGAGAAATCTGTTGTTGGCGGGATCGTTGTTGAAGAGCCATTGTGGTAGGAGGAGCATAGAAGAGCTGACAAGGGCTGCTGAAGACTATATAGTCTATGTCCAGTCACCTGACACGCCAGACAGTGGTCATCGAATTTCATAAATCGTATAGATACATATCGAGATCGAAACCTAGGCAGGCATACGAGTCGAGTCAAGTTCTATCCAAGGCCAATTAATGCAGCTATTTTCGTATCGAATCCTTCATTGCGTATCGGCATCTCCGATGTATGAAAGGGATTTTTCATCACAGCGTCAGCATATATTTCATAGGCCTTTTGAAGAATCACTTCTGCAGTTGCCTCCGCAGTAGAAGTCAAGAGCACGAATTTGGTTCCTAGGAAAAGGCTGCAGCCGACCACCGAAATGGTCTCAAAAAGGCATACCCGTCAGCGTCAGATGGATTGTGAGTTTGAAGGTCTCGCCCTCAACAATCTCCACACCAGAGCTAGAGCCAGTAGGCGACAGTCGACTTGTTATAGCATGAATCCCGTGCAATGTACCTGCCAGAACTAGATATTCGTTTGAGGTCAACTGTGCCAATCCACCTAATTTGTCGTAAGTTAAGCCAATACGGAAAGCCAAGAAGCAGGACCTGCGAAGTTACGCTGATATACAAGACCGCCTGCTTTGTTGATTATCTGTCGAGTTGGTCAATGGATCTGATACATAAAACCTTCTATAATCCATACCCAAAGTCCATGAATGGCCATTGTCGTGAGGAAGGGCAGGGGATAGCCGACCCACTAAGGGTGCTCCGGGCCGGTCAAAACACGCTCTGAACAATGTCATCGTGGCCTCCCCATTGGTGTCGGATACCAGCGTTTTGGGTGTTATGGTGCTTGGGTAGCTGCTTGATTTCTCTCCAGGCATCTCTGTTTGGCAAACGTGAACTTCCACAGCTATCATCTGATGAGCTGACAGCGCTCGTGTCAGGAGTTCCCGACCCAGTGAGCAAGCTAGATCCAGCTAACTCTGCTTCGCATCTCTCTAGAATCCTGATACCCAGAGCTCGTGAGTACTCTGTTTTTCTTGCTTTCATTCGCGAGTAAAGTAATATGGGCTTCAGCCGGTACAGAGAACATAACCCTTGCTCGAAATTACATTGTGTCAACACTCAAGAAGCTTGATTGGGAGATTGAAGAGGACGAATTCACGGATGATACCCCTGTTGGAAAGAAGAAATTTGCCAATATTATTGCCACAAAAGACCCCTCTGCTCCTCGTCGACTGATTTTGTCTGCTCACTATGACAGTAAATATTATCCAAATTACCCTGAAAACCAGGTATGTGAATGCTACCGTGCTGTGTCCAACTCACGTTTGTCTATCTAAGTTTCTCGGTGCCACAGATTCTGCAGCCCCATGTGCCATGATGTTGGACATTGCCGAGACTCTAGACCCACTCCTCGACGACCGTCATAAACGATGGGAGGAGGGCCTCTTGGACGATGATGACGAAAGTATTGCCGATATAACTCTGCAGTTGGTGTTTTTTGATGGGGAGGAGGCATTTCATGACTGGACAGATACAGATTCAATCTATGGTGCTAGGTCTGTGGTTCAATTGTCTAACAGAAATGCATACGAGCCTCACGATTTCTAGACACCTGGCCCGTAAATGGGCCAATACCTACCGATCTACCCTTACAAAGCGACGACTCCTTGGTTCTCAAGAAACGGAAATTTCTTCAATAGAGCATTTAATTCTCCTTGATTTACTTGGTGCCCCCGATCCACTTATCAGGTCATATTATGCGGATACTGCGTGGATGTTTGATGCTCTTGTCGCCATCGAAGAAAGATTGGGAGACAGCGGCGCTTTCGAATACGGGGAAGACAAACTAATGGCGTCTGGTAGCTGGCGGAGTTGGTTCGTGCGGCGTAACGTGCTAGGAGCCTCCGGGCACATTGGTGATGACCATGTCCCCTTTTTAAAGAAAGGCGTCAGTGTATTGCATATTATTTCTGAACCTTTCCCGCATGTTTGGCATACACTCAAGGTAACCTTTACTCTTTTAAGCTCTTTGTTCCTATGTTGAAGATGAACTTTCCGTAGGATGATGCCAGTGCTCTTGACCTTCCAACAATGCGTCGGTGGTCTCTGTTATTGAGGGTCTTCCTTTCCGAATACCTGCACCTCAAACCCAATATTCCTTACAAAAGAGAAGACCTACACGAACCTGATAGTCAACCTGTAGGCCTCTTCTTCTAATCTACCCTGAATGATCTAAGTTTTGTTTGAGATAGCTTTCAAACGTGGGACATAGTCTGTATGAAAAAAACATCTCAGATTTGGTGAGTCCTACTGGTAATTGACAAGCTATCATGATTGACAGGACTCCAGTAAATCGTTTTTGTCAGTATATGCTATACAACATATTTATAATTAGTTGTATTCGTGTCTACTTTTTCCTGCTTGTTTGAACCGGTCCGATGAGTAAGTTTTTGTAATGGCGAATCAAGGCCGAAGCATCTGTCGCCAGCTGTGCGATTTTAATGAGTGCTTTGGCTAGTGGCGAACAACAGGCATGCACACCTTTTCCTTCTCTTTACTTTGTTCAACATGTAACCTAGCAGCTTTCAAGGTCTCACGCAGGATACCCTGCCGTTCCTTTGACGACATGTTGACTATATATTTCTGAGTCAGCATTCAGCCAAGGACCAATGATTACTCACGCATTTTGCTCGCAGCGTCCACCACGATGCTCCGTGAGTAACCCAATTCTCTAGCTGAAGCACCATACTTTTTGAGCCATTGCTTGTATGCATCTTCGTCACTAGCATCCCAGAGTTCGAAGTCCTTGTTATCTCTGCCCAGTTCTGTTTCTTGCAGTTTGAATTCAAGGACCTGTGCTCGTGCCTGTTCCCTGAACGATTGAAAATAGAGATATGAGAACCTCAACGGGAAAGCTCATGCAAGAACATGCAGTTGGTGAGTACGGGATGCAACCAGGACCTTTATTGAATCTCGAGCTCTCTCGTAAATACGGCGCCTCTTGAGTTGGAACGTCTCCTCTTCACATAACCCATGAGATATTTGGTAATGATATTCCAACACAGCTCTACTGACCAGGGGCTGATCTAATCAATTAGTTAGTGGATCCTTCAATCAATTTGAGGGAAGCTTACTTTGTTTCCTGGACATCGGTAACCTCTATTTCCTTAAGGTGTTGCTGTTTTTTGTTGGGTGGCATGTATTAGAGCGATGTGACTGTTCTATGGAAAGGATTAGCTGCTAAAAATGGGTTTTACATCATCAGCCCGGTAGGGCAATGACTAATATTTATTTCTGCCCTTTGAAGTGCATGGACTGGTGAGCTTGGACGATATATATGAGAATCCATGCCTACCGTATTATATTTTCTAGCCTCGAACTGAACATACGGCAACAGATACTTTCTGACCTTGCCGCATGTGATCCAAATCGTTTTGGAGGCTCTGGACGTGAAAAACATCCACTAGTTCCGAGAGTTCAAGTTTTGTGCAATAGTGCGGCTATCAATGAGGATGCAAATGCAAATGGAGATGAAATCAGAGTTGAAGAGGTGCAAGGTTTGCAACGGGTATACATGGTCCGTCTTTCGATTCCATTCTTTCTTGCTAGCAGCTCACTATGCTTTCAGACGGTATCTCGGGTGCAATATAACATTGCATACGGTGACATGATCAAGTATTCTTCTCCTTCTTATATAGCAGAGAATGCCAAAAGCCTGTTCACAACACTCCTTGGAGTTTTGAACGATGTTCCTCGTATCAACTTTGATCCGTCCTTGTCCTGGAGAGGTTGCTTCTTTTTTCATCTGCCTTATCCTTCAGCCCTGACTTAATTCCTTAGACTGGGCATTGCCTGATAAACTCATCTACTCCACTGTATCATCACTACTGCAGGTTTGCAACGAACAACCACAATTTCGTAAGGAAGCTACAGGTGCAATTTGCACCTTCCTCTCCAACACTGTTGAAGGCATCAATGTGTGCAGCTGTGAGTGCTTTACAGTATCTGAGAGGACGTTTTCTGATGTCTCTAGCTTTCGACATTCTCGTCCAGGTCATGCCTGCATTACATGGTTTTTACCGTGCAGTTAGCTCTACCCCTTACAAATGGGACATAAGCCAATGGCGATGTATCTCTCAAGAGTTAAAAAAGTTATGTCACAGTGAGGTTGTTGAAAAACTTAATCACCTATTGGTCAACATCATCCAAAAGGAAGGGGCGAGCGGAAAATGCATGCAATTCATCCAGACTTTTGTGTCCCGTTATGTCTCTGAAGGTCGACCCCTTAGTGGTTATTTCATCGTCTGCTGCGTGATAGAAACGGAGTGGATGATTCTTTCTCAAGTCCTTGTTCCACCTGCAAAGACAACAGCCACTGATGTGGAGGCCGACGCTGCGAACAGGGCTTATGCTGCATTACTTCATGACGAAATCACGGATACAAGAACATTTAGTGATGAAGATAGAACTTCTATCAGATCTGTTGCGGCTTATGCGATGCAATGTTTTGCGGATTTCTTCGATCAGGTTCAGGAAATGGATAGTGAGCCTTCTATCGACACTTATGCATGGGAGACGATGTCAGAAAGTCTTGTAAGCATTATAATGAGCTCGTTGCATATGTGCTTTCTTAAAGTATCCCTCTCGATAGAAATTAGCTTCCATCTGCTCTGTATCCCTAGGAGAAATCGACCAAAACATCTTCTCTCGCATCACCCTCCTGCTTAGCAATGAATCTCCTATCTCGGATAATTTGGTACAAGAGGCTGCTTTGAAATCTGCAGCCATCCTTGTCAGAAGGTAGTGTTTTGTATTGAGTTTCTGTATTTGCTGATATCCTCCACCAGGTTTCCAGAAATTGCTTCTATAATGGCTTCGCATTTAAGGAGATTTGTAACATCACCTCTCCTTCTTTGTGAATTTGAGTTTGCAGAAGGTCGTGCACCCCCCTTGGCTGCAGCCGCGAGGTGCCTTTCCCTGTGTATCAAGGTCTGACTCATAGGCAATATTCAAGTGAAAATTGATCTCTAAATTCTATGAAGCTTGCCCCAGGTGATGATCTGATTATGTCGAACATATATTCGCTTCTCAATTTCATCGCTGCGACGAGTAAAGATACTCATGATGCCTCTTTTGGTGGCCCGGATGGTTATGATTCTGGGACGTTCCAGTCATTGGAAACGGAATTATGCGAACTGTCGGAGGAGGAAAAGCGTCTGACAGGTATTAGTACTATCTCTGTCGTGACTCGCTTGGCATTGGAGTTTAGCGTTGAAGCGGTGCGTAGCTCAAAAATGTAATATTCTTTTCATATCAATATCTACTGCTATAGGTCACTAAACTAACGATCTCAATGCTTCTGCAACGTTTGCGCTCTGCAGAGCCTACTGTTGAGGCAACTATTGCATACAACCTTGTCGATCTGGCTCTCGTTGCGCCGGAAGGCCCATTCATTGATATTATTCGATCCTTCTCCGCTATCAACCGTTCGGTAAATGTAGATGACCCAAGGTCCTCCAACAACATGGTATTGTATCTTTTCAGCTCACTTGATGTGGTGCTCATCAGGTGATGCAGGTCCTTGCTGCTCAAACAAGACTTGCCCAAGACTTGGGTCGGCGTCCCGAGCTTTTTGGCATTTATTTAACGGAGCTACTGACCTTGTTTCTTGACAAGGGAATTGCAATTCAGAACTTACGGATCACTAATCCCCAAGTGAAGGTGATTTTGTTTTTATCCTGGCTCACCTCATGTGTATATTATTGACGTGATTCCAAGATCGATGATAAGATTGAATCTCTGACTTCCCTTCTGCTTCCTATTGATGCCTTGTTAGCTCACGCAGACTTCAAGCTCTGGGGGAACGCTTCTTCAGAAACAGTTTCTCTTTTCAGGAACTTGTGGTTCCTCTGTGTCTTATTCGATTTCACCTCATTGGATGAAAGGAGCGATACTTCTCTAGATTGGCTGCTCCCTACACTCATGCATATCGCCACCAAAACTCCTTGCATGGTTGTTGAAGAAACCCATGGTGCATTTGCGAGTGACATTGAGTACAATACTGTCATCCGACAGGAGTATGCCGAGTCGGTAAGCATTGTGCAATGCCATTCCACTCTTGAATCTATGTATTGACATCATGATTCAAGATTCTCTCCAAACAGCGAATCCGATTGACCAAGTACATTATGCTAAGATCCAGTGAACTTCGAAGTTTGTCCTCTGGACAGGTTATCTTTCTTTTGGCGATGCACGACATTGAAAGTCTGAGAGCATCAGAGGGTTTGCCATCTTCCTTAGTTACCTACTTCATCAACGATACCCTCAATAAGAACACCGTGCTCAGTGTTTGTATGGAAGGCATTGCTGAGAAAGTGAGGCTCAACATCCTGAATTTTACTTCCTAACTCAGTCTTAGGTGATCGGAGGTTGCCAAATTGCTTTGACTGGCAAAGCCTCTCAACAAGCTCTTCCCAAGTGCCTCTCGGGTGAACTCAAACAATTAGTTGTCAGCAGCACTCATCGAATTCCCAAGGTCAGGGAAATCGCATCCAGATATCTCAACCGACTTTTGGTCTCCTTCCCATCTTTGATGTGTGATCCTCACTTGGTATTCGCGATACTTGAGGTTTTGACGCTACTCCAACGCGGAACTGAGAATGAATTCGTGAACGAGGCGCGTAATGTTCATCGCTGCTCGTCCACTCGCTTGTCTAATGGCTTTGATAGTATGAACCAACTTGGGAATATTATTCCGAACGAGCCAAGATTTCGCTTCAGTTGACCGATAATTATCAAATCCGGAGAGAAATCCTTGACAATATTCTGCGCAATGCGAATTCCTGGTTCGAATTGGCTTTGAGCCGGGCCCCTTTGGAACTACAGTCGACATTACAGGTCATTTGAATGGGTATTCGACTATATTGGTCTAACTCTCTCATTAGAAATATCTTGCCGTTAATCAACCGGTCCTGGGAGCGGACTCGGCGGAACTCGGCGCTTCCGTTGCTGAACGCTTTGGGAAGGATGTTGGACCTGTACATCGTCATCTTTGTATGACATGATCTCTGATTTCGTGTTGAAATGCTAAAGCTTTCCAGTCTCATTGAAATCTATGTCTCGCTGGAGCATGGACCAGGCAAAGGCTTTAATAAGTCAAATCGCGATCAAGAGCTATTATTCTGGGGAGGCTGCAGGTTTCCGTTTCTGTGGCAAGGAGTGTATGTGGCTTCGATTTGTTTCAACGATCATCTCTAATCTGGCCATACGCCTCAGATTGTAGGGTTGTCAAGGGTGCAGATACGCCGCAGAGTGAGATCCGGGCACTGCGAGAAAAGCTTCAAGCTTCAATGGCAGATATCAGGTCGAAGCACCCGTCCCTCACTGTTCAAGAATTACGTCGTTTGTTGTACCGCTGTGCTGCGGTGCTGGTCTCGCTGGACTACGTACGTCTTTCTCGCATCTAACCCGGGGCACTCAAGATCGACTATCTCTACAGTGCGATTATGATTTGCTGCATTATATTGTTGCTCTACCCTTCGCTGTGGCTACTCCATCTGCCATGGTTGTTGCCGCTGAAACTTGGAGCTGGCTCATATCAGAAAAATCAGTAGTTGAGGTGGCCCTGATGAGCGAAATTGTCTCTGCCTGGTCTTTGACCATTAAGCATGAAAAAGGTATATTCTCTCGAAATATGAAGTCAGTCCGATCTAGATCACAACCTATCTTCTCCTGATATGTTTACAAACAGTTATCATGATCCTTTTAACTCTCCTATCGCATACGCTCCAACTGATAAAGAGCGGATTAGCAAAGAGTTGAAAGATGCTCACAAACTTCTCAGTCCTCATGTTTTAGTATTGCATTTGCTTTACAGTCGCCTTCAGGCCGCCAGATACTACCAACCCAACATCATATTCCTTATCCAACAGCTTGTTCTGCGGTCTACCCGCAATCATAGACGTTTCAGGTATGTATCAGACGAGTAATCACTCACAATTCTCTGAAAAGTTACATAGCACTCATTCTTTGGCTCGAGAGCCCAGATTTTCATTCCTGCTCTTTGGTTTTGAAGCACTTAAGAGTTCTCACTTCGATGCATTTTGCGAAAATATATTCAGAGAATCTCTCTATCAACTTGCATTTTCCTGGTATAGTGTGCTACCTCAGTGAGTTTTTTTTCTTGCGTTCCAGCTCATAGACCAGCTCATCTGCGAAGATGGACATTTGGTGCTGACCGTGTACAGTTGAACACTGAATTAAAGATTTTATCCGAATTTCTTTCATACCTACAAGTCGATGTCGTCCGCGGTCTCCCATCAACTTCAAGCCTATCACCTCTACAATGTGTAACACGAAAGTCTTGTAAGTTAGATAGTAAAATATGAGCGTGAGCTCACAGTTTTCAGACTATACTACACGGTTGAGAGATTTGAACACGCCCTTACGCCTCTTGATTGAGTCTGAACTCTCTCGTCTTTCCGTTTGGGTCAACCCTACGAACGACATCAAACGCTCTACGGATGTAACTGGTGCCACAGAACGTGGACTTTTTGATACAACCTGGGTCGCTCTCATTCACTCTATCTGGAATATTGATCCAGCCATTGTGGTCCATCTGCCCGAGCGTTTTAAATTGCCTCTCATTAGGCATGAAGTCTCAAGGCTAGTACGTTCGAGCCCTAAACAAGTCCTTCATATATGCGAAGCAGTCCATTTTTTGCTTGGCGAGAACTTTGATCCAACTGTCCGGAGAGACCACAAGGTAGGTAGCCAAGCAAATCATTTCAGTAACTCTTACTCTTTCATCATCACAGTATCTCCTTCTGTGGCAAGCGGTGCCCCCCATCATTGCGACAACCTACTTCGAACAGCGATACAACAACCAACCCCACATTTTGCAATATGCACATCGTGTATTAGAAGAACATCCTGTTAAGCTGACCTTTTTCTTCATTCCTCAGGTCGTTCAGGCACTTCGTTATGACACTTTAGGTGAGTTTCATCTCACTAATTGATCGACTAAGGCTTATGAAGTCACAGGCTATGTGTCCCGATTCATCTTTGAGACGGCCAAGATTTCACAGCTCTTTTGTCATCAAATCATTTGGAACATGAAAGCAAACTGTTTCAAAGATGATGCAGCAGAAATTGTTAGTATAGCATTCCTGTAATTTCTTATTCTCAACCGGTTCTTAGGAGGATCCCATGAAACCTACTCTCGACGCTATGACGGATGAAGTAGTCATATCACTATCTGGTGAAGCACGTGAGTTCTATGACAGGGAGTTCAGCTTCTTCAACGAGGTTACCTCAATCTCTGGGAAGCTGAAACCCTACATTAAAAGGACAAAGCCCGAGAAAAAGGTGATTTTTCTTGACTCCCAGTTGGTCGCCACCAATATTCCTTATGCTCTTTAAGGCCAAAATTGACGAAGAAATGGCAAAGATACAAGTTGACGTCGGTGTTTACCTCCCTAGCAACCCAGATGGCGTAATCGTCGATATCGACAAAAAGTCTGGGAGGCCTTTGCAAAGTCATGCGAAGGTATCTCTGATCACCCTCTGTAACCCTCATTTGAGCGATCCATCATAGGCACCATTTATGGCCACTTTCAAAGTCAGGAAAGAGCGGACTGAAATTGAAACAAACCCCGACTCTGTTGTCGACGGTACAGGGGTAGAGAAGCGCATTCAGTATGATGTCTTGCAACAAGCGATTTTCAAAGTCGGCGACGACTGCCGCCAGGATGTTCTTGCATTACAGGTCATTGCCATGTTCAAGAATATCTATACAAGTCTCGGCCTCCCGCTCTATCTGTTCCCATATCGTGTTACGGCGACGGCTCCTGGAGTAAGAACTTGTGATTCAACGACGAAAGTTAGACTCAACTCCTTGCATAGTGTGGCGTCATAGATGTGGTCCCGAATGCTACCTCTCGCGATGAAATGGGTCGGGCTAAGGTCAACGATTTGTTGGACTTTTTCACTTCCAAATATGGAGGCCAGGATACTGTTACTTTTCAGAAAGCACAATTGAACTTTATTCAGTCGATGGCTGCATACTCCGTGGCTTGTTATATTCTCCAGATCAAGGATCGACACAATGGAAACATTATGATTGACGGTGATGGGCACATCGTACATATAGGTAGGACATTGGCGTCCCAATCATTCTGACTCATGTTGACATGGTTTTTTTACCAGATTTTGGGTTTTTGTTCGATATAGATAAGTACCTGTTATGACTCATTTCACTTTTCTGGTGACTGATTAATTGTATGATATCCACGTCCGGGGGTGAGTATGTTCGCTGTTAGTTGCTGGGAATTATCTTGATGGTATCCGGAGGGGGTTAAATTCGAACCAAATTCCTTTAAGCTCAACCATGAGATGGTAGTCCTGATGGGCGGAAAATACTCTCAAGGTTATCAGCTATTTCAGAGTTTGACCGTCAAAGCATTTCTAGCTGTTCGGCCATACGCAGAGCAAATCATAAACACCATCCAGCTCATGCTTGATACTGGCCTCCCCTCGTTCAAAGGCGAAGCAACCATTCGGAGGTTGAAGGACCGATTTACACTACATTTGAACGATCGCCAGGCTGCTGAGTTCATGATGGGCATTATTCGAAACGCTCATGAAAATGTGAGGAGTACCGCCTATGATGAGTTTCAACGGGTAAGCATCGGATTTCGCCATCACGACTTGGCTCACCCTTCTTCGCCAGTTACAAAATGGTACGTCAAGTGTCACCTCATACTTAGACCGACGTTCACGTTGGAAAAGGAATACCATACAAGTCTTAAAGATAGACCTCACTGGTCGTTCAGCTTATTTGCCTCCGAAAAATACACCTCCTGCCCGATAAAAATGCCTGAAAGAAAATAGCAATAGATAGTTCTTAGTCAACTACAGCTTGACAACTGGTGAGCTCCGATGTCTCCGAAAGTCCTTCAAATCTTCTTTATTGGTGCTAAATTTGTGCTGAGATTTGATAATGAAAATAGGAAGCTTTGAGTCGTCGTTGATAATGAAAATACTTAAAGATGAATCAATCCAGCTGACAACAAACTGGTAGGGCACTATAGCCAAGTGGTTACGGCGACAGATTCGAATCTTTGATTGGTCATCTGTTCCTCTTTGAGGGCGCAGGTTCAAATCCTGCTGGTGTCGTTATTTTCTGCGGCAAGAGGCCAGTTCTGTCACAGTTTGTTTATTCAAACTTATTGTAGCGATCCTTGTTCAGGACCATCGGCTTGATCGGGTGCATACTGTGTGATCAAAGAAGTTGCTTTATCCCATTTCCAAGGGTCTTTTAGGCCCAGCCAGTTTTTATTGAAGTATATAGAACATCAGATGTGAAGTAGGCCGTGCCCCGATAATATAATGTAAAAATAATAGATAATATAAAAACAGTAGTACCTAATCTTCGACATTCATTAACAGGCCAATAGGCACCGAATCGGGCAATTTGACTCGTCCAATAATCAGCGACGAAAACACAGAATTACGACAAAGTATGTCTCCAACATCCTCTCTCTCACTTGAGTCGCCGAGCAAGGGTTTGAGTCTCTGTAAGAGATCACCTGAAATGCTGAGATCGAGCATACTATTGCCTATGTCAATTCCTTGCAGAAAGTCACTCTAGATCTTCCATTAGCTTTGATGTAATTCAAGTGAATAGTATGACAAAGACGTACCTCGCCTCTCAACATTAATTCTGTCGTATCACCTATCTTGTCCTCAACTAATAAGATCAGCTCAAACTTGGGGCGAACGAATTCATGGTCCATGTCTAAGCATTTACGGCATGCCTTATTCTCTTTGGGAATTCTATTCAACATAACTTAGTCAAGCACTCAAATGACAGTCGAAAGAAATTGGACCTTTGTTTGCACTGACAACACCAGAGACGGACCCAATCACTCGGTGAACGAGGATGATAATCAATAACCCGGGCGATAAGCCTTGCTTTCAGGTAATCTTGCGTAGAAGCTCTAATTTGGGCTATCTTCAGATTTGGTCTGATAGCAGCTTGTAGAGTTTTGGGTTCACAAGCCTGACTATGTGATTTTGATTCCTCCTCCTTCTTTTTCTTTTTCTCTCTTTCTTTTTCGTCCTGAAACTCCTTTTTACGCCTTGCAATAATGAACAGGGATTTGATGGAATGGAGAAACCTGAAACATACTGGTGTAGTGCTTGAAGGTCTTCATTTGGACTGTCGGGTTGAAGCAAATTCAGGAGTAAATCATAACCTCCCAAGTCGCCTTGAAGCTTCTTACTAGTTCCATCGGACGAAAGACGAAGATTTTTGATTGTAACAAATTTTCCACCGTTCTTTCTCAAGGACTTCGCGTTCTGAATTTGATTGTCTCGGAGCTGGATGGCAAGGACACGTCCCTCCAACTCTTGGGACCAATCTTGATCGCAGGGGTACAAAAATCCTGGATGTTTCGTATAATCGGTTACTAAAAGGCGCGTCTTGTGGGCTTTATCAATGATATGGAGTAACTAAAAAAATTGTGAGAATTTAAGTGGTGCTTCGACTGGAAAAAAATTACCTCCACTGTGCAATTAAAAACTTCTTGTTCCTGGACATCTTTAAACAGTTTGTGAGGAAAAGAAGGCAAGTTCTGAGTCTTCTGTTTCTCCCATTGCTTCTTCCGCCTTGTAGAATACCATATAATCAGCTGGTATTCATGAGATGATTTACTGAAACATACTCCAGTAATGCTTGTAATGGAGGATAGTCATCGTCGGAGTCGACTTGGCTAAATTTTGTCTCTACCAGCTTGCCTTCTACAAAACCGCTATTGCCGCGAATCATTCGAGCGTTTCTCACAGCCCAGTAAGTCTGAGGTAGGAAATCTCTTCCTCGGGTAGCCGCCTCATCCCAGAGATTGAATAAAAGCACGTATTCGTTCAATCCAACAGGACACCACGGAGCTTGACAGCTTGCAGTTTGGGCGTTCCTGGTATAATCTGTGACATAAAGAACGAAAACTCCGTTTTCACTCTCAAAGCCATTGAGAACCTGTTGTCATGTCAGTTGGATGACAGCCAGAAAGCAAAAGAGAGTGACTGACCTCAAATGTACAATCGAAATAACCATTTGGTTCCACCTCCGGCCCTGCATCACGAAAGAGTCGATGCTCGCGATTTTGGCGAACAGTGGAACCAATCAATTGGTGAACCTGACCGTCTGTCTCTGTCTCTGTCTCTGAGGCAGGCGGGTTTTTCTCCTTCCACCAATCGGCCAATCGCTTGCAATAGCGTTTCTCATGCTCTAGTTCCTTCAGGAAAGGAGAGAAATGAAAACCACCCGCCGCCAGCGAATTGGTTTCGGGAGCTTGGCCTATATTGGGCTGAAGCAAGTCTTCTTTGGAAGTGGAATAAGCCGCCCATTTTGTTCGATCCTTGTGGCCGACGCCAGATAAGCCATTGAAATCTTGCAGCTTTATGTAGTCAAGGATCTGATATACTATGGAGAGATGGAAAGGTCGTGCTCACTCTGATACCACGCAGGATCAAAATGTCCCCCTCACTTGCCTGCGGTAACCATTCCTCGAAATTCCCCTGAAAGAACACAATGCTGAAGTCGGTAGGAAGATAGTCAGAATCCTCAAATGAAGTGGAATCTTGTAAATGGATGGTGGTAGTCCAATCTACTTGCAATTGAGCAACGAGAGCGGGCGTCAGCATTCGTAGACCCACCCCCATTTCTTGATTTATGCGGCGCTTTACGACCTCTGACAATTCCAATCACATTGATTAACGTTCCGGACTTCATGTTGAGGATTTGTTTCAGCGTACTGTAGGTAAGTTGCGGCTGTGATTTACTTATTTAGACCTGAACGTAAAGAATAGACCTTGAAAACTACCTGTAAGCAGTTCAACTGTGCCAAACATCCTTCTAGAGTGTTATCATCTATTTTTGCCGCCTTGGTTCGCTGTAATATTTTTCGAGGTGTTAATTTTTCACAGAAAAAGCAAGCAAAAACGTACGCCCAAGTTAATCACGGTTGGTCCTTCGACAGCTTTAGTATTGTCTGCGATAACTGTAGATCTGGCAGCAATGGCAACAGTGTCTGGGGGAGAATTTTGTGCCGATGGTTGCTGAACA
>Ga0153950_1000427_pt1 | contig 18884 bp, 22 predicted proteins | sample TSNJ034MetaG_FD_104737 | JGI IMG/M metagenome (GOLD analysis project Ga0153950, IMG submission 104737) | Attine ant fungus gardens microbial communities from New Jersey, USA - TSNJ034 MetaG | ecosystem: Host-associated > Fungi > Mycelium > Unclassified | place: USA: New Jersey, Wharton State...
ATCTGAATCAACTCCAAGATCGGACTCACTTAAGTACGACTAGTTTCCGCGTCATTCGATTTCGCAAAGGAAGAGGAAAAAGTCATTCAGTTCTGGAGAGATATTGATGCATTCCAAACCAGCTTGAAGCTTTCGGAGGGCAGGCCAGAGTATTCCTTCTATGACGGGCCACCTTTTGCTACTGGGCTTCCCCACTATGGACATCTGCTCGCTGGAACTATAAAGGTAAGATGATGTAGATGTGGTGCGTACGTGATATACCGACCTGAAAGATCAGGATATCGTTACACGACATGCGCACGTCAGCGGATTTCATGTAGCTCGCCGTTTTGGTTGGGATACGCATGGATTGCCTGTTGAGCACGAAATTGACAAGAAGCTCAGCATTACTGGTAAAGAAGATGTCATGGCCATGGGTATCGATATATACAATGCTGAATGTCGTGCCATTGTCATGCGTTACTCGTCGGAATGGAGGCGTACTGTCGAGAGGATGGGTCGCTGGATTGACTTCGACAATGACTATAAAACTCTGAACACGACGTTTATGGAATCCTGCTGGTGGGCTTTCTCCCAACTGTTCAAGAAGGATCTTGTTTATCGAGGTCAGAGAGTCATGCCTTATTCCACTGGATGTACTACACCATTGTCGAACTTCGAGGCTGGGCAAGATTATCGCGATGTGAATGACCCTGCAGGTACGTAAAAGACCTAACTTATCAGGACTACGACTCAGGCGATCCAAACAGTGACCGTTTCTTTCCCCCTTGTCGATGATCCTACTGTGTCGTTGCTTGCCTGGACAACTACACCATGGACTTTGCCATCTAATCTTGCCCTTTGTGTCCATCCTGATTTTACATACATCAAGATCCATGACCAAGAGCGTAATCAGAGCTTCATCATACAGGAGGGCCTACTCAAAACACTTTATAAAGACCCTAAAAAGGCCAAGTATAAAAAGCTGGGACAGTTCTTGGGAGCAGATATGAAAGGATGGCGATACGTGCCGCTATTCGAATATTTTACGGATCAGGCAAGTAATTGTGCATCCCTCATGATCTCGCCCCTTATATAATAAGCATAGTTTGAAGATAAAGCATTCCGAGTCCTCGTCGATACCTATGTCACAGATACAGATGGTACAGGGATTGTACACCAGGCACCAGCCTTTGGTGAAGATGACCATCGCATTTCCATTGCCAATGGTGTTATTCGGCCAGACGAAATGCCGCCTTGTCCTATCAATGACAAGGGACAGTTCACTTCACAAGTTCCTGATTTAGTCGGTTTACACGTCAAGGTAAAGGAACCACTTGGCAGTGAGCAAGCGTGAATGATAGGACAATACACAGGCTGCAGATGGTCCTATCCAAAAAATGCTTAAAGCGAAGGGTCGATTGATTGTTCAGTCCACCATCAAACACAGCTATCCCTTCTGCTGGCGGTGAGATCACATGGTATATCCTCGAGCATTCTGCTCACGTACTCTAGATCCCACACCCCACTCATATACCGTGCTATCCCAGCTTGGTTTATCAAAGTAACACCAATAGTTGATCAGCTAGTGACAAACAATGAAAACACACGTTGGTCAGTCTACTTCCTAGAACGATACCATGTATTCTGACCGAGTGGCAGGGTACCGCAATCTGTCGGAGACAATCGATTCGGAAACTGGTTGGCTAATGCCCGGGACTGGAATGTGTCGCGCAATCGCTACTGGGGAACACCTATTCCATTGTGGGTTAGCGAGGACTTTGAAGAGGTAAAGATGTTATATCTTTTTGTACCCAGGATTTGGACACTGATTTTTTGCTTCTCAGGTGGTTTGCATCGGCTCAGTCGCAGAACTCGAGTGTCTCTCTGGAGTGTCAGGAATCACGGATCTCCACAGAGAAAGCATTGATCACATTACCATTCCATCGCAGGAAGGTAAGGGGCAATTGAAGCGCGTTGAAGAAGTTTTTGATTGTTGGTTTGAATCCGGAAGGTCAGTTGGCTTCGATTCTTTTCCATAGAAGCAATCGAGCTGATGTAGACTCGTAGCATGCCATACGCGCAGCTCCACTATCCCTTCGAGAATAAAGAGCTATTCGAACGCACACATCCTGCAGACTTTGTGTCGGAGGGCATTGATCAAACGCGTGGTTGGTTCTATACTCTACTCGTTTTATCAACGCATTTGTTCGATAGAGCACCATGGAAGAATCTCATTGTCACTGGCCTTGTGCTTGCAGCGTAAGTGAACAAATAAATCGTGACCTAGTCTTAGCCTCACTGAGTCCTTGCAGTGACGGGAAGAAAATGAGCAAGAGTTTGAAGAACTATCCAGACCCCAATGTGATCATTGATAAATATGGCGCGGACGCTACAAGGTGTGTGTCCATGCTTAGTCCATAACAAATTATGAATGAGCTTAGAATGTTCCTCGTAAATTCACCAATTGTCCGCGGTGACAATCTCCGCTTCCGTGAAGAGGGTGTTCGCGAAGTCATTTCCCGTGTCCTTCTCCCTTGGCTCAACTCCTTCCGATTCTTCCTTGGCCATGCTGCCTTGCTGAAAAAGACTAGCAACATTGATTTCAAATACAACCCGAAAGCGCCTCTTCCCAACAATGTAATGGATCGTTGGATTCTCGCTCGTTGTCAATCACTCATCAAACTCGTTCGAGAAGAGATGGCTGCTTACCGCTTGTATACCATCATCCCCCGACTTCTAGACCTCATTGATGAATTAACTAACTGGTATATTCGTTTCAACCGGAAAAGACTGAAAGGAGAGGACGGTGTCGAGGACACGATTGCTGCGCTCAATACTCTGTTTGAGACACTTTTTACTCTTTGTAGGACAATGGTATGCGTTGATCTTAATCACGGGCAAAACCATTGACGAGCTACAATGACAGTCGTCGTATACGCCATTCTTGACGGAGAATCTATATCAGACGTTAAAGAACTATTTACCTGAAGATCTGTCTGCGGGAGACACTCGGTCAATTCATTTCTTGCTCTTTCCGGAAGTCAAGGAAGAATATTTTGATGAAACCATCGAGCGTCAAGTCAAGCGCATGCAGACTGTCATTGAGTTGACAAGAAATCTCCGTGAAAAGAACAATATATCTTTGAAGGTCTGCCAGTAACATACATGGCCTATGTATTGACTGAGGATTTCGTGTAGGTGCCGCTGAAGGAGCTTTTAATTTTCCATCCAGAATCTGAGTACATCGCCGACGTCGAGCCACTGCAAAAGTACATTGAGTCTGAGCTCAATGTTCGAGATATCATCTTTACATCCGACGAAAATTCCTCGGGGGTCCGCTATCGTGCTGTTGCGGATTGGGCCGTCCTCGGAAAGAAATTGCGCAAGGATTTGGGCAAGGTCAAGAATGCGTTGCCTTCTGTTTCCAGCGATGCCGTGAAGGCTTATGCGAGTACCGGAAACATTAGAATTGAAGGGATAAATTTGATTGCTGGCGATTTGACCATCCAACGCTACCTTGAATTGCCTACAGGCATTGAAGGGCAATTTGCCACACATACAGACAACGACGTCGTCATTCGTCTAGACATCCAGATTCATTCAAATCTCCAGGGTGAATGGCTTGCCCGTGAGCTGACGAATCGTGTTCAAAAACTTCGCAAGAAGGCTGGGCTTCAGGCGACAGATGATATTGATGTCTATTACCAATTTGAAGAAGGCGCAGGTACAGAACTACTTACTGCCATCAAAGATCATGCGTTTCTCATCCAGAAAACTGTTGGGAGTGTGCCTGTGGCCATCGAGGACAGAAAAGTCGGGGGGACGGAATTGATTTCAGAGGAACAGGAGGTGGCGGATGTTAAGTTTGTATTATTCCTTGTGCGTCCATAAAGAGATGAGAACGAGGAATAGACCGTTCTTTTCTGCTGTCCAAGTTAGAATACAGTATAAATATATCATTCCCACTAGATGAAAGACTGACTGACGAGCCTACGAAATATTTGCCACCTATTTCTTTGAAGAGCCAAAGCCGCCAAATCCCATGAGTCTGGTCATCTCATTCTCAGATTCAAGGTCCTTGATGAGCTCAAAGCGGGCCTTCTCTTTCGCTGCCTTCTTTTGGTCTTTCTTGTCCTGCCGTAGGGCTTGTTCCTTAACCCTGATCTCGGCTAAACGTTTGTCAAAGTCGAAGGCCCTGGCATTGGAGGCATCCTTCGTCTTCTCACGAAGCATTGCTATACGAGCGCGAACCTGTTCGACGGTAGATCGCTCGATTTTTGTTGATTGGCCGAGTGCTCGTAAATCTGTCGAAGGCTTTGTCAACGATCACACAAGTAATAAGAGACGTACGTGCTCTAGAATTTATATGGTCTAGATAACCGACGCTGTCCTTGTATGTCCGATTACAGGTCTCACAGAAGAAACCAGGTTGGCCTGGTCCTCTGCCTCCAGGATTTTGAACAACCATAGTTTTTCCAAGATTTTTGTCCAATTCCAGAGGCGCCTCCCGAGCTTGCATGAGCTCCGTTGGCTTAGGGAAATACTTTTTGGTTCCTTTGCGAGGTCGCTTTCCTAGGAAATCATTGTTAGCCAGGCAGTTGCCTATTATTATTGTAGATTTTTTACCTTGCTTCATGCGTTCTTCATTCTCTTGCATACGCTCCCTTTCCTCTGTGTCCTTCTGTTTTGCACGTTCTGCGTATTCATCCTTATCCCATTTCTTGCGAAAGTCCGTGTCCGAGGCCTTGTTGGCATATGCTCCTTCCTTGTCTGTCATGAGAATTTTGAGCAATTGATGCGTGGGAAGGGAGCAGTAAACAAGTAACCCGCAGCTAGGTTGTACAACTTTCCATTCCTTTATGACTCACTGAACTCTCGCAGGTCTACCAAGCGTCTACCAAGCTTTGCATGTCCATGCCAGAACCATCATGTCTACGCTTGAACTAGAAGCAGAAACAAACTTGAACGTCTTTTTCCCTCTTCCGTATCGTGTGCTCCTTCTCTTCGGTCTTGGTATTTTTGCTTGGGCGACCAACCTTCATGGCTTGCATTTGTTGGGTGTAAACGCTGTGGCAGCACTGGAGCTGCACACAGAGGGTCTGTCACCACGGACACCTTCCTTTTCGAGTCGATTGAATGGACATTTTGGATACACCTCTCCATCTGTCGTCTATATCCCCACATACATACTGGCATTCGCTTACGGGGCCTTTTGTCTATCATCTTGGACATTATATCGTATGTGCACTAGGAGCGAAAGGTTATTTGTGGATGCATTTGGATACTTACCTCTCATCACTGCACTTACCATTTTCGCGTTCATCTTTTGCCCAGTGGACGTTCTATTCAAACGTGAACGTGATAAGTTTCTATAGTAGGTGTCAGACTCTCTAGTGCATTAATGTCCTGACACAAGCAGTGCGATACACCGCTGCTTATCACCCTCCCACCACTCACCCATTCATTTTTCCGACATTGTCTTCGCTGATATCGCGACTTCTTTTGCGAAAGTCCTTGGTGATGTTTGGTTATCTATGTTAATTCTGCTTCCGGGGAACACGCTTCTTGCCATTCCAAGCGAAGAAGGCTGGCACAGATGGATTACACCTGCCATAATGAGGTGTGTCCTTGGAATTTCGCAAATAAATGAGTATTCAGCGTTTTTTATTCTCCAGCTTTCCATATTTTGTACGATTGAGACAGTGCGTGATTGAGTATACCCACCCGTCAAATTCCGACAGGCGTCCTCTATACAATGCAATGAAGTACGCAACGGCATTCCCGGTCATATTTCTTTCAGCTGCCATGAGAAGCACACTTGAAACTCACATGGGTGCCAATGCTACCATGTCAGATCCGCGATGGCCTAAAGTGTTCCATCTGTGGTGCGCTGGCTTCGTCTCAAACTGTCGCTACAGGTCTGAATCCCTGTAGGTTCCTCAGTGCTGTAATAAATTCGGTATACTCCTTCTGGTGGGATGTGACGAATGATTGGGGCTTGGAATTGCTGAAGATAAAACCTAATTCTACTACAGATCGTCGGAATCCACCTCGTCAGCTTATCCTTCCCCGCCTTCAGACACATCTTCACAGCCCTCTTTACTCCTCTGAATCCGTCATCGTAGATGCGACACAGGAAGACCATTGGCCTTCTATGGATATTGATAGAGCAACGAATCCTCACAGACGATCTCATCCATGGGGTTTACGCCCCTGGCTTCTTTACCCGCTGTCTGTCTATCCGCTTCTAGTTTTCTTGAATTTAATCTTGAGGATGACATGGTCAATTAAACTATCCAGTCATCTACATACGGCCACGGAAGGAGGCGTGGGTATATTCTGGTTAGAAGTAGCAGAATTATTCAGACGTTGGTTGTGGGTTTTCCTTCGTGTTGAATGGGAGGTAGTCAAGAAGTTTTGTGAAGGTGACCCAAAAAGACAGTCTGACGATGTTGATTCCATTGACGAATATGAAATGGCTTCTACGATCTCCGAGGAACAGCCACTCTTGAACGCATGACGTTAATGGACTCAGTATGGATTGACTCTTCCTGAAACGCTCTTCCTTGTTTTGATTATCTTTTGTAGGTTGATAAAATTTCATCTCGCCTAGATTCATTTTGAAGACCCCATAACATAATCCTGTGCTCATGTCATCGACGGAATAATTTGGAGCAAGCAACAACTGGAAATGACATGACGGTCGTCAATCTGGAGTGGCTTGGCTTCCTTAGTTAACAACAGCAAAAAGGGGGTGAATCATTCTTCCCCACATGTGCTCCTCATGAATGGAATAAAAGTATTTTTAGAGCATTCAGCCTTGGCTGCTCAATCAGGAAACAATATAAAACATAGTAAAGCGAGAGCGTTAATACAATTTTCTTATGCATCGAGCACCATGTAACAAATTGCTAAATTCAAAAAAACTACAATTTTCTTGGTGTATGAACATGTCAAGAATCAATGGGAACGTTGTCCTTTCAACTCCACATCAAGGATCTAGGCGGGGATTTTCGGGACGGCTTGCGGTCTATATCATCAGATGACACAGATTGTCATTAAACTGATTAGATCACGGCTTCTTACTGGCTTCTCATTACCCAGAATTTTGGGATAAAAGCTAGAATGGTGGACCCCAACTCTCATCCGGAATCCCTCGTTTCTATCCCACATTTTATTGTACAACATGAAGGTGAGTGTCGTCCCCAGCTCGTCTTTAGTCATCTGTGGTTGATGTACCGTGGATAGGTTTTGGCCATCCTCTACAAAGGCGGAGAAGCCGCTGAACAGGAGCCCCGTCTTCTTGGCACAGTTGAAAACAAGGTAGAAGGTTATCGCCGATGCCTTGTCCAATCAGAATTGACACATCCTATCTAACTAGCTCGGGCTTGACCCCTGGCTTAAAGACCAGGGTCATGAACTCATTGGTAAGGATTTCTGATCCTTCCTAGTAAATGATGGCCACTGATTCCACCGAAGTGGGTATAGCTTGGATGTTTTTTGCATCAGACAGTCTTCAATTTGGATGAAATACAGGTGACAGACGACAAAGAGGGACCTGACAGCGATTTCCAGAAGCACATCGTGGATGTGAGTAACATCCCTTTTTCCTTCCAATAGGGTGCCAAAAATAACTTTATCGATAGGCCGAAGTCCTCATCACTACCCCCTTCCACCCTGGGTGAGTCCTCTTGATGAGAAAAACTGCCCCTCGTTGGAGAGCCATCTGACTATCTTTACTCACGCTGTAGATATCTCACTCACGACTTGGTTCAGAAGGTATGGCTTCGCCGTTCAAATGACTTGACGATCCACCAATAGACTTCGATCTTTTACATGTATCTTTCCCCCGGTAGGCGAAGAATCTCAAAATTTGCATCACTGCTGGTGTTGGATCCGATCACATTGACCTGAACGCTGCTGTTGACAGCCGTATCCAAGTCTTGGAGGTATGATCAAGTGTTGGGATTATATTTTGTTCTCGCCTCAACTGTTCACTCCAGGTATCTGGCTCCAATGTCGTCTCAGTGGCTGAGCATGTTATCATGAGCATTCTGCTTCTCGTGAGGAACTTTGTACCGGCTCACGAGGTACGCCGCATACCCCCCAAAGACTTTTCTCATGGGTTTATCTGATTTTTTTCAGATGATTGAACGTGGAGACTGGCAAGTCTCTGACATCGCCAGGAATGCCTTTGATCTTGAAGGCAAGGTCGTTGGCACCATCGGTGCAGGCCGCATTGGTTATCGTGTTCTTGAACGTCTTGTTCCATTCAACTGCAAGGAGCTTCTTTACTACGACTATGCGCCTCTTCCAGAGGCAGCCGCTAAAGCAGTGGCAGCGCGCAAAGTCGCCAACCTCAAAGAATTTGTCTCTCAATGTGACGTTGTCACTGTCAACTGCCCTCTGCACGAAGGAACTCGCGATCTTGTTAATGCTGATTTGCTTCAGCACTTCAAGAAAGGTGCTTGGCTCGTCAACACTGCTCGCGGTGCCATTTGTAATGCGGATGATGTCGCTGCTGCCCTTAAGAGTGGACAGTTGAACGGATATTCTGGTGATGTGTGGAATGTCCAACCCGCTCCTCGCGACCACGTTTGGCGTACTGCGAAGAACACTCTCGGAGCTGGTAACGGGATGGTTCCCCACTATTCTGGTACCACCCTTGATGCACAGGCCCGTTATGCGTCTGGTACGAAATCCATTCTCGAGAACTACATCGCCGGCAAGCCCCAGGACCCACAGAACATCATTGTAGGCCTCGGGAAATATGAAACCAAAGCTTGTGAGTGTAACTAACTGCCCTGGGTTGACATATCGTTAAATACTGATTCAAACAGATGGTCAGCGTTGAGTGAAATGGATTGATATGTTGAATGAATGACTTGTATTATTACCTTATTGGTAAATGTAGCTGAGTTACCCAATGCACACTTTTGGAGGATTGATTGTGAATCAACATTCAAGTGTCCAATGTTGCAGCAGCGAGAAGCATAGGTAGATTATACTACAAAAACAAAACCGATATTTAAGTTAAGATCAACAAATTCTGAACTCATGGAGACATCATTCAAGAAAGACGTTTCGCCATGAGATCATTAAGTACTTCCTCAATTTTATCCGCATTTTTGTAATATACTGTTGTATCTGGGTTATAACTTCTGCAGTTTTCGATGATCAGCCGAACGTCGTTTTCGAATAAATCAACCGTTTTGTATTTTCCATCCCTCAGTTTTTCTCCCATTGTTTGGAAATCTAGCTGTCATGTCAATGCAATCGTCAAGGACTCAAAAAGTGATATACCCATCGGTTGTTTAATGACGTCGTAATAATCAGCCACTTCAGATGCCTTCACTGGGTCTCGAAATGGCCATGACCGAGGATGTCGTATGAGATCGTTTAATGCTGATTCCATGAACATACGATCGGCGTTCTTGGGAGACTGTCGGATGACGCTAGACGCATGACATCTTAGCATCAACAAGGAATCCAGCACACGCAAAGAGCACTTACTTTGTCATCATACTATGTTTCCAACCTGTTTCCCCTGTTTAAATGATGATCAGATGCAGGTATATTTCTAATATTGAGAGCCTTACTGAGCCCTGGGACATCTCTGGGGTCAACAATCACGCCCTCCGGCTGACTAGGCTGAAACTGTGGAAGTCCTGGATACACCTTATGTGATCTCGAGAGTTCCTTGATCTTCTGTAAAATTGCTTCTTTTTGTTTCGCTAATATTGCTGGTTTGTTGAGATAATCGACTTTGAGGAGCATCGTACACTGCATGATGGTACCACCCTCGTAATCTTTAATGTACCCTGCCCACACAGACCGATCTAGAGTGATGTCCTTTGAGAATCCTTGTTTCTCAAAATAACCCACAGCGTAGTTGTCGGCATAAGTAAGGAAATACATCATTTCAGGATAGTTTTTGCGGATGTGAGCTTTGAAATGGTCCATGAGCATCCCACCGTAACCCTTGTATGACAAATGAGACTAGAGAAAATGGAATGCAGCAAGCAATTACCTTCTCCTGGTCGGCAGAATTTGTGGCGAAGAAAACAATTTCGGCAAAGCCACGATGTGAAAATGGTCGATAACATATTCCGCCCACAACCTTGTAACCCTTCTTGATGATCGCTAGAGCTTGGGAGTTGGGATCATACACAAGCCGTGCAATGTATTCTCGAGGCATCTTGGGTAATTGCTTCTGAAAAAGTGTTTTGAGACCTGTCAAAATCGTCAATGACCGTGGTTTTTGGTTGTTCTCGACAGGCACGACTTGTATGACTCCTTTGCGTATCTCTATCATCGCAGCCTTCTCAACTTTGACAGTTGGCTATGTGTACATGAGCAATTATTCGGAGTCAAGATGGATACTGTACATACACCGGTTTCTCTAGTAAAATCAACAGGCACGCCTGCTGCGAGACGGTTCAATTGGCCTTCATCCAATCTATCTTCAACTTTAATCTTGGGTTCACGCCCATTGACCCCGTTGATCCTCTTATTCATCTGAATCTGCTCATCACCAATGGGTGGGGCTAATGACGTTGGAGCAGTATGTGCCTTCTTCTTCAGAGCAGCGTTCTTCTTGCCTCCTTTTCTACCCTTTCCACTTCTCCGAGGATGTGCTGCTGAAGAGGCGACCTGGGATGCCAGGGGCTGCTCGTCGTCATCGTCGTCGTTGTCTTCTGCATCACTTAGGGATGAAAATGACAGCCGACGTCGCTTGGCTGCTCGCGGAGATGGGTCACTGAGAATTGACGAGGCAGGTGATAGTACATTGCTTGGTTGAGATCGTGTGTCTTTCGAAGTTGTCAACCTTAGTTATTGAGACTCATGACTGAGATTTGAACAAGATACCTGGAGAAGTTGAGCTTCCCACTGGCCGAAGAGTGATTTGTTTGCGCAAGGAATCGATATCATCATTTGTTAACTCAAAGTCGAGCAGATCACCCTCGTCCTGGTCGGATTATAGTTCAATACGAAGTGCAACATTTTGAGAGGTATACCTGATTCAGTGCACGGAGAATCAGCATCAAAGGAGTGGAGGAGTGAGTTTCATACCACGTACCTGAATCAACTCGTCTAGACGAATGGCCACTCGAGCACGGCGAGTGAATTCCTCGCTGCCAAGCTCGGCTTCATTTGCCCCGTGATATTTCACGTCATGGCCGCACTGACAGAACTCAAGGTATGAGAGTTGGCCCTTGGATTCATCATCATCCGAGCCATAATCGTCTAGACCGAAGAGACCTTGGAAGGGTGACTCGTCAAGGACAGCCTTGATGCCGAGAGATGGCTGGAGGCCGAGGCAGGAGTTATTACAGAGGGAACAAGGAGAATGTCGAGCGATCTTGAGAGCACGCTGAGCATGGTCGAGATTTTCGAGGATATTTGAGGCAGGGTAGAGGGCCTTCATGGTCGTGTGTGAAGAGTGACGTCTCCGATCACATTTAAAATGTGAAATATGTTCTATGTTATTCTCGCACTAGTTGCTGCTGGGATTCGTCACTGACACTGCTATCCTCACTTGTCATACCCTTCCAGTTCTATTGCTGCCCACAGCTTCCACTCCTAACTATCTCCTAGATGTCCTATTTATTAACTCATGATGTCACATCCAACACAGTAGTCTATTCCCAGATAACCAACCTTTAGCCAGCTGCAGAAGTTCTGGTGTATGATAGGCCAATCATAAATCTATTTACAACCAGACCGGCGCAATGCAAGTCGGGAACTTAGTACTCACTGCTCCGACGATCCGTCTGTACGTCACAAAGAATGTTTTCAGGTAACCTGTGCTACATACCCCATCTGGACGAATGATATATCGGGAATGGCAGTGAAACTCAAAGACGTAAGATTCATCCAAACCGATGCCATTATCCAAGAAGCCCTTGTCTGAAGTTAAGCAATACGTCTTCTGTATGCTGGAATATGAACCAGCGAGCTACCAAAGAGAGGGAACATCCTCACAAATCACTTGAACTAAGCTTGCTATACTTTCCTTCTCTACCGTTGATGAGCCTTCTCACACATCTGGCACCACCCAGCCACAGAAAGAAGGCAACCAATACACCAATGAGCACGATGCCAGAGGCCATGAGAGACCAGTTGGCTTGGGGTAGCGTCTCAAGTCCGGCTGCCTTTTGCTTGTCACTGGCAGGGTTAGCAGTAGAAACAGGGATAATTCCCTCGGGCGTTATACTCTGAGTGCTGCTGCTTTTGTTAAGCTCGTCTAAATCGACATGGGCAGCTCCAGTAACATGGTCCTGTTAAATGGCACATATTTTTATCGGTACTTGGGAGCATCACAGCTCAGCATGAAGAGGCACCTCTTTCCCAGTCTCGTCCGTAGCAAGATCCAAGGGGAGCTACAACGAAAAAGCTATCAGCTTGATGTGAGTCATGACTGAAGTGTTTACCTCGCCGCAGTCAGCGATGATGACATCAACTTTGGGACGGTCTTGCGCTCCCTTCTCAACATCCTCTGAGGGTCATAATTAAAATATTTCAGTGATGTTGTAATTATCTGAAATCAAAGGAAAGCCTGACCGATTTTGCGCACAATGTCCATGCCATCAAGAACCATACCAAAAACAACCTACAGGCGAATCAAAATCATTACTCCAGACCAAAATCAACAACGTACATGGCGGCCATCGAGCCAGCTAGTAATAGCGGTGGTTATAAACTGTAAAACTCATTAGCCATTGAATTTAACTTCTTCCATGTGAATGAGTAATAAGTGGTGGCAACTCACGAACTGAGAACCTAAGATAACCGAGAATCGGTGACCCGAAGTGAGGCCGATGGATCTCAGGAGTAAGATGAAGGTTTACCGTTGGTATCCTTTCCTGCATTCGCCATTGACAGAAGACCGGGTCCAGTATGTTTGAGCTTGCTAATAGAACATGTCGATGGTCAGCCCAGAGATAAGGAAACTACTAACTCACAAGTTCTCATCGGCAAATCTGTCACCATAGATGGACTGAAAGGCATCCGACGACCAGGTCATTGGGTCATGATTGTTACAGGTAAAGGCTAAAAGCGCACCTTTCCACCAGTTCCATCTCCACGAGCTGGAACGAATCGTAAGAAGCCGAGGTTCTACAAACATCACGACAAGATTCTGACTCACTGAAATCACCACCCTGTATCCTATTTGAAGAGATATGTTTCCGGGACCAACAAACAAGCACTTGACTCACATGAAATCTTTAATGACACGATGGAATTTTGAACCTTTGTATCCGAAACCGAGTTCAGTTCCATCCTTCTTTACACCAGTGGCCAAGGCACGGAAGTTCTCTGCAGTCTTGGGAACAGTCTAGAACGAACCCATCAGGTCTGAAAAGGGGGTGCAAAATTAAAATTCCGAGACATACACCACCGAAAACGCCAAAGGTGACTGTATTCCACGTTAATTATCAGTAGGCATGAGTTTGCAAACACATACTTCGTCCGAGATCCTCATCACCGTGTTTAATGTCAAAGTATAGTCTATTGGTAATTTTTGGGCCTTTGGTAGCTTCTGCGGCCTGAGCGCAGAAGAGCGCGACGATGGACACCACAATGAAAGACAAAGTAAGGCGACCAAACATTTTGGTTGAGGTGAAGAAACGTCGACGTGTACGCGAACATGCTCTATTTTTAATGCGACTCACGTGGTAGCAGATACCAAGCTCCTCTTTATTCTTTTTTTTCGACTCAGCGTTTCTATTCCACAACAAGTAATCTAGTACTGAGACGCGGATGGCTAAACAGGATCCAATGTCTGGAACATGTCTGCAGGAGGAAGAAGTAGGGTATGGGCGAAGTTTACACCAACTCCTTTTAGTGTAACAGAAACCTGTGCGATTACCACATCACAATTACGATTGCTTTATTCGATACATAGACTCATAATATGGTAACTGAGATTGGCTCACCATGAGATGTGAATCCAAGAGTGATTCAAAAAATGGCTGAGAAAAGCATAGTTCAACATTTTGAGACGCGTACACGATGATGATACGATCTCACTTTTCCCAGAAACAAAGTTCCGTCCCACGTGGTTAGCACAATTGAACGAGTATATCTCAAGGCAGGGGAAACTTATAGCTTTTTTCCGGTTGGTCTATCAAGGCTTGTTAGAGGAGCGCGGAATACTTGTAGACCTGACAATCGTGGACAATGACCAAGGTCACATCACGACAAATCAGAGGCCTTGGACAAGTTTTACCAAAGCATCGCCTCCTGCAATCTGAAATTCTGATGTCCCACTGCTCATCATGACACCTCCCTTCTTTGTCAAGCGTCCCTGGGCTCTCACCACAGCCTGCATCCGCTTCTCGGAGTCCCCAAAATGATCATTCTCCCACTCAGCGTGCCGTTGCTGTTCTGATTTGGCGACTTTGGTTTTAGTCTTGGTGCCTGGCGGATAGAGATCTCTCTTCTTCTTCTTATTCTTCTGCGTCTTTTGTGTAGTGGTGACAGCCCCAGTAATAGATTTTGGTGCTTCACGTAGTGCAAAAGCCTTAGCTAGATGACCAAGATGCAAATGGCGGATATGGAAGATATGTTTCTCGTTCGCAGGATGTGTAGCGTACGCTCTCAAATGCGATAAAAACGCATTACGAGCAAGTTCCGAGTTCTGTGTGAACGAAACCATAAATAGACAAGAGACATTTTATCGAGTGAGCACAAGGTTCACACACAAAATCAAAAGACCAAAAGAGAAACACACCTTCTCACGTAAAACCCATCGCTCGAAAGCAAGTTGAACTTCTGTAGCCCGCTCTTCAAACTCTTGCCCCTTACCCCCAAATCCAGATCTTAAGATTTCGTTGACTGCAACAGGCATGAGAGACATGCTTCCTTTGCTGGGTGTGAGATTATCCCCTTTTTTGCCGCTATCTACTGTCTCTTGAATCCACTGTACCCAATCACGTTCGTTCGGGGCCACAATACTCCAGGCTTCGCCGCCTCTTCCAGCCCGAGCTGTACGGCCCACTCTGTGAACATATTCTGTCGCACCACCTTCTGTTGGAAGGTCGTATTGCAATACCGCACGGACGAGGGGAAGATCTAAACCTCGTGATGCGACTGAAGTACAAAGTAAAATCGATGAAACTGGTCCTTTGGTGTCAGATGCAGTCCCAGAAAACATTTTTATGATAGATAGGCGAGTTTGTGTTGGAAGAGAACCGTGGAGTCGATACACCTCAGTGTCCCAAAGCAGAGAGCATTTCCCTTCGTATTGATCATATTTATCGCGTAAAGCACTTGTCTCATTGCCCTCTTCTTCGTCTTCACTTTCTATACCCGAGCCAACTTTCATCTCATCAATCATGGAAGCTTTCGTGAGCAGATTCCAATGAAAATCCACAGAATCTGTACAGCTGAAAAATACGATGATTTTGATACTCCGTTGGCCATGTACTTGTGCAATGAGTGAACGAAGGAGCGCTATTAACGTGACCAACCGTAGCTTAAGAGGGGCAATGATGTACTTTTGAGTCAGTTGAGATGGGGGTGTAAAAGTCTCGGAGGAGTGTGCTTTGCTGAGAGTTGGCTCTGGCTCTTTTTGGATGTCAATCGCTTTGATTATTAGGGGATCCACAAGCGTGGAGCCCGCGAGCTTCTGAACGTTTTCACGAATCGTGGCCGAACATAAGATCGTCCTTCTTTTCCTATCCCAATCCCATCCGCCGACCTCCATGCTTTGTCCTTCAGCTACAGCCTTTTTCGCTAAACGATTCCGTCCATCTAAACCCTGAAGGATACCTGTGATGGTCTCTTCAAAACCAAGTTCCATGAGATGATCAGCCTCGTCCAAAACCAGCCACCTACACTTGCCGACGTTGAAGGAAGAGGTATTCTGCAAATGATCTAACAGCCGACCAGGCGTTGTAACCAAGATTGGTATACCCTTCCGAAGGCGAGCTTTTTCATGCGTGCGATTTTCGCCTCCAATTAAAAGACCGGAAACAAGCCACCTTGTGAGTCTGCTGGCAGGATTGGGATCATCGGCAGATTCATCTTCTGACCTCAATCGCAACTTCAGCAGTGCCTCAAGGACATCAGAGATCTGCTTGGCGAGTTCTCGTGTGGGAGCAATAATAATTGCTAAAGTTCCAATAGAGCGATCAATGTAAGACAGCGAACTTAGAGGAAGGAGGTCATGAACGATGGGTAGAAGGTAGGACAATGTCTTTCCAGATCCAGTTTGTGATTGAATGAACGCATCCCTTTCCTGACCTCCTTCTAATGATGCCAGAAGTAAGGGTAGGGCAGACCGTTGGATAGCAGTAGGCTTTTTGATGTTCATTTTACTTGTGAGATGAGAAACCAGAAGTGGGTTAAGACCAAGACCAGAGAAGTTGGACATATTCAAGGGTGCATTGCTAGGCCCTTGAGACAGATTCTTGGTTGGTTTATTGGTAGTTGGGGCATCGAGTTTCGGGTTGGACGTAAAAAGAGATGAGATGAATTGCGTTGATCGCGAAGACGGAGTCGCAGTAACGCTGGTTTTGGGTTGTGAGGGCGGTGTAAAAACACTAGGGTCTTTACGCAATCGCTTTTGTGGTCTGGAAGTATCTTCTGGGGTGATGACATCCGAGCCAGTATGTGCTTTTCGCTTCATAGCACGCTTAACTTTGAGCCTATATTGCGAAATTGATTAGAAAAACTGAATTCATCAGGGAAAAAAACTTGACCTATCCACCCATCGACCTCCTTTATTTTTATTTGAGGACTTCCTTGGAGGTACACCTGCATCCAGATCAAGGTTCAGGACAATGTCGTCCATAGCACTCTTATAGATCACTGCGTGACAGCTTTGTGCTGGGTCACAGCTGAAGGAGCTTTGTCAGCAGAACTCGGTGAAGACAACCGGGGAACAACTGACTCTTTGTCCCTTTTTACACCCATTAAGAGTCAGGAGTGCACCGTTGTCATCTCTTGTATTCAAATTTCTATTCCTATTCTGACCTGGCCCATTCACCATTTATTACTCAGTGCTCTCCCCTCAGCTAGTGCGGAAAAATGGTTTCGTCTCACTCAACCCCTGCGCCGGATATACCTCCGCCTCCAGTCAGTCTCGGGGGGACATACAGCCTCCAGGTGTGTCTGCTTAGTCAATTGACACACATCCCATGGCTCACGTGTTCGGACTGATCAGACTGTTTCGGTCGGCTGCAAGCTCTATATCCGGCGTCCTGGCCAAGATGGTCAGACAGAAGAGCGTCTTGCCGAAATTCTATCAATACGTGAGAAGCCTCAAAACTCGTATGCACGACAGCAAGCTGTGAATGATGGGCTGGTTCAGCCTGAAGACAATCTGGAATTCTTTGTCCATTGGGAACACTTCAACAAGCGTCTCGATGAATGGGTGGCAGGCTCCCGTCTAGTGATCAGCCGCGACCTTGAATGGCCACGGCCGAAGGTGCCTCATGGAAAGAAAAATACATCTATACCAAATAAAGCATTTCGTGGTCAAAATTTATTGAAGAAGGCAACATCCAACGCCGCAAAAGCAGCTTCCCCCACCCCTACCCCCTCTACTCCTAATCTCGGGGGGAACTACCCTTCATCCCCATCACCAGCACCTCCCTCTTTGAAGCGTAAAGTCCCCCCGGACGAGGAAGAGGAGGAGGAAGAGGATGCTGAGGGTGAAGACATTGATGCAGAAGGAGAAATGGATATTGATTCTGAGGAGATTCAGTCTTTCGATATCACCGCACTTCCAGAACCTCAGCCACAGGCCAGTTTTAGTAAGGAGCAGGAGATAGAGAAATTACGCACATCTGGATCTATGACCCAGTCAATTTCAGAGATCACTCGAGTTAAGAACCTCAACCGTTTACAAATCGGAAAACACGAAGTGGAAGCCTGGTACTTTAGCCCATACCCAAAGGAATACGCTCACTTGCCAGTTCTGTTCATTTGCGAGTATTGTTTATCATTCTTTCCCTCACAATTCATGTTTTCCCGGCATCGCAAGCGTTGCAGTATGCTTCATCCCCCGGGTAATGAAATTTACCGACACGAAGATATTTCGTTTTACGAGATAGACGGGAAGCGCCAATTAACGTGGTGCAGAAACCTCAGCTTGCTTTCGAAATGTTTCTTGGACCAGTAAGTGTTCATTCTTTTCAAGTTTGATGAGTAATGACATGACTTCTTCTAGTAAAACTCTATACTACGATGTTACCCCATTTATGTACTATGTCATGGTGAGGACATTAAATAGGCTTCAAGACTTGATGACACTCATACTGGTTCCATAGACAAAACGCGACTCGTCAGGGTGTCACTTCATTGGTTACTTCTCAAAAGAGAAAGAATCTGCCGAAAATTATAATGTTGCATGTATTTTGACACTTCCCCAGCACCAGCGTCATGGCTACGGTAGACTTCTCATTGAGTTTTCTTACGAGCTCAGCAAGAAGGAGAACAAACTTGGTAGCCCCGAGAAACCTCTCAGTGATTTGGGTTTACTTGGATATCGGGCATATTGGGCAGAAGCTATCGTTGAGCTCCTGCTTAGTTCGACAGATGGCGAGTTAAGCATAGATGAAATAGCTCAAAAGACTGCCATTACCCATGCAGATGTCATGAATACGTGTGTTCTCGTACTCTATCTTCATTGCTTTCGACTGATCGGCTCGAAGTTGTACGACCCTTCAGCTGTTCAAGCACTACAAGGGACAGCACCTGATATGCCTGACGAATGCTGTGCTTGAAAAGCATCAGAAAGCGAAAGCAAAACGACGGCCGAGAATTCATCCAGAGTGCCTGAAATGGAAACCACCAGTCTTCACTCGCGAGCAATTGCGTTTTGGTTGGTGATGATGTCAGTCAAAGACTATCTAAAAAAAGTAGACATTCGCCTGTAAGACGTATTGTTA
>Ga0153950_1000432_pt1 | contig 18815 bp, 14 predicted proteins | sample TSNJ034MetaG_FD_104737 | JGI IMG/M metagenome (GOLD analysis project Ga0153950, IMG submission 104737) | Attine ant fungus gardens microbial communities from New Jersey, USA - TSNJ034 MetaG | ecosystem: Host-associated > Fungi > Mycelium > Unclassified | place: USA: New Jersey, Wharton State...
GCAAATAGACATATGGTAATATTAGATGAAAGGTCAGTGTTGAAATGTCAATAATGGCACATTTAAATGAACAAAGTAATAAGATCACACTGGATAAACACAGACCCTTGAAAAGATTGGTTTATTTACCGACATTAAGATGTAACTATCGATGTAAAATGTGTCCACAGGTGTCTTTAGACACTAATACAAAAGATGAATTTGGCCTTTTAAAAATGATTGCCACTATATCGAAATCAAATATTTTAAAGTCTATGGATAGTATTACGTTAAGCGGCGGTGAAATATTTTTGTTGGATGATATCGTTGATTTTATTTTGGAGTTAGAAAAGCTTGGTATAAAATCCTATATTACATCAAATGGATATTTTACAGAGAAAATAGTTAAGCTGATAGATAGCTTGGAATCAAAAGATAGTGTTTCTTTCTCTGTTTCAATTGATGGATTTGCTGAAACACATAATATGATACGAGGATGTAAAAATGGGTTTGAAAAATCACTGGAAACTATAAAACTCCTCAAGGAGCGAGGAATTGAAATCTCTGTTAATACAGTTATGCAAGTAGCAAATAATGATGAGCTTGAAAGATTTCATGAATTTATTAATCAGCTAGGAATTAGACACAACTGCATACCACTATTAAGTAACGAGAATATTAATAATTCTTTTTCCGATGATGAAATAAAATATATGCTGCCTTATGTAACTACACCTTATGACTTAAAATATGTTTTATCAAAAGGCAGCTTCCGAATCTCAAATTGTCACGCCGGAATAAACTCTTGTTTTATTGATCCGTTTGGTCAAGTTTTTGTATGCGTGGGTGGTTTACGTATAAGTGACAAATATTCTATTGGCAGTCTAAAAATAGACAATTTTGATGAAATTTGGTCATCTCATAAATTAGTCGAAGTGTATAGCAAGGTTGTAAGATTGTGTCCCGGCTGCTATGAAGGATGTGAAATTACTAGAGAATATGTTGAGAATGGATTATCAGTTAATCTAACTAAAAGTGAAGTGCAACCTATTAAATATTTATTATCGAATGAGTACAGGTTGGAAAATGATTATGTAATATCAGGATGGCATGATTTAGAGCAGGGATTTAGATGGATGGCAAAAAAAGAATCCAAGGTCTTTATGTGCCAAGCTTCAAATGAATCATCTATGCTTGTGTTTGCTTATATTAATAACCTTCCTGATTATGCCATAAGACTAAATGTATTAATAGATGGCAATTCCATTGGAGAAATTTTTTGTAATCATGGATATCATGAGTTGAGCTTTCCAATCGACTTTGATTTGGAAGAAGATATAGTTGAAGTTAGTTTTTACGTAGATCATCTTTGGAGACCAAGCGAGGTTATGGGGACAGAAGATGATAGACAATTGGGAGTAGCTATTGCCTTTTTAAAATTGTTATAAACTTGGGAGGCTGAGTATGGAAACGGCATTAATAACAGGCGGGGCGGGGTTTGTAGGTTCTTACTTAATCGATGAGTTAAAAGATAATCAAATAGAGGTAAGCATTACCAAGCTCAAAGGCGAACCGTTTGATAATAGCAAAGTAGGGACGGCTTATGACCTGGATATTACTGACCCAGTACAAATAGAAGCTGTGTTAAGAGCTTCAAAGCCTGATTATATATTCCATCTGGCTGCGCAAAGCTCTGTAGCCAAGGCTTGGAGCGAGCCTGCTGAAACAATGACTATTAATACAATAGGTACGATAAATCTGTTAGAGGCCGTACGCAAGATAGGTAAAAAGGTCAGGATATTGCTTGTAGGATCAGGAGAGGAATACGGCTTCGTTAAGCCGAATGAAGTGCCTGTTTCGGAAACTAATTTGCTGCGACCCGGTAATATTTATGCAGCCAGCAAGGCGGCCCAAGGAATGATAGGGCAGATTTATAGCAGGGCTTATGGAATGGAAATAATTATGGTAAGGGCGTTTAACCATATCGGGCCGGGGCAAAGCCCAATGTTTGTAGTGTCTGATTTTGCGAAGCAGATTGCTGAGATTGAGAAGGGTTTGGCCGATCCGGTTATGCGTGTGGGTAATTTGGAAGCTAAAAGGGATTTTACTGATGTTAAGGATGTAGTTAGAGGATATAGACTGCTTATAAAACAGGGAAAAACTGGGGAATATTATAATATTGGCTCTGGCAAGGCGGTTGCAATAAGAGATATGTTAGATGAGCTTTTATCCATGTCAGAAGCAAATATTGAAATTGTTCAAGATCCAAAAAAAATGCGGCCAGTGGATATACCAGTAATAGAAGCGGATATCGCTAAGTTAGTAAGCGATTCAAATTGGAAAAAAGAGATTGAATTAGAGCAGTCGTTAAAGGGTACTTTGGAATATTGGAGAAGTATTATTTGAGAGGAACCGAAAGCATGAAGATAGCTATAACAACCGTACAAGCTCCATTTATAACAGGAGGTGCTGAATTTCTCGCAAATAATTTAAGAAGAGCACTCATTAAAAACAAATTTGAAGCTGAAATAATAACTATGCCCTTTATGGATAGGCCCTTACATCTAATAGAAGACCATATTGTAGCATCACGATTGATTCATTTGGAAGATTGCTGGGCAGGTCATATTGACTTGTGTATTGGGTTAAAATTTCCTGCTTATTGTATCCCTCATTCTAATAAAGTGATTTGGGCATTGCATCAACATAGAGCAGCATATGACTTATTTAATACTCAATATAGCAATATAAAAGATGATGATGAAGGCAATAGGGTTAAGAGTTTAATATACAAAGCTGATCGTTGTTATTTAAAAGAGGCAAAACGCATTTATACTATTGCGGACAATGTAACAAACCGCATGAAGAAATATAATAATGTGCAATCCCGAACTCTATATCACCCATGCCCCGACATGGATAAATTTTATTCTGGCGAATATGAAAATTATATTCTCATGCCAAGCAGAATCAATATTACGAAGCGGCAGCATCTTGCTATTGAAGCGATGGCTCAGAGCAAAAGCGATATTAAGCTGTATATTATGGGTAAAGCAGATAATACTTATGAATGTGATAAAATGCTTGATTTGATTAAAAAGTATAAATTACAGAATAGAATTCGTTATTTTGATTATGTCTCACAAGAAGAAAAATTTAAGCTTTATGCTAATGCCAAGGCTGTTTTATTTATTCCTTTTGATGAAGACTACGGTTATATAACGCTTGAAGCAATGTCTGCTTCTAAAGCTGTAATTACAGCAACTGATAGTGGTGGGCCTTTGGAATTCGTTGCAGATGGGCATAACGGTTTTGTTGTACTGCCAGACCCTATAGAGATAGCCAAGGTCATTGATGAACTTGCCAAAACCTCGTTAATGGCTGAAAGTATGGGGAGGAAGGCAAAAGAGCATATTTCAAATATGAATATTTCATGGGATTCAGTAGTAAAGGAGTTGACAAAGCTTTGAGTATGACTACAGAAAAGATCGAAAAAATACTTGCAGAGATTGAAGGCGACTTAGAAATCAAAATTAAGGATTCTCACAGAAGCAAAACAACTAACGAAGTTATTGATATTCTTTTAAAAGGGAGAAGTCAATCAACACAACAGGAATTACATGATAGCCAAAGCAATTTTTCTTTTGATACACATGAGCTAAAAAATTGGAAGGAAAAAAACAATCAATTGTTTCGTGTAGATTATTACCGGAATATCCCCCCTACTCATAAGGGATTGATTGGCAAATTAGTTATATTTTGCAAAAGGGTAATTCGTAAATTTCTAAGATTTTTAATTGAACCTATTTTATTCGATCAGAATGAATTCAACGGAGCGATAACGGCTTCAATTAATGCGTTGTATAATAATGCAATTGTTTCGCAAAATTTTATGGATGAAATGTCAGAGTTAAAAAAAGAGCTAATAAAGCTTGATAAAGAACTTGATGATAGAATAGAAGAAGTTAAAATTGAAGTAAAAGATAAAGTGGAATCTTCAATAGAGAATTTTTCAGTAAGATTAACAAATTTGGATATTGCAACTACTAAGTTACAAAGCTGTATTGAAGAATTAAATATTTCTTTAGATACATGTAATAGTTTTATGAATGAAGCAGCATCAGAATTGGTAAAAATACAAAAGTTAGAGCAAGAGAATGAAGATTCTAAGCAAAATATAGAAGTTCTAGCACTAAAGCATAAAGAAAACAAGCAAAGTATAGATGAGTTAGCATTTGATGTTCAGCAATCGGAATTACAGATTTTAAGGGCTATAAAAAAAGGTAAAATACAGCAACAAAGTGCAATAAAAGCAATGAATGAAAATTCATGCTTAGAGGGTGAATTTAAAGCGGATACGGAACAAAAAAATGATTCAATTAATGTATATGATAAAATTGATTACTTTGAGTTTGAAAATTATTTTCGTGGCTTACGCAAGAATATAAAAAAAACACAACAACAATATGTAGCATATTTTGAAGGAAAGCAAAATGTAGTAGACCTTGGATGTGGTAGAGGTGAATTTTTAGAATTGCTTGAACAGAACAATATACCTGCAATTGGTGTGGACTTATACGAAGAATTTATAGATTATTGTAAGCTCAAAGACTTAGATGTAGTACAAGATGATGCTGTATCTTACATTACTAATTTAAAGGAGGAATCTATTGACGGCCTCTTTGCCTCTCAACTTGCTGAGCATTTGGAAACTTCACAGCTTGTTACGCTGTGTAACAAAGCCTATGAAAAGTTAAAGCAAGATAGCTATTTTATTTTGGAAACTCCTAATCCTACAAGTTTGTCAATATATACAAATGGATTTTACATGGATCCTTCTCACATAAAGCCAGTACATCCTAAAACCTTGCAATACTTTTTGCAGCAGGCTGGGTTTAAAAATATAGAAATTATTTATACCGAACAGAGTAAGGTTGATTATCGATTGCCCTTACTGGATAGTGAAACCATTAAAAATCTAGCTCACTTTAATGACGGAATCAACCTTATGTCTGATATTTTATTTGGCAGCCAGGATTATGCGATAATTGCACAAAAATAAAACTCACGGAGGGTAAGACTAAGATGAATATAGCAGTTTTAGGGCCTAGTCCGGTTCCTTTTACGGTTGGCGGGGTTGAAAATCTATTATGGGGACTTTGTGAGACAATAAATCAAAAAACTTCCCATCAAGCGGAGTTAATTAAATTGCCTTCAAAAGAACAGGATTTTTGGAGCTTAATTGAAAATTATTATACTTTTTACAAGTTGGATTTAAGTCATTTTGATGTTGTTATATGCACTAAATATCCTGTTTGGATGATAGAACATCCTAATTGTATATATTATATACAACATAGACTAAGGGGCTTATATGATACATATCATTTTACCAATTTGCCCACGGAGATAAAACGTGGTAACCAGCATATTGATGCTGTTCTGGATTATATGAAAAAGAATCCGGTTCCGAAAAATCTTAATCAATATTTTGAGATATTGTTTGATTTAAAGAAATATCAGATGAATATCCCGAAGGAGTTTTTTGACTTTCCTGCGCCTTTTATAAGGCAGGTACTTCATTATTTAGATTCATATGCTGTTTCGAAAAATGGAACAAATAAATTTTATGCAATCTCTAAGACGGTTAAAAACCGAAAAGAGTATTTTCCATCTAATGCCAATGTAAATGTTATCTATCACCCGTCTTTTTTAAAAAACTACACTACCGGTGAGTATAAACATATTTTTATAGTAAGCAGACTAGACTCTCCAAAGCGCATAGACATGCTGCTTCAAGCGATGCAGTACGTTAAAAGCGACATAAGGTTATACATCGCGGGTACTGGTCCTCAGGAAAAACAGCTGAAAGAAATGGCGAAGCATGATGATCGTATTAAGTTCTTAGGATTTATTAATGATGAAGAAGTAGAACGATATTATGCGGATAGCTTAGTTATCCCTTATTTTCCCTATGATGAAGATTACGGCCTGATAACTATTGAAGCGATGATGCATAAAAAGCCAGTGATTACGACTAAAGATTCCGGAGGCCCTACAGAGTTTGTAGTTAATGGAGAAACTGGTTTTTGCACCAGTTTTAACGCCAAGGCAATTGGAGAAAAAATAGATTATTTAGTGAATAACCCTATAGAAGCTGAACGCATGGGGTTGCAAGCATATGAAAAAGTTAAAGATATAACATGGGAGAACACAGTTAACCAGTTATTAGAAGGTTTAGATAATAAGCTGTCAACAATTAAAAAGCTTAAGCGTAAAAAACTTACAGTTACGTCTACATTTCCTATTTACCCACCTCAGGGAGGTGGACAGTCAAGAATTTTTAACTTATATAAAAATGTTGCGAAAGAGTTTGATGTTGAAATTTTATCATTTACGAATGCAGACCAAAGAGAATACAGTGGCTTTATAGCTGAAAACTTGAACGAAATTCGAGTACCTAAGAGTGAGCAGCATCAACAAAGGGAATGGAATGAATTTGAAAGTAAAGTTGGCATGCCGGTAAGTGACATTACAATGCTTTCATTATCTGGAGAGACTCCGAAATATAGCGCATTATTAAAAGAATCTATTATAAAAAGTGATTTAGTAATTATATCTCATCCGTATTTATATTATGAAGCTAAAAAGCATTTGGGTGAAAAAAACTTTATATATGAGGCTCATAATGTAGAATCAGAGATGAAAAGGTGTATGCTTCCAACGAATTCAATAGGAAATAAACTAGCCTATCAAGTCTTTGAAGCAGAGAAAGAATGCTGTGAAAAAAGCGAATTAATTATGACTTGTTCTTATGAAGATAAAGAAACACTTAGTAAAATTTATAATATTCCACTAGATAAAATTATTGTAGTTCCCAATGGAGTAGATTGCGAAGAGACATATTTTACTTCTGTAGAAAAGCGGTTAGAAAATAAAATCAATTTGGACTTGGAAAATGAGAAAATAGGTTTGTTCATGGGCAGTTGGCATGGCCCAAATTTAGAAGCCTGTGAGAAAATATTTGAAATAGCGACGAAATGTCCTGATGTAAAATTTCTATTAATGGGTAGCCAGTGCTATTATTTTAAAGATAGAAGTATCCCTGGTAACGTGGGGTTGCTAGGAGTAGTTTCACCAGAACAGAAATGCCGTATTTTTGAGACAGTGGATTTCGCTTTGAATCCCATGCTGTCGGGATCGGGAACCAACTTGAAAATGTTTGATTATATGGCCGCAGGTATACCTATAATTACAACGGAGTTTGGAACAAGGGGAATAGATAATAAGAGCATGTTTAAATTATCTGAAATAGCTGATATGTATATGGCTGTTAATGAGTTAAATTTAAAGGCTCAAGAGCAAAATATTTTGCTGGCAAGAGAATATGTTGAGCAGACATTTGATTGGCAAGTTATTGCATGCAGTTTTACTAATAAGGTTAAGTTGGTGTATAGATGACAGTTGTGTCAATAAAACTGAAAAAAAAGGCAATAGAATTGAATAATTGTTTAAAAAATCACCTTTGGATAATACCATTTATTATCTTTTTGATTAGCGTTTTGACAAGAAGCTATTTAGCTATAATTTACGGCGAGATATCAGTATTTAATGATGAATTTTTGCATTGGAAAACAAGTCAATCGCTATGGTACACAGGAAAAGTGATTATAAGAGGATTGCCATCAACTAATAACGATTTATTATATGCCATAGTAATATCAATTTGTCATATTTTTGGTCACATAGATGTTTCATATGTTGCGGTGAAAATATTGAATTCTTTACTTATGTCAAGCGTTGCTTTTCCCATTTATTTGGTTTCTAAAATCTACACAAAAAGTAGGTTGATTTCAGCCTTGATATGTATTTTAGCATTAATAAATCCAGAGCTAGGATATACCGCAAGGATATTACAGGAAAATTTATATTTTCCTATGTTTATGTGGCTGCTATACTATTTGGTGTTGTTATTTCATCAAAAGAATATTTCAAATAAGCAAATAATTAAATTGTCTATTATAATGTTTTTTATGACATTATGTAAACAAGTTGCTTTGTGTACTGTTGTAAGCTTTATAGTATGGCTTGCATGTAATAAAGACGAAAGTCAACGTTGTTTATATAAAATATTTATATTCGTTATTACATTTATGCTCTTGTATGGAATATATATAATTTTATTTCCTATTTATAATGGTGGCATAAATGATTTTAATGATTCTAATTCAAGTATTCCTCTGATAACGGTAGTTAATAATATTTTTAAAAATATAGCAAGCTTTAAACTATTTGTACGGCCTATATTTACCTATGTTTGTATAGTTCTTATTATATTTAATTTTTTTCCTATTGTATTACCTTTTATATTTTGGGGAAATTTGAATACAGCTGAAAAGAAATTGTACTTTTTTTGCATTATAGATATATTTATTACTATTTGCACAGCGGTCATTCTTTACTACATTAGAGAAAATTTAGGTGATGAAGTAATAAGAATTCACTATAGATATATATTTTATTTATTTGTGCCAATTATGATATTATTTTATAATATATTCAAGAAAATTAAGTTTGAAAAAAAATCAAAATTAAAGCTTCTAGCTTTGACAGTTATATATTTCGCAATTATTTTATCGGTTCGCACAATAGTAGATCAAAGTTGCACCATTGACGCTCCAAGTTCATTTTTTCTTAATTATGGATATTTGAACGAAAATGAATTAAAAATATTAATAATATTAGTGATTATGTTTTTAATTTTATTGTTTATATATAAAAAAGCAAGAACTGCTTACATTTTAATCACTTTAAATATAATTAGCATTGGAATATACAATAATGTATTTGTATATAATGATTTATTTCACCATAAGCGTAGAGATGCAGAGTATAATACTAATGTTCAGTATATAAATGAGTACTTAAATTACAATTTGCGCCAAGATGATATTTGTATTATAATTACGGATTATAATTGGCAATTTAATACTAGGAAGACAGAAGCTAACTTGAATATTCCATATTACATGATGGAATATGAAAATATATCAACAAATATGAACGGAATAATTGATTATGAAAATTCTTTTCTGACCAACGGAAGAGGCGAGCCAATTTCTGCAAGTGTTATTGATAAAATTGATTATATTATTATGCTTAAAGATGTAAAAACTGAATTGTTTGGTTATGATCTTGTTATTAATACCTCAACACATTTACTTTATAAGCGATCAGATGAACATTCAGGCATACAACGTATTATTTCTGCTAGTGGATGGTATAGTGATAAATGGGTTGGTAAATCGTCGTATTTTAAAATATTTTATCCCACTGCAGATACTGAGCTAGAAATTTATTTTAAAATAGACACTCCTAATTTCTCTGAAATTGTGGTAAACTGTTCTGATAACGTAGGGGAACTAGAACCATTGCACATAAGCAAAAATAAAGATATATATCGAATTAATCTAAGAAAAAATGAAGTGGATTTATTTTTTCAATTACATATGGTATCTGAAAAGATTTTTGTACCTCAAACTGAAGATAATAGAGAACTCAGCTTTAGAGTACTTAACATTGAGCTAAGTAATCCTTTGAAAGAGTTGAAGTAAAATGAAAATACTAATTATAATACCGGCATATAATGAAGCCGACAATATTGAAAGGGTTATAAACAATTTGACAAATAATTTTCCGGAGTACGACTATATAATTGTTAACGATGGCTCTACTGACGAAACTTCTAAAATTTGCAAAGCTAATGGATTCAATTTACTTAATCTGCCTCTTAATTTGGGATTAGCCGGAGCCTTTCAGACAGGTGTAAAATTAGCATATGAAAAAGATTATGAAGTGATTGTACAATTAGATGGAGACGGCCAGCATGATCCGAAGTTTATTGATAAAATGTTGAAGATGATGAATAATACAGATTCTGATATAATTATTGGCTCAAGATTTAAAGAAGAAAAAATGTCCTTAGGAATTAGGATGATTGGAAGTGCAATAATAAAAAAAGCAATAAAAATTACAACAGGATGCTCTATAACTGACCCAACATCTGGTATGCGTCTGTTTAATAGAAAGATGATGCGAGAATTTGCATATAATATAAATTTCGGCCCAGAACCTGATACTATATCATATTTAATCCGTTGTGGCTATAAAATAAACGAAATTCAAGTTAAAATGAATGAACGTGTTGCTGGAAATAGCTATTTCAACTTGAAAAGAGCAATGCAATATATGATTAATATGGTAGTATCAATAGTTTTTATTCAATGGTTTAGGGAAAAGGTTGATGAAAAATGTCAAATACTTTAAGGATTCTTTTAATCATAGCTTCATTTATCACTACTTATTGGATGCTACGGAAAATCAGAAAATCTCAAATTAAGATCGAAGATACCATTTTTTGGATTGCTATTTCAATTTTATTATTGATTATTAGTGTGTTTCCTAATATTGCATCTTTTTTTTCAAGACTAATGGGAATACAAAGCGCTTCTAATTTTGTATTTCTATTTATGATATTTGTTTTACTTTTAAAAGTATTTATGATGTCAATAAAAATTTCACAACTCGACCATAAAATAACATCACTTGTCCAAGAAATTGCTATAAGAAATAAAGAATTTGATGATCAGTTAAAAAAAGTTTTGAGTACATCTGAAAATCACTAATAAAAATTAAGGAGCTGTTTATGTGAAAGCTTTGTTTTTGAATCTTCCCTATAAATATAGTATAAGCCGTGCCAGCCGATGGCCTGAAAAAACAAAATCCGGTACACTATATTATCCTTATTGGTTAGCTTATTGCGCTGGCGTTTGTAAGCAAAAAGATATTGATATAAAATTAATAGATTGTATTGCAAAGAAGCTCAACAATAAACAAACAATAAAGCAAATAAAAGAATTTGAACCTAATTATATAATTTCAGAAATTACTACATCTACATGCTATGAAGATTATAATTTTATTTCAATACTTAAATCAGAATTCCCTAAAATAAAAATTATTATTGGAGGTACTCATGCAACAGCTTTACCAGAGCAAGTATTAACTGAGTGCCCGCAAATTGATATTATCGTACGTCAGGAATATGATTTTACAGTTCCAGAAATAATGTCCGGCAAGCAATTAGAAAGGATAATGGGAATTTCTTATTTAGATTGTGGAAGCATAAAACATAATCCTGATCGTCAGTATTTAGAAGAATTAGATGCGTTACCTTTTGTATCCAAAGTATACAAGGAATTCTTAGATGTAAATGATTATTTTTATGCATTTGCACAAAAGCCCATGGTTCAAATTTTCAGTTCCAGAGGCTGTCCTTTTAAATGCAATTTTTGTTCATATCCTGAGACAATGAGTGGAAGGATTTTCCGTAAACGCAGTGTGAAAAACTTTGTTGATGAAATCGAATATATATGTAAAGAGATGCCTGAGGTAAAAGAAATTTTTATTGAAGATGATACTTTTACAGTAGACAAAAATCGCGTATTGGAAATTTGTGATGAAATCATTAGGCGGGGTTTAAAACTGAAATGGTCTTGTAACTCAAGAGTGGATGTGCCTTATGATGTATTGCATAAAATGAAGGAAGCAGGGTGCCGACTATTGGTTGTAGGATATGAGTCAGGTTCTCAAGAAGTTCTTAATCAAACTAGGAAAGGAATAAACTTGGAACAATCATTAGAGTTTGCACAAAACACTAAAGAACTTAAACTAAAGGTATTTGGCTGTTTTATGATTGGCTTAAAAGGTGACAATTTAGAAACTATTCAAGATACTTTTCAATTTGCCAAAAAAACATACCCTGACATGGTTTTTTTTCAGCAAGCAGTTCCTTTTCCGGGCACTGAGTTTTATACATGGGTAAAGGAGAGTGGATACTTAATTACAGAGGATTATTCTAAATGGCTTAATAAAGATGGTTATTTGAACTGTCTTGTCAATTATCCTTATGCTAGCGCTGAAGAAATTGAAAAAATAAGAGATAGCTTAATGAGTAAATACTATTTTTCGTGCACATACATTTTTAAAACATTTTTGGCTAATTTAAGTTGGCCTGAGTTTAAAAGGGTTGTAACTGCAGGAATCACTTATATGATTTTTAGGATTAGGAAGATAGGAAATAAAAATGAAAAATTCTAATAAGAAACGTATATTGATTATTGGCGCTTATGGATGTGGGAATGCAGGAGACGACGCATTATTGCAAAGTATAGTAGATTATTTTCATGATTATAATTTAACAGCAACAGCGGGCTCAAAAAACAATCTGAAACCATGGCTTCAGGTAAAGACAATCCGTTGCAGACTGAATGAAGGAATTTCTTTTCCTGTCTTTAAAAGTATGATAAAGGATGTTTTTATTATACTATTTCATTTGATACATTCTAATGCTATAATTTTTGGTGGGGGAAGTTTAATCCATGACTTAACATTTTATAATTTGATATTTATTTATTTTTGGCATTTATGCGCATTGATTTTTCGAAAGCGAGTTTATTATTTAGGTATGGGCGTTGGGCCACTGAATACAAGATTTGGTAAGAAAATTAGCAAATTTTTTCTTTCTAAATCAACTTATTTGTTTGTTAGAGATAAACGAGGAGAATCCATTTGTCATTCTATAGATGTTAATAACTCTATTCTGTCTAACGATATAGCATTCCTGATAAATAAAAAAAATCAATGCAATGGTAGAACATTAAGAGAAAATAATTTGCACGAAAAGTGTTATATTTGTATAACAGCATCTGAATGGTTTGATTCAGATAATTTTTGGAACAAATCATCAATAGATTTTGAAGTACAAATCAAGAAATTTGCAGCATATTTAGATATGCTTTTTGAATTCTATAACATGAAAATTGTTTTTGTACCAACGGTTTCCCATGACTCTCAATTAGCTGAAAAACTTTCTAACAAAATAAGTTTTAAGGATTATATCATAATCCCGAACAATTATAATAGTATGGAAATGGCGGAGATTATAGAAAATAGCTATCTGCTTGTTGGTATGCGTATGCATTCAATTATTTTTGCAGCAAGACAATCAGTCCCATTTATAGCAATTATTTATAATCAAAAGGTAAATGAGCTATTAGAGATATTGGATCTTGCTGATTATTCTATTCCTATAAATGATATGAATTTAATTGCCCTTACTTCTGCAGTCAATAAAATTGAAAGTAACTATGGAATTATCCAAAAAAAATTGAAAGAAAAATCCGCTTTACTGCGTGAACAAGCCATAAAATCCATGGATATGATAGAAAAGGATATGATGACGTGAAAGGCATATTTTGGAATACTCTTGGAAGCATTATATTCTCTGCTAATTCAGTATTAATGTTAATCGTAGTTAGTCGTGAATTTGGCGTTGTAGCTGCAGGAGAATTTGGTGTTGCGAATACAACAGCACAGCTTTTGTATATAGTAGGAATATTTGGAGTTAATGCATATCAAATGACCGACTATAACGAAAAATATTCTTTTGCTGAATATTTTTCTGTTAAAATTATAACTTCTATTATAATGATGGTATTATGCTTATGTATTATTACTTTAACTGGCTGTATGAACAATAAAAACTTGTTAACATTATTGTTGACTCTTTTTATGTGTATTAATTCAATTGCAGAATTGTTCCAAAGCTTTTTTTTTCAACACAATAGATTAGACCTATCTGGAAAGTCACTTTTTACAAGAAATTCACTATCCTTTGTGATTTTTTATATATCTGTCAAACTAAAACTAGGAATTAATTCATCTTTAATTTTAATGATTATTACAAATTTACTTGCTACCTATTTTAATTGCATTCGGAGAACTAACAGGTTTTCTAAAATTAACATGAGTAAGAATGTACATAAGGTGAAGTCTCTTTTATTGGAATGTATCCCAGTGTTTTTAAGTTTGTTTTTAATGACATTTATGACGAATTGCTCTAAATACGTTATTGAATTTTTAGCTAATGATGAAGTACAAGGGTATTTTAATATTATTTTCTTTCCTGCAATGGTAATTAATTTATGTAGTAGTTTTATATTCAAACCATTGCTTAACAAATTTTCTTCCTTTATTGAAAATAATGATGTTCGCCGATTTATAAACCTACTTAGACGACAAATAGGTTTTATTTTAGTATTCACATTTATTTGTTGTTTAGCTTGTATTATAGCCGGGCCTTCGGTTTTAGGTTTTTTTTTCAAGGTTGACTTAACTAATTACATGATAGAAATGATTATTATTTTGTTTGGCGGTGGTTGCTTGGCGATTGCAGCATTACTTTATTATCTATTAATTATTCTTAGAATGCAAAAGTTTATTTTTTTGAATTATGTTATATGCACTATTCTATGTATTTTTCTAAGTGTATTCCTCGTTTCTAAACATCTTGAACTAGGTGCATCTATTGCTTTTTCTATTTCCTATCTTATTTTAGATTTAATTTTTATCTTTATTTTAATATATCAGTTGAGGAGGTTGAAAAATGCCAGAGATAACCGTAGTTATCACCACATATAATCTTGAATCCTTAATCGGAAATTGCCTAAAGGAATTATTTAATCAGACTATGCAAGATTTTAATATTCTCATTATAGATGATGGTTCGACAGATAATACTGTGTTAATTATCGAAGATTATAAACAAATGTTTAACGGAAGATTTCAGTCATTTTATCTAAGCAGTAATTTAGGCAGTCCAGCAAAGACAAGAAATTATGCAATGAATACCGGCTGTATAGATGGAAAGTATGTATTATTCCTTGATGGTGATGATAGCATTTCTCCTCTTTTTTTAGAGAAATTATATAAAGCTGCAGAAGAAAACTGTGCTCAAATAGCATTGTGTTCTTATAAACGAGTTGATATTGAGACAGGGAATATTTTGTGCAAAGAAATGATAGGTTTTCCAGAGTTAATTATTCTTCCTGCTGCAAGCGACATTTTGCCATTTATAAACAGTTCTCTGTGGAACAAATTAATACGAACAAATTTGATAGAAAATAAAAGAATCCCTGATTTTAAAGTTGGAGAGGATTTGTGTTTTTTGCACGTATTGTATTCTAACTGTCATTATATTGCAACCGTGAATGAGGTTTTAGTCGATTATCATGTGCGGAAAAACTCTATTATTAACAATACCGAAGTAGATACCATAAAGCTTTTTGCTGATGAACTTCTTCGTATTTATAATGAGTCTTCTAACTGCAAGTTTAAAGAGAGCATAGCATTAACAAATTTTATACATATAGGTATTTCTATGGCAATGCGAGCTAATGACAATAATGACATAAACATAAGTAAACATTTGAAATGGACAAAAAATTATTTTGTGACTCATTATAAAATGTTTCAATACAACGAATTTTTGACTTTTCATAATCTGCGTAAGATGAAAGGTAGGGGAATAGCAATTTGGATTTGTAAAATTTCATATAAAATCAATATATTTCGTTTAGTACTGTTTTTTTATAACATTGTCAAAAGAATATTTAATTTGGACTTTAAGTTTTGATCCGCTTACACCTGCGACAAGTTTTCTTTTTTGCTTTGTTTTCTATACTCTTATAGCAAAAATGTATGACTGTCATGTATACTAATAAAAAACTGCAAAGGATGACACTATGAAGGTTATCAAGTCTCTAAATGGTCTAAAGGGCATGTCTGCAATTATAGTATTAGCTGGGCACTATGTAATGGTGTTTTTTCGAGCGCTATACCTTGGTGACCCATCAATAAAGCACTTTCAATCTAACATAGAATATCGGTTATATGCTTCACCTCTTTATACTTTAGTTAATGCTAGTTTTGTTGTTCATATGTTTTGGATTATAACTGCATTTCTCATAAGCTATAGTTGGTTTAATAGCGATAACAACAAAGGTGCAATATCTAGAAAGCTTGTAAGTAAATATACAAAGTTTGTTGGTCCGATTTTAATTAGCGTTTTATTCTCGTACGCAATTGCAAAATTGGGATGGTACTTTAATTCGGACATTGCTTCTTATATTCCTGGTACAGAAAGATATCAGGAGGTTTATAATTTTATCCCGAGTATTCTGGCAGCCATAAAAGATGCCATATTTGATACATTTTTTAGGCAAAATTCCACATATAACCGTGTGTTGTGGACAATGGGATATGAACTATACGGCTCTTTTTTAACGATAACAATATTACATATATTTGGTGACGTAAGGCGAAGGCGGCTCATATACTCTGCTTTAGTAGTAATATTCTTTTTTTCCAATCCGATTTATCTGTGTTTTATTTTAGGAGTGATAATTGGCGATGTTTATACAAAATGCAAGAAAAAATACAATAGAGCTATTATCACAGTCTGTTTTTTTTCCGGCATTATATTTGGGGCTTTTCCTCCTGCATCTTCTCCTGTAGGCATATGTGGATATATAAATAATGTTTTAGGCAAACTGTCATTTGTCACTACTCATTATTACAATTTAGGCGCGGCGCTGATACTGTTCGCAATTCTTCATAGCTCTGTTTTAGATAGAGTTTTGTCTAATAAATTTTTTTTGTGGATTGGTAAGTATTCACTATATATATACCTATTTCACCAACCCTTTGAATTTTCTTTTTCCATGTTTTTGTTCAAAAAGCTTTATAGCGTCTCAATCGATTATTTGACTGCAGCCGCACTTACAATAGTAATTAGCTGGTTATTTATACTCTTAATTGTCATCATAGTAAAATACATATGTGAAAAATATATGTTTCCCCTTTCTTCTAAATTCACGAATTGGTTAGTAGATAATCCCAAGACAAGAGGCTCTCATCTACATTGAGAGTCTCTTGCTTATATAGAATTCATTGTGCCGCTATAAAATTAGTAGCCAAGTAAATATCGATACGCTCATTTTAGGGAGTATTCGTGGTTCTGCAAATGATATTTCCGTTTGTATGAATGGCATAGTGTACGGATTCAAATTTATAAAATGATTATGTCTATCTGATTATCATTTTAGTTCAACTATCGGCGTGTCTATTTTTGAGACACGCTTTTTTTGCAGATTATTCGATGACCCCGTGAAACCTTGTCGTGTCACTTATCCCTGTGTTGTTGCCCCCGTTCCAGGAGCTTCGGTGGGGGGGTGAACAGTAACTAACATGCAGATATATTGCTCTGAAAATGAGAATTATGCTTGAAAAAGTTTTTATGTTTCATTATACTATATTCAAGGGATATCCGTTGCGTCATGCAAAAGATTCCCGTGGGTGAAGGAAAGGCAGGAACTGGCGAGTTGCGGGCCTTTCCTTTTTTATTGGCTTCACATATAGCATAATATATTTTGGAGATTTTGTGTAGTGGGAATGTAAGATTAATTTCAATTGGAAATGCCAGCAAGACTGGATTCAACTTCAACCTGCTCAAAGTGGAAATTACTTTTTCACTTCAGCGAATTATGTCTTTACGTCAGCAAACCTTGAAAGCCCCAAATCCGCCTGATAAAATAAATGGAGAAGATGGAAAAAGGCTGTACAAAGGAGGATATGATTATGGCCAGACAGGAACCCATCAGCTTCTTTGAATTCAAGGAAAGATTCAACAGTGAAGACGCATGCAGGGAACATCTGTTTCGCTTGCGCTGGCCCAATGGCTTTGAATGTCCCAGATGCGGAAACAAATCGTACTATCCAATAAGGAAGCGCAATCATTATCAATGCTGCTCCTGCCGCTATCAGGCTTCCGTCACGGCGGGCACCGTAATGGATAAAAGCCGTATACTACTTTAGAAATGGTTTTGGGCAGTATATCTGGTAAGCACCGACAAGCGCGGGCATTCGGCACTGGCTCTTCAGAGGGAACTGGGTATCAGCTATAAGGCGGCATGGTATCTGCTTCAGCGCATCCGCACTGCCATGATGGAAAGGGACTGGGAATACATGCTTCCCGGTCTGGTAGAGGTAGATGAAGCTTATTTCGGGGCTTCCGAATCGGGCGGAAAGCGAGGCCGCGGTAACGACAAGAGCAAAGTCCTCGTGGGACTGTCGCTGAACGAATGGGGAAAACCGCAGTATGTCAAAATGGAGGTCGTAGACGACCTGAAATCCGATACCATAGTTACCTTTGCAGAATTAAATATACAAGCAGGATCCACCATATCATCCGATGCATACAGTTCCTACCGGCAGTTGAAGAAGGAGGGCTTGGACCACGAGCCCAAGGCTTTCAATCCTAAAACCGACAAAGAGCATTTAAAATGGCTTCATACGATTGTTTCCAATGCCAAGGCGATGAGCGACGGTACCTTCCACGGTCTTGACCAGAAGCATCTTCCGCTTTACCTTGCAGAATTCTGTTATAGATTTAATCGCAGATTTAATCCCAATGAGATTTTTAACAGGCTGCTGTTCAGTTGCCTCACCGGTGAAAAAATCGTTTATGCTGAGCTAAAGGCATAATCATTATTTATAATTGTGCCCAGCTATACTGATGTTAGCAGGTGGTCGATTACCGTATCGGAAAGTAATCAATCAATGTATCTTTTAATATTTCCGCCATTTCATAGCCTGCCTCCTCAAGGGGGGCTATGAATTCTTTTTTTATATCAGACACCCAAGTTTTTAATAGTATCGACTTACCTTCAATTTTAAACTCTCCAAGCCCTGCAGGTACAAACACCATATCTCCGGCCTTAAAGCTGGTCTTCCCCCAAACTCCTGTAAAGGAACCTTCTCCCTCTACACAGATATAGATAAAAAATGTCTCGCCATGAGTCTTTTCTGCGCAAATTCCATCTACTTCGAGCTTAACCATAGAAAAATACTTATTTGCTGTATAGTATGTTTCCCGC
>Ga0153950_1000433_pt1 | contig 18792 bp, 12 predicted proteins | sample TSNJ034MetaG_FD_104737 | JGI IMG/M metagenome (GOLD analysis project Ga0153950, IMG submission 104737) | Attine ant fungus gardens microbial communities from New Jersey, USA - TSNJ034 MetaG | ecosystem: Host-associated > Fungi > Mycelium > Unclassified | place: USA: New Jersey, Wharton State...
ACCGATATCCACCCCCGTCAGGACCTGGCTCGATCTCGCGCACTCCCTCCCGCTGTGCTATCTCATCGCGATGGGGGACCAGCTGATCCGGATCCCGCGGGAGCGATTCGAGGGCCGGTCGGATCCGTATGCGTCGCCGTCGGAAGTGGCCGCGATCATCCGGAATCACCCCAAGATGAAAGGCGTCCGCAAGGCCGGCCTGGCGCTGGAGAGGATGCGGATCGGTGCTGATTCCTTCCCGGAGACATTTCTCCGGCTCGCCTTGGTCGATGCCGGCCTGCCCGAACCGGAGCTGCAGATCAGGGTGGATCCAGCCGACCTGTGGTCTCCTCCCGCGGACCTTGGCTATCGGCGGTCTCGCCTGGCGATCCAGTACGAGGGTGCGCACCACAGAAGCCGGTCCCAGCAGAGCCGTGATAACCGACGGGATGAGTCCTTCATCAATGCCGGCTGGCTTTACTTCAAGGTCAATGCCGACGACCTCGCCGAAGGATTCGTCGGGGTGATCGAGCGGATCAGGCGGGGAAATCGCAGGGTGGCGTGAATGCGGGGTCACTTCATGTCGGTTTCGAGGCCCGGAGGCGACATCAAGTGACCCCGCAGTGCTATGCGGCGGCGGACTCTGCGTCGACCAGTTCCCGGAGTTCCCCGGCCTCGACGTTCACCCCGAAGGCGGGGCGGCCCGGTTCCAGACTTGCCCCCGCGGTGAGCGGGGTGACCAGGACCGGGTCGAAGCCCAGGGCGTCCACCAGGGCGGCGACGGCGTCGAGATCCTCGTCCCGGTCACCCGCGACGGCGATCGCCTTGCGTCCCGGTGCGCCGGCGGGCCGGGCCCCCTCGTCGAGATCGTGGTAACCCATGTGGTTGAACGCCTTCACCACGCGGGACCCGGGCAGGAAATCCTGCACGATCTCGCTGGTGGACGTGGCCGGGTTCCTCAGATCCTCCCGCAAGCCGTCCGTCTCCCACCAATAGTTCATGGCGTCGATCACCGGTTTGCCACGGAGTTCCGCCACTGGAACGTTCTGGTACTTGCCCAGCGGCAGGGCGAGGATGACCATGTCGGCTTCCCGTGCGGCCTCTTCCGGACGCACCGCGATGGCACCGGGTGCCAGGAAGTCCACGATGAGGGAGATCCTGCCCGGGTCTCCGGAACCCGAGATCAGCACGCGATACCCCGCCGCGAGGGCGAGGCGGGCCAGGACGGTGCCCACCTTTCCAGCCCCGAGAATGCCGAGGGTGAGGGGGTTCTCCTGCCGAGCCGTCATTGCGGGTATGCCTTCCGCCGAGTCGAATGAATTGACATGTCAATAGTCCACTTCTAGAGTTGACGTGTCAACTCGGGAGGAATCATGGCCCACGAAAACCACCGCTCCGGACCGGCCGGGAGGCACATGCCCACGCGGGAGGAACTGCGGATCTGGCGGAACTACATCGAAACCGCCGAGGCATTGCAGGCCCGGCTCGCGGCACGGTTCCAGAGCGAGACGTCCCTCTCCACGGGCGACTACCAAGTCCTGCTGGCCCTGAGCGAGGCGGAACGGAAGACCCTGCGCTCCTCGGAACTGGCCGCCCTGGTGGGCTGGGAGCGCAGCCGACTTTCGCATCATCTGGGCCGGATGGAGAAGCGCGGACTCATCAGCCGGAACAATTGCACGGACGCGGCACGGGGTATCGATGTGCGGGCCACGGACCACGGTCTGGAAACCTTCCGCGCCGCCTCCGTCCCCCATCTGCGGGCCGTTCGTGAACTGTTCCTGGACGCCTTCACCCCGGAGGAGCTCGCCGCCGTTGGCCGGCTCACCGGCGCCCTGCGCCGGAACCTCGGACTCGGCCAGGATGAGCCGGACCAGGACGGCGTCGACCAGGACGGCCGGCCGTGAGCGGCGCCGAAGCCGTGCCCGGCTCCCGGCGGGCCGCCGTCGTCGTCATCGGTGCGGGGCAGGCCGGCCTCTCCGCAGGCCACCACCTGAAGCGCAGCGGCTTCGTCAGCGCACTGACGGAACCTGACGCGGAGCGCAGCTTCGTGATGCTCGACGCCGAGGAGCGCCCGGGCGGTGCCTGGCAGCATCGCTGGGCTTCCCTCACCATGGCGACCGTCAACAACATCTTCGATCTGCCCGGCTTCCGGCAGCCCCCGGTGGACCCCGGAACGCCCAGCAGATCCGCGGTCCCGGGGTACTTCAGGGCCTTCGAGGAGGCCGATGAACTGCCGATCCTCCGCCCGGTCACGGTCCGCTCCGTGTCCCGGGCCGACGACGATCCGGACGGGGAACTGCTGATCGGCAGCAGCGCCGGACAGTGGAGTGCCCGGGCCGTGATCAACGCGAGCGGCACCTGGACCAATCCCGTCCTGCCGCACTACCCCGGGCAGGAGAGTTTCCTCGGACGGCAGCTCCACACCAGGGACTACGTCTCCCTCGACGAGTTCGCAGGGCTCCGGGTGGCGGTGGTCGGTGGCGGGATCTCGGCCGTGCAGCAATTGGAGGAGATCTCCCGCGTGGCCACGGTCCGCTGGTACACCCGGCGCGAACCGGTGTTCCGGGACTCGGGCTTCAGCCCCGAAGTGGAGGGGCGGGAGACCATCGAGAAGGTCACTGCCGACGCCGAGGCCGGGAACCCCACCGGCAGCATCGTCTCCTACACGCAGCTCGCCTGGACGCCCTATGCCCTCGCCGCCAAGGCGCGCGGAGCTCTGGAACGCCGGCCGATGTTCACAGCGATCGAGCCCTACGGGGTACGGGAGGCCGACGGCTCCTTCACCGGAGTGGACGTGATCCTCTGGGCCACCGGCTTCCGTCCGGCCCTGGCCCACCTGAACCCGCTGGGGCTGCACAACGAGCGGGGTGGGATCGAGGTCCATGGCACGCAGGTGGTGGCCGAGCCGCGGGTGCACCTGATCGGTTTCGGGCCCTCGCAGTCCACTGTCGGAGCCAACCGCGCCGGGCGGGAGGCCGTCACGGGGATCATGCGTCTGCTGGACCGGGAGCGGGTCTCCGCGACGGGTTGATTCCTGCGGGCTGACTTCAGGGGTGCTGATTTCAGCGGCACGGGGGCGTACCGTGGCAGGAGGGCACGCTTTCACTGAGGAGAGGAACCCGTGATGGCCGACGCGAAGAGCCCGGGACCGCTGGACGTGACGTTCACCGCCACGCTCCTGACGAGTCCCGCCAAGGGTGGCTGGACTTATGTGCAGATGGACGGCTCGGCGGAGTTCTTCGGAACCCGTGGGCTGGTGCGGGTCAGCGGAACCGTGGACGGAGAGCCGTTCGAAACCTCCTTCATGGCACTCGGCGACGGCACGCACAAACTCCCGGTCAGTGCGGCGTTGCGCGAGAGGATCGGCAAGAACACCGGGGACGAGGTGACGGTCCACCTGAGCGAGCGCCGTCCGTGACACCGGCTGTGACGCCGGGCCTTACCGGACTTGGAGCGGGGGCGGTGACGCTGGAGGGCTCCGTCCATCGGGTCGATGAGGCCGCCCGTCAGTGCTTTCGGTGGTCCTGGATGGTGATCTTCGGACCGAAGCGCGGTGCCTTGACGCCCGCCGCGTAGAGCATCCGCACCACCCGCTGCCGCTGCCCCTCCCAGGGCGCGAGCAGGCGCAGCATTCCGGCGTCGTCCGTCCGTTCGCCCGTGAGCGCGAACCCCACGAACTTGGCGAGGTGGAAGTCACCCACCGCCACGGCATCGGGATCGGCGTGCGTGCGCTGGGTGACCTCGGCGGCCGTCCACACCCCGATGCCCGGAATGCTCTGAAGCCCTGCGGCAGCTTCGGTGGCACTCTTCGCCGCCAGTCGTTCCAGGCCCGACGCCGAGCGCAGCGCGCGCAGAACCGTCGCCGAACGCTGTGGGCCCACCCCGGCCCGGTGCCACTCCCAGGAGGGAACCCGCAGCCATTCCGCGGGCGACGGCGCCACCATCAGTCCTGCGGGAGCCACCCGGCCCACACCGGGTGCCGGAGATCCGAAACGGCGCACCAGGTAGCGGTATCCCCTGCGGGCCTCCACCGTGGTGACCTTCTGTTCGAGGATCGTCGGCACGAGTGCCTCGACGATGCGGCCCGTGGCGGGTGCCCGCAGGCCGGGGTTCCGCCGTCGTGCCTCGCGGACGAGGTGAGGCAGTGAGGTGTGAAAGGGAACGGCATCGAACGCGTCCCAGTCATCGGTGAGCCCGAGGAGGGCCGGGACGGAGGCGACGGCATGTGCTGCGCCCTCGCCCCAGGCCCGGGCCCGCAGCTCGTTCCCGCTGTGGGTGAGCAGAAGGGAGACCGCGCCCTCCGGGGTGCGGAATGCCGTCCAGAGCCCGCCCGGGTGCGGCGCGAAAGTGAGGTCCCCATCGCCGCGCTGGAGCGGGAAACAGGTGTCCATGAGGGAATAGTGCGCGGGCGCTTCCCAGTACCCCTCGGCATCCGCCGCGCCCAGGCGCGCGGTGGGCGCCACGGGGCCGGATACGGGGGAGGCGGGGAGTACGGACGTCACGGAAGCATCATGTCACGAGGCACCGGCGCATCCCTTCCTCCCGGGCTCCATCCGGCTTCCCCCTGACCGCGTCCGGCCGGGACTTCCAGTGCCCCAGGGTCACTGGAAGTCCCGTGAGCTGGTCTTGGCCCGCAGGGGAAGGGCCTCAAGCCGGTCTGCCACCAGATTGGTGACACCCTCCTTGCTGCGCTCCACCATTCCCCGGACCACCATGGCCCGGGCACTCTGCGCCACTCGCCGGTAGCGGGTCCAGACCCCGATGCTGCAGACCACATTGAGGATCCCGGTCTCATCTTCGAGGTTCATGAACGTGATGCCCTGCGCGGTCTGAGGCCGCTGCCGGTGGGTCACGATCCCCGCCGCCTCGATCCTGGTGCCGTTCTCCGCGGTGCGCAGCGCTGCGATCCGGAGAACGCCCCGGGCATCGAGCGGGCCCCGGGCATGACGGACCGGATGGTCGTCCGTCGCGACGCCCGTGGCCCATAACTCGTACGCCACGGCCTCCTCGTCACCCAGTTCGGGCAGGAGCGGTGGCTGGATGTATGCCTGTGTTCCGGGGAGCTGGCCCGGCCGTTCCAGCGCCGCCGCGCCTGATTGCCACAGTGCTTCCCGGCGGCTGAGCCCCAGCGACTCGAAGGCTCCGGCCGAGGCCAGGGCCTCAAGCTGCTCCGCCGTGAGGCCGGTGCGCCGCGAGAGCTCCGTGAGGGTGTGGAACGGGCCGTTCGCATCACGCTCGGCGACAACCCGTTCCGCGAGGTCCTTCCCGATGCCCGTCACGCTCGCGATGCCGAGCCGCACGGCGTGGGATGCGTCGCGGCGGTGGGCTGGGCTCTCATCCGGGGCGTCCGGATCGAAAGGGCCGGCCTTCGGCTGGAAGTGTTCCAGGCAGGATGCGAGTCCGCCGGGCGGGGATGGTGTGCCCGTGTCTCCCGCGCCGCCTCCTGCGCCGTCATCTGGCACGCGCTCGTCCCGTACCTCGTCGTCCGGTTCCAAGCAGGCTTCCGCACGGGAGCGCAGGATGTCGGGGCGCAGGACGCGCACACCGTGCCGGCGAGCGTCCGCCACGAGGCTCTGCGGCGAGTAGAAACCCATGGGCTGGGCCCGCAGCAGTGCGGCGAGGAAGGCCCCTGGGTAGTGCAGTTTGAGCCAGGAACTCGCGTAGACGAGCAGAGCAAAGCTGAGCGAATGGGATTCCGCGAAGCCGAAGTTGGCGAACGCCGCGATCTGCAGATAGATGGCCTTGGACTCCTCCGGGCTCAGGCCGTTCGCAGCCATGCCCTCGAAGAGTTTCTTCTCCAGGCTTCCGATCTTCTCGACTCCGCGCTTGGATCCCATGGCCCGGCGCAGGAGGTCGGCGTCCTCGGCGCTGCACCCGCCGATCGCCATGGCCATCTGCATGAGCTGCTCCTGGAAGAGCGGAACACCGAGTGTCCGTTCGAGCACCGGTTTCAGGAGAGGGTGAGGGTAGGTCTTTTCCTCTTCTCCGGATCGTCGCCGGATATAGGGGTGCACGGCCCCGCCCTGGATGGGGCCGGGCCGGATGAGCGCGATCTCCACCACCAGGTCATAGAACTCGCGAGGCCGCAGGCGTGGCAAAGTGCTCATCTGGGCCCGTGACTCCACCTGGAACACCCCGATCGAATCCGCTCGGCACAGCATGTCGTACACCGCGGGTTCCTCGCCGGGGATGTCCTCGATGCGCCAGCGCACCCCGAAGTTCTCCTCCACCAGATCGAAGCAGTACTGGAGTGCCGAGAGCATCCCGAGTCCCAGGAGGTCGAATTTGACGAGCCCCATCCACTCGCAGTCGTCCTTGTCCCATTGCAGCACGGTGCGGTTCTCCATGCGCGCGTGCTCGATCGGAACCACTTCACCCACGGGCCGCTCGGTCAGGACCATGCCCCCCGAATGGATTCCGAGGTGCCGTGGATAGCCGAGGAGATGCTTCGCGAGGCCGAGGACGCGAGGCGGGATGCCGTCGTCCTCCGTTTCCGTCTCCTGTGCCGCGGAAAGCGCGTCCCAGCGTTCGAGGCGCTTCGACCAGGCATCCTGTTGTCCCTGGCTGTAGCCGAAGGCCTTCGCGATGTCCCGCACGGCGTTCTTGGGCCGGTAGCTGATGACGTTCGCGACCTGTGCCGCATTGGCCCGCCCGTATTTGGCATAGACGTGCTGGATGACCTCCTCACGCCGGTCCGAGTCGAAGTCGACATCGATGTCCGGCTCCTCCTCCCGCAGGCTCGACAGGAACCGTTCGAAGGGGAGTTCGTACTTGATGCTGTCCACCGCCGTGATGCCCAGGAAGTAGCAGGCTGCGGAATTCGCGGCGGAACCCCGGCCCTGGCACAGGATGCCCTGGCTCTTCGCGAACTGCACGATCTCATGGACGATGAGGAAGTATCCCGGGAAGTCCTTCCTCTCGATCACTTCGAGTTCCTGTTCGACGCGCTTCCTCACCTCCTCAAGCGGAACGGGTCCGCACCACGATGCCCCTGGCACTCCATAGCGGTCCGTGATGCCCTGGTCCACCAGTTCGCGCAGGTACGACATGGGGGTGTGTCCCGCGGGGACATCCTGCCGGGGAAGCTTCGGGCGGGCCGCGCGGAGGGAGAAGGAGAGTTCCTCGGCGAGCCGGACCGTGTTCTCCACGGCTCCCGGATAGCGCGCGAAGCGGCGGGCCATCTCCGCGCCACTCCTCAGATGCGCCCCATCGCTCGCGGGGAGCCAGCCGTCCATCTCATCGAGGCTCCGCCGTGCCCGCACTGCCGCGAGCGCCGTGGCGAGCGGGTGGCGGGACGGCTTGGCGAAGTGGACGGCGTTCGTGGCGACGCAGGGGAGTCCCAGACGGTCTGCGATCGCGGCGAGGGCGTCATTGTGTGCACTGTCGAGAGGGTTGCCGTGGTCGAAGAGTTCCACCGCCACCCCGTCCTGCCCGAAAAGCTCGATGAGCTGGAGAACCGCACGTTCGGCAGCCGCCTCGCCGCCGGGTCCCTCCTGGGTGAGCGCCCGGCGGACGGCCCCTTTGCGGCATCCCGTGAGCACGACGGTGTGACCACGCATCCTGGCGGCGAGGTGGTCCAGGTCGAAGACGGGGCGGCCCTTCTCCGCGCCGCTCGCGAGCTGCGCCTGAGTGATGGCCCCTGACAGCCGGTGATACCCCTCCTCGCCACGGGCCAGCACCAGGAGATGCTCGCCTTCGGGGTCGGCCACACCGTTCTGCGGAGCCCGCAGACCCAGCGAGAGCTCAGCCCCGAAGACCGTCTTGAGCCCATAGGCTTCTGCGGCCTCGGCCAGCCGGACCACTCCGTAGAAGCCGTCATGGTCCGTGATGGCCAGGGCGTGCAGACCCAGTTCGACGGCCTCTTCGACGAGTTCCTCCGGTGAGGAGGCCCCGTCCAGGAAGCTGTAGTGCGAGTGGACGTGGAGTTCGGCGTAAGGGACGGCCGGCGTTGCGGGGGAGCCCGTGTCAGCGCCCGACGACGGCGGGGCGTCGCCATGCGTGGACGGCTTCCCCTCCTCGTCGCCGGAGATGGCGGCGCCCGCGGAGGCGAGCCGGGGGAGCGGGACGTAGGGTCCCCGTTTACGTGACCAGGCGGGGCTGTCCCCGCCGTCGTGCTCGACCGGTGCCCGGCCGTCCGCCGTGCGGCGGGGGTTGGGACGGGGCGGGACCTGACGTGCCGGCGCCGCCTCCCCGGGCACTTCAACGCCCTTGCCTTCGAGGATGTCACGGAGCCGCTGCCACGGCATGGGTGGGTTGCTCCAGCCCATCACTTCCTCCTTTCACGGTCCTGCTGCTAGTCATAACGGGCCTCGGCCCACCACTGGCCGCCCTCGCCCAGCAGGAGCCAGGCTTCGTTCTCGCTGTCGAGGATCTGGAACCGTTCGGCCTCGCGGCTCTCCTCCGCATCCCACCAGCGTTGCCGCAGTCGCCACGGGCCCGCCCAGCTCCGGACGGCCCGGCGGTGTGCGCGGGGACCGGGGGAGAACCAGGCGGGCGCCGCTGTGAGGTCTCCCCGGGGCCCCACCCGGAGGGTCCCCGAGTCTTCATCGAGCAGTTGGACCGGCAAGGGCTCGGGGAAGACCGTGGCCGGAAAAGGATCCGGTATGGCACCGGGCCAGGGCCGGCCGGCGCGGGCCTCCGTGCCGGCCGGGGCCTCCTCACCCCAGGGCACCATCAGGCTGCGCTCCGCCAGGAGCCGTCCGCCTCCCGGCACGGGGTGCAGCACGGAGCCGTGGCCCAGCATGGTCTGGAGCCGGCGGAGGCCATGGTCGAGGCGTTCGTCCACTCCGCCGAACAAAGCCTGCCCGCGACGGCCCAGCAGATCCATGGCCTCCGGAGAGACTCTGACCTGGACGATGGGTGCACCGAGAGATTCGCCGGTCATCCGCCACCGGGCCCCCGGGTGGGCCGTGGATAGCGGGCCACCATTCCGGCGCGATGCCGCCGGAGGGCCGGAGGACTGGAGCTGCCAGCGGACGCGGTCCACCACGTCGCCTGCCCCGAAATGATGCGGGTGCCCCCAGCTGCGTTCGGAGCGGCGGCCGGCGTCATCCGTGATGCTCACCCGCAATTCGGTGCACGCGAGGCCCTGAACGCGCAGGCCCTCGACGAATTCCTCTGCCGTCGGGCGCAGCGCGAACGCGATCTGGTCCACCCGGTCGAGGGCGGGCTCGAAGCCGATGGTCCGGTCATGCGGAGGGGGAGGGACACGCGGCACGATCACCCGCGGGTCCCGTCCGCGGGCACAGGCATGTGCCAGGACCCCCGCAGCGCCGAAACGGGAACGGACGTCCGATTGCGAAAGCGCCGCAAGGCTGCCCAGGGTCTGGATACCGAGACGTATCAGCAGCGACACGAGTTTGGGTTCCCCGAGCACTGTGATCGGGATTCCGGAAAGGAACTCGGGGGAGGCCCCCTCCTCGACGATGAACAGCGGTGAGAGTTCGGCGGTGCTGCGTGCCGCCTGCTCGGCGGCGAAGACCGAATCGGCGATCCCGGCCCTCGCCTCAAGGCCCAGCCGGGAGGCCGCTTCGAGGGCGGCCCCGACCGCCGCCTCCTCGCTCCCGTAGTACCGGACGGCACCCCGGCTGCGGATGACGCACAGGCCTGGCCTCAGGATCTGCACTCCCGGCAGTGAGGCCTCCAGCGCCGCGACGACGGGTTCGAATTCGCGGGTGTCCCGGGACGGATCGGCGTGCAGCGTCACGAGACCGGGGCAGCGGGCCTGAGCCTCACGCACGCGGATCCCGCGGACCACCCCGGCGGCCCTGGCTTCGGCCGAGCACACCGCCACGAGGCCTTTTTCGAGGAGCGCCGCGGGGACACGTTCCGGCACTTCGTCGGCCAGCTGGGCGGCCACCAGCGGCCAGTCCGGAAACCACACGACGAGCGCGCGGGGGATGCCGGACGGTGTCCCGGTGCTCATGACGTGACCTGTACGAGCGCAGGGCGGGCACCGGCCGTCGTCGTGCGCAGAGCCCGGGACGCAGACTGTCCGCCGGGACCCGACCACGATTCGGCGCCGTTCACGGGGCCGGAAGAGTCCAGCGCCGCGAGATCCAGCATCGCGGTCCGGGTGCGGCCGCGCTGATGGAGTTCCAGCTCCACCCGGTGCCGGCGTAAATGGCCGTGCCCCTCTCCCAGGCCCTCCCAGCGCGAACCGCGCACCCGGAGCGAGCCCTCGCTCTGCGGCCACGATCCGAGCACCAGGAGTGTCCCGCCGCGCTCCCGCAGCCGTGAGCCGAGACGGGCCGCGTCTCCCGGCGAAACCCTTCCCGCCGGACGCGCCAGCAGGACCGGCAGGACATCCGCGAGAGTTGAGACCACGGGGACCCAGTCCGGCCCGGTGTCCGGGACGAGCACGAACCGTTCGAGGGCGACGCCGAAACCGGCGGCGGCCTCGGCCCCGAAAGCCGGGATGCCGGCCGCGCCGCACCACTGCCCGTTCGCCGAGGGACCGGCGAGCAGGGCCATGGCCACTGAAAGCGGGGTCTCCAGCGAGTACACCGAGCCGCCTCTCAGACCCGAGGGAAAGAGGCCCGCGAAGCCCGGAACCACGGGGTGGGAACTCTGCCGGTTGGCCCGGCCCTGCATCAGGTGGATGCGGTCCTGGAGCGCGCGCAGCTCGTCCGCCGCCGGGGCGGTGGAGACGGAGCTGAGTGAGAGCGGCACTCTTTCATTATTCGAAAGTATGTTCGATTAAGTCAATCGGGGGAGGGCTCCCCGGGCGGCGTCCGCTGGGCGGCCGCCCAGCTCTCGACGCGGCTCACGGGAGCCTCTCCGGGTGTCCCATGTCCTTGGATTTCCACACCTCTCCCGTCGCCTCCGCAGTGTCAGTGGCACCGACTAGAGTTGGTGCCATGAAGTACGCGGAGTCCGTTCTGGACCTGATCGGCAACACGCCCCTCGTCAAGCTCAACCACGTGACGGAGGGGGTCGAGGCCACCGTCCTGGTCAAGCTCGAATACCTCAACCCGGGTGGCTCCATCAAGGACCGCATCGCGGCCAAGATGGTCTCTGACGCGGAGGCCAGCGGCAAGCTCCGGCCCGGTGGCACCATCGTGGAGCCCACCAGCGGCAACACCGGTGTGGGCCTGGCCCTGGTGGCCCAGCAGAAGGGCTACAAGTGCATCTTCGTGGTCCCGGACAAGGTCGGCGAGGACAAGCGCGCCGTGCTGCAGGCCTACGGCGCGGAGGTGGTGGTGACCCCCACGTCCGTGGCCCCGGACAGCCCGCAGAGCTACTACGGCGTCTCGGACCGCCTGGTCGGGGAGATCCCCGGTGCGTACAAGCCGGACCAGTTCTCCAATCCCGCAGCCCCCGGCAGCCACTACGAATCCACCGGTCCCGAGATCTGGCAGGACACTGACGGCAGGATCACCCATGTGGTGATCGGCGCAGGAACCGGCGGCACCATCACCGGCACCGGCCGTTACCTCAAGGAGGTCTCGGCGGACCGTCCCGAGGTTGAGGGCGGCCAGGTCAAGGTCATCGGTGCGGACCCGGAAGGTTCCGTCTACTCCGGCGGCACGGGCCGTCCCTACTTCGTCGAGGGTGTCGGCGAGGACATGTGGCCCGCCAACTACGACAAGTCCGTCCCGGACCAGGTCATCGCGGTCTCCGACGCGGACTCCTTCGCCATGACCCGCAGGCTGGCCCGTGAAGAGGGCCTCCTGGTGGGCGGCTCCAGTGGCATGGCCGTGGTGGCCGGGCTGCGTGCGGCGAAGGATCTGCCGAAGGACGCCGTGGTGGTGGTGATCCTCCCGGACTCCGGCCGCGGTTACCTCGCCAAGATCTTCAACGACCAGTGGATGCGCTCCTACGGCTTCCTCCCGGGGGCGGAGGAGGACACCGTGGGCTCCATCCTGGAGGCCAAACAGGGCTCCATGCCGGACCTGGTCCACATCCACCCCAACGAGTCCGTCCGTGACGTCATCAACATCATGAACGAATACGGTGTGGACCACATTCCAGTGCTCTCCGCGGAACCTCCCGTGGTGATGGGCGAGGTGCTGGGTTCCGTGGATGAACGGACCTTGACCAGCAAGCTCTTCCGTGGTGAGGCGAAGATGACGGACAAGATCGCGGATCACATGGGGGAGAAGCTGCCCGTGATCGGTTCGCTTGAGTCCATCTCCGCGGCCCGCGCCCTGCTCTCCGAGTCGGACACCATCATGGTGACCTTCGTCGGCGCCCCCGTGGGCATCGTGACCCGTCACGACCTCCTCGCTTACCTCAGCAACTAGTGCCCACCGGCAAACGCCTTACGGAAGGGAAAACCCATGTCCCACGCAGCTGACCGCAACGCAGGGTTCAACACCACCGCCATCCATGCGGGCCAGGCCTTCGAGCCCCGGACCGGCGCCGTGGTGCCGCCCCTGCACTTCTCCTCCACTTACGCGCAGGACGGCATCGGAGGCCTGCGTGACGGATACGAGTACGGCCGTGGCGGCAATCCCACCCGGGATGCGCTCCAGGAGCAGCTTGCCGCCGTGGAGGGCGGAAAGTACGCCTACTCCTTCGGCTCCGGCCTGGCCGCGGAGGATGCCCTCATTCGCGCCCTCTGCCGTCCCGGGGATCACATCGTGCTGGGCAACGACGCCTACGGTGGCACGTACCGTCTGATCTCCCGCATCCACGGGGACTGGGGCATCGGGAACACCGCCGTGAACCTGGCGGATCTGGAAGCCACTGCTCAGGCCGTGCGCGCCAACCAGACCCGGCTGCTCTGGGTGGAGACGCCGTCGAACCCCATGATGCGCATCAGTGACATCGCGGCGCTCGCAGAGATCGCCCACGACGCCGGGGCCCTCCTGGTGGTGGACAACACCTTCGCCTCGCCGTACCTGCAGACCCCGCTGGCCCTTGGCGCGGACATCGTGGTCCATTCGACCACCAAGTACATCGGCGGGCACTCCGATGTGGTGGGCGGTGCCGTGGTGCTCCAGGACCAGGAACTGGCGGAGAAGGTGCAGTTCCTGCAGTTCGCGGCCGGTGGAGTCTCCGGTCCCATGGACGCGTTCCTCACCACCCGTGGCCTGAAGACCCTGGGCGTGCGCATGGACCGGCACTGCCAGAACGGCCAGGCCGTGGCCGAATGGCTTCTGGCCCGTCCCGAGGTGGAGGCCGTGCTGTACCCAGGGCTGCCGGATCACCCCGGTCATGAGCTGGCCGCGAAGCAGATGCGCGGTTTCGGCGGCATGGTGTCCGTCCAGTTCAAGGGGGGTGCCGCGGCGGCGCGGAAGGTGGCCGAGTCCACCCGTGTGTTCACGCTGGCGGAGTCCCTGGGTGGCATCGAGTCCCTCATGAACTACCCGTCCGAGATGACGCACGCCTCCGTCAAGGGCACCGAACTGGCCGTCCCGGAGAACCTGCTGCGCCTCTCCTGCGGCATCGAGGACATCGAAGATCTCCTGGCGGACCTGGAGCAGGCCTTCAAGCAGCTCTGAGGTTCAGGCCCACATTCAGGGTCCCCCTCGCAGGAGACGCCAGGTGAGCGCCGTGCCCCCGAAGGGGAACATGGCGCACACCTGGCGTCCCGCATTGTGAGGGGGAGGGACGCCGCTAGCCCGAGATGCCCGGCTTGCCGTTCTCCTCACGGCCGGTCAGGCGACGGCGGAACGTCGGGTCCTGCTCGGCGGTGATCTCCAGGTCGTACCAGCCGTTCTTCGTCTCCCAGCCGAGCGACTTGCTCGCCCGAGGCTTCAGGCGCACCGTGGTGGTCCGCTCCCGGTACTGGAGCGAGGTCAGCCGCAGCGTCACGGGAGCGGATCCCGTGTTCCGCAGCTCCAGATGCAGGGCCTCGCCCGTGCGCCGTGCCACGGAGACGTCGACGCCGGCCGCGGCGCCCGCCGTCGTGCCCTTCAGCTCGTACTGGAAACGGTTGGGGCCGGTGACGATCAGGTCCACGCGGCCATTCGGCACGGGGAGGCGGACGGTCTCGGCGGACTTCACGTCCACATGCCGCGGTTCGGTGACCTCGCCCGCGTAGCCGTACACGGTGAAGTGCGTGGAGCGGGTCCCGGTGTTGCGCAGTGACAGCTCGACGGCGTCGTCGTGCAGTGACGCAGAGACGCTCGGGCGGTAGGGGAGTGGCCGCGCCGGCCGGGCGCCGCGTTCCTGGATCGGGGCCACCTGAGCGGACGGAGGAACCGGGTGCCAGCGGCCCACCGCAGCCGGAACGGGCGCCGGGTGGTCGAGCTGGGGCGGAGTCCCGCCCGCCGTGAAGTCGAAGACGCTGGTGAGATCGCCGCAGACCTCGCGCCGCCAAGCGGAGATGTTCGGCTCCTGCACACCCGTCCAGCGCTCCAGGAACCGCAGCACGGAGGTGTGGTCGAAGACCTCGGAGCTGACGTGCCCGCCGATGGTCCAAGGGGAGACCACCGTCATGGGCACGCGCGGGCCCAGGCCGATGGGGCGTGCGGTGGTCCAGTCGGTCGATTCACCCGAGGACGGGCGGGGCTGAACGGGCGGCGGGACGTGGTCGAAGTAGCCGTCGTTCTCATCGAAGTTCAGGAAGATCGCGGTGCTGTCCCAGGTCTCCGGGTTGCTCGCGACGATGTCCAGCATCCGGTAGACGAAGTTGGCGCTGCCGACGGGAGTGGAGGAGCTGGGGTGCTCCGAGTCGGCGGCGGACGGGACCAGCCAGCTGACCTGCGGGAGCGTGCCGCCGGTGATGTCCGAGGCGAAGCGTTCCAGCAGCGTGTCCGGCCGTCCGCGGTGCATGGCCTTGTCGAACAGGGCCTGGTCCGCCTTGCTCAGGCGGGCACGGCCGGCCTCCAGCTGCGCGAGCAGGCGGTCCTGTTCGGCGGGGGTCTTGCCGTGCAGGGAGTCGTAGAACTCCTCGGTGGTGCGGAAGTTCCCGTCCACGGCCGCGAGCATGGTGTGCCCGATTCTCTTGAAGGTCTGGAAGTACTCCACGGCGTTGTCCGTGAAGTTGTCCCAGTCCTGGTAGATCCGCCAGGACACCCCGGCCTTCTCCAGCCGTTCGGGGTAGGTGGTCCAGTCGTAGCCGCCGTGCGCGTAGTCGTAAGCGGCGTTGGTGACGGCACGCTGTGTGGAGCCGGGCTCGTTGCCCGTGGTGCCGCTCCACAGGTAGGTGCGGTTGGGGTTGGTGGAGCCGTTCACGGAGCAGTGGTAGGCGTCGCAGATGGTGAACGTGTCCGCGAGTTCGTATTGCAGGGGGATGTCCGCGCGCTCGTAGAAGGTCATGGTGGACGGGCCCTTCGCCGGGATCCACTGATCGCACCAGCCGTTGTTCCAGGCCTTGGTGGTACCGGCGAAGGAGTGGTCCAGGGCGCCCAGGTACTGAATGTCCGAATCCGGCCGGCCGGCGAGTTCGGCGGCCTTGCGGAGTGAGAACGGCAGGACCGTCTCACCGGTGGGCCGAGCTTGTTCATACATGTTCTTGCCGCTGGGCAGCCGGGTGATGGCACGGTCCCCATAGCCGCGGACGCCGCGCAGCGAGCCGAAGTAGTGGTCGAAGGAGCGGTTCTCCTGCATCAGGATCACCACATGCTTGATGGACTGCAGGCCACCCGGGCGGACGGGCCGGGCCATGGCGGCCTGCACCGACGGCGGCAGGAGGGAACCGGCGGCGGCCAGTGCAGTGGCGGCGGCGGTGGCACCCAGGAAGCCACGGCGGGAGAGACCTGGTGTGTCGGGGGAGGTGTTGTGGTCCGGGGAAGAGGGAGGAAGCGAAGTCATGCGAAAGCCTTCCGTGAGGGGTTGGGACCTCCCACGCTAGAAGGCCCCGGTGAACCCACGGTGACTTGTCTGTACATCTTCCGGCAACCACCCGAACAGAACTGGGCGCGGCTGCGTCAGGCTGCGCGAGGGAACAGTTCGTGCCCTCTCGTTCCGGGTTTCAGGGCGCGAAGTGTTCCCTCGCGAGGGGGAAGGAGGGGTCAGGAGGAAGCGCGGTTCTTCCGGTTGCCGAACCACCAGGCGATCTCCACCAGCACGATGCCCACGGCCGCCACCCCGAACGCCGTCCAGAGCTGTCCCGGGCCGCCGATCTCCAGCTGGAGCACCGAACGTGCGCCGGGGAAGGCGAACATCGCCACGGTCCCGCCGATCATGGCGGCCAGCAGCAGCGCCTTCCACCAGGTGTACGGCCGGGCCACGATCGCCAGCACCCACAGGGCGATGGTCATGAGGGTCAGCAGCGCCGCGGTCGAACTCTGCGCCTGAGGCACGGCATCGCCGCGAACCATCAGATAGGACACGAATGCCGCGATCCCGACCACGACGCCGGCCGGCAGCGCGCGCCGCAGCACCCGGGAGGCGAAGCCCGGCCGGGCCCGGTCATGGTTGGGTGCCAAGGAGAGGACGAAGGCGGGCAGGCCGATGGTGAACCACCCCACGATGGTCACGTGGCGGGGCAGGAACGGGTACGGCACCTGGTCCAGGCCGATCAGCCCAGGCAGCCCCACCAGGATGGCCAGGAGCACGGAGTAGACGGTCTTGGTCAGGAACAGGGTGGCGACGCGTTCGATATTGCCGATCACCCGCCGCCCCTCGGCCACCACGTGCGGCAGGGTGGCGAAGGAGTTGTCCAGCAGCACGATCTGGGCCACGGCCCGGGTGGCGGGGCTGCCCGCCCCCATGGCCACCCCGATGTCCGCGTCCTTGAGAGCCAGCACGTCATTGACACCGTCGCCGGTCATGGCCACGGTGTGTCCCTTGGACTGGAGGGCCTTGACCATGGCCCGCTTCTGGTCCGGGGTGACCCGCCCGAACACCGTGCCGCGCTCCACCTCGTCCGCCAGGCTATCCGGATCGGAGGCGAGCGTCCGGGCGTCCACGGTGCGCTCGGCACCGGCCAGGTGCAGGGAACGGGCCACGGCGCCGACGGAATCGGCGTTGTCCCCGGAGATCACCTTGACCTCCACGTGCTGTCCTGCGAAGTACTCCAGGGTGGCGGGGGCCTCGGCGCGGACCTTCTGCTCCAGGACCACCAGGGCTGCGGGAGCCAGGAAGGTGGCGGCGTCCAGTTCGCGGGCACGTGCCAGCAGCAGCACGCGCAGGCCGGTGGAGCCGAAGCGGTCGGTCTCCCGCCGCCAGGCCTCCAGCCCGGCCACGCCCGCGGTCTCGGCGGCGTCCAGGAGGACGTCCGGAGCGCCGAGGAGCCAGCTGCCGGAGGCATCCGCAGCGGTCTCGCCGTGGAAGGTGGCGCCGCTGTACTTGCGACTGGACGCGAAGGGCAGGGTCTCCGCTACCTCCCAGGCCGGGGCCACGGGGTAGGCCTCGCGGATGGCCTCCATGGAGGCGTTGGGCCGCGGGTCGCTCGCTGCCAGGGCCGCGAGGGCTGAGGCGGCCAGCTGGCGGGCGGCGCCGTCGGCTCCCGGCCCGGGTGCGCCGTCGTCGTCCGTTGCGAAGGAGCCGGGGGTCTCCACGGAACCCAGCCGCATGGCGTTCTCCGTGAGTGTTCCCGTCTTGTCCGCACACACCACGTCCACGCGGGCCAGGCCCTCGATGGCGGGCAGCTCGTTGACCAGGCACTGGCGGCGGCCCAGGCGGATGACGCCCACGGCGAAAGCGATGGTGGTCATGAGCACCAGGCCCTCCGGGACCATGGGGACCAAGGCCGCGACCATTCCCCGCAGGGCATCGGAGAGCGGCTGATGCCCGGAGAGCTGGTTGTAGATGGAGAGAGCTCCGGCCGGGATGAGCAGCCAGGTGATGACCTTGAGGATCTTGTTGATGCCGTTGCGGAGCTCGGAGTTCACCAGCGTGAACTTGCTGGCCTCGGCGGAGAGCTTGGCGGCGTACGCTTCGGACCCTACCTTGGTGGCCCGGTACAGGCCGGTGCCGGAGGAGACGAAGCTGCCGGAGAGGACCTCGTCCCCGGGAGACTTGGCGAGGGCGTCCGATTCGCCCGTGAGCAGGGATTCGTCCACTTCCAGTCCGGAGGTCTCCAGGACCTCGCCGTCCACCATGATCTGGTCACCGGGGCCGAGTTCGATCAGGTCGTCCCGGACCACGTCCTCCGGGGCGATCTCCTGGCTGGTGCCGTCGCGGCGGACCCGGGGCTTGGCCTGGCCGACGATCGCCAGCCGGTCCAGGGTCCGTTTGGCCCGGATCTCCTGGATGATGCCGACCACGCTATTGGCGATGATCAGGAGGCCGAACGCCGCGTCGATGAAGTAGCCGGTGGACACCACGATCGCGGCCAGGACGGCGAAGATGGCGTTGATGCGGGTGAAGACATTGGCGCGGACGATCTGCCAGGTGCTGCGCCCGGTGGAATCCTCGGTCCGGTTGACGGCGCCGGCCGCCACGCGTTCGGCCACTTGCTCCGGCGTCAGGCCTGTCAAGGGCACGCCGGGACGATCATCGAGGGTCTGCGCGGTGCTCACGAAGCCCAGCCTAGTAGGGGCTCCTGCGGTGTGCCTCGGAGCAGAGGTGGAGATGCCGTGCGCCTCAGGGCTGATCTCCCGCCCGTTGCGTGCTCACTTGTGGTGGGTTCCAGGCCGGATCACCCGCCACAAGTGAGCACACAACGCGCCGGCGGACGACGACGGCGGACTACGCCATGCGGTCCAGCTCGGCGAGCGTCACCTCATGGTGGAGGGGCTCGCCTCCCGCTGCCCGGAAGGCTTCCGCGATGGCGCTGCCCGCGAGCCTCTCCAGCTCCGTGCCCAGGGAACCGGCGATATGCGGGGTCAGCAGGACATTGGGCAGGGTGTAGAACGGGGAGTCCTCCGGGAGCACCCAGGGGGTGGTGACGTCCAGGACCGCATCGATGTCGCCCCGGGCCAGGCGTTCGGCCAGGGCGTCCTGGTCCACCAGCTCGCCCCGGGCCGTGTTGAT
>Ga0153950_1000437_pt1 | contig 18670 bp, 18 predicted proteins | sample TSNJ034MetaG_FD_104737 | JGI IMG/M metagenome (GOLD analysis project Ga0153950, IMG submission 104737) | Attine ant fungus gardens microbial communities from New Jersey, USA - TSNJ034 MetaG | ecosystem: Host-associated > Fungi > Mycelium > Unclassified | place: USA: New Jersey, Wharton State...
CTAATATTATTGGATAGATAAATGATACACAAATTATTGAAATCAAGGAGCTAAATAATGGAAAAGTTTGATACATTAATAACTGAAAAGAGAAACCAAAAGTCTATGAAATTAGATAGCATGAATACCTTATCTTTCATTACTTTAATGAATGATGAAGATCAATTGGTTGTAAAAGCAGTACAAGAAATATTAGAAGATATAGAAAAGGTAATTATAAAAACAACAGAGGCGATTCGAAACGGTGGTAGGTTAATCTATATAGGTGCTGGCACATCAGGACGTTTAGGAATTATTGATGCTGTAGAGTGTAAACCAACCTTTTCAACAACTAATGAAGTTTTAGCAGTGATTGCAGGAGGTGAACATGCCTTTATAGAAGCAGTAGAAGGAGCTGAGGATAATGAAACCTTGGCTAAAAACGATTTACAAGATTTAAAGTTAACAGAAAATGATGTTGTATTAGCAATTGCTGCAAGTGGAAGAACACCTTATGCAATAGGAGCATTAAAATATGCAAAACAATTAGGTTCGCTTGCTGTGGGGTTATCTTGTAATAAAGGTAGTCAATTATCTTTATATAGTGACTTTATCATAGAAGTTGAAGTAGGAAGTGAAGTAATCACTGGTTCTACGCGCTTAAAAGCTGGTACAGCTACAAAAATGATTCTTAATATGATATCTACCGCAACTATGGTAAATTTAGGTAAAACATATTCAAATTTAATGGTTGATGTAAAACCAACTAATTACAAACTAGTAGAACGAACAAAAAGAATTGTCATGGATGCAACGCAATGTTCTTATCAAGAAGCAGAAAAAATGTTAAAAAAGAGTAACCTTCAACCAAAAATTGCAATACTTATGATATTATTAAACTGTACGATGGAAGAAGCTATTGAACGATTAGCTAGAAATCCTAAAATTATAGATGCCATAGAATAAGGGTGATAAAAATGATGAGTCCATTGGAAAATATGCGGCTTCATGAAGCAGAATTCACAAAGTCAGATAAAAGAATAGTAGAATATATTGAAAAACGTTTAGATGTCATTGTATCTAATTCAATAGTAGGTGCTGCTGAAATTATTAATGTCTCAAAATCTGCTTTATTAAGATTTTGTAAAAAATGTGGTTATTCTGGATATTCAGAATTAAAGTATGATGTTTCTAGATATTTACTTTCAGGTCAAGGACATGTTATTAGTGAAGGCAATACAACACAAAATCTTTTAGAATTATATACAAATAAGATATTAAATTTAAGTGAAAGTATTTCTATACAACAGTTAGAACAATTATCTAATTATATAATTAATGCTAGAAAAATTAAATCATTTGGGGTACATGAAACAAGTTTATCTGCTAATTATTTTGAATATCGTTTAATGGCATTAGGATTAGATTGTCAAGCTGTTACGATACCTCATACGATGGTAGAAAAAGCAAATTTTTCCTCTGTGGATGATGTCCATATATTCTTTACTATTTCTGGAGTGACAAAGGAAATTGTTGATGCTGCACAAGCATCATTAGATAACAAAGCAAAAACAATTGTTATTACTAGTAATACTCATATTCCTTATAAAGAGAATATCGATTTATTATTATTAGTCCCTTCCATGGGTCAACATGGAAATATATTTTTAGATTCACAACCATTGCTTACGTTGGTGATAGAAGTAATAATTAATTATTTAGCTAAAAAACTAAAAGATTAATAAAGACTGTATGTAGTAAGATAGGAAACTATCTAAGTTAGAAAGTATTGAAGATATTCATAAGACAATTATCGATGGAATGTGGTTTTTAGCTGATCACCCAAAAATATTTTTATCTTATAAGGATAAATTTCAAGATTCATAATGATGTAAAGTCAAAAAGAAGGGGGAGAAAATGGTGGATATTACTATAGTGAACTTCAGTGGAAAAAATGGATTCGGTAATTGTTCGAGAATTGCAGATTACATTTTTGAGAAGTATAAAAAGAAAAATGTTATTAATGTCATTAAGTATTCAGATTATAGTGTTTTACCATGTGGGAAGTGTGATTATACATGTTTAGAGCCAGATGTTTATAACTGCGATTTTGAAGATGAAACAAGCAAAATATACAAAATTATTGGGAAATGTGATATTGCTTTTTTACTGGTTCCAATTTATAGCGATTATCCATGTTCTAATTATTTTATCTTTAGAGAACGATCTCAGGCGATTGCTAATGACGAGATTTTTAACTTATACTGCAATACCCAAAAATGTTTCATTTTTATAGCTAATACAGGAAAAAAGAACCTTTTAAATATTGTTGAAACTGAACCTGGAATAAATAATCAATATATTATTTTAAGTACACACGATTTCGGAACCAAAGGATATAATGGTGATTTAATTGAGAGTGATGAATGTAAATCTCAATTAGAGAATTTCATTAATAAATATATTATTAGTTTTAAATAGGAGAAATTATGATTGATAATTATTTAGACTATAAAGACATGTTCAGATATATTGTAACGTTATTTCTGTCTATTATTTCAAATTTAGCTTATCTTAAATTACAGGTGAAGAAAAGGAACGAAATACAAATGATAATCAGTATTTATTATCTTGGGTTAAAACAGATGCAATATCAGATCTTAACATTCTTCCAAACGATTTAGAAAATGGAATAAAAGATGAACATTTCTTGACTTTATATAAAAATCAAGAAGAAACTTTCATAGAATTTACTTTTAGACTAATAGAAAAAGCAAAAGATGAAAATCATAAAAAAATCTCAATTGAAAGTTTATATAGACATTCTTATGGTAGTTTTTTAAAAAGAGAATTAGGTAGTAAATGTGCTAATATTTATATTGAGGCACCATTTGAAATAAGAGCAAATCGCGAATTCGAAAGATTGAGAAAAGTAAATATTAAAAATAATCAACTAGATTTAGAGCAAATAATTTATAGGGTTAAAGAGAAGGATGAATTCAAAATAAAGCATGGTGCAGATAAATGTAAGATGATAGCAGACTATATTATTGATAATGACGGTAATATGGATTATGAAAACTTTTTGTTAGAAATTAATACTATAGTTAGTAAAGTTAAATAGCCTTAATAATTCTTGGGAAACAATGATAAACTGTTTAGAACTCAAATCTACATTATTTAATAAAATCTGTTAAATAACAGTGTTATACATAAGAATTCATTGAATTATTATAATTCATATGCATATACTTTTACATTAAATCCAGAAATGCCATAAATTACTATTTTAATAAACAACAAATCTATTGATTTCGTAGATACTCCCTATTATAATACGATACTCTAGGAGCTAAGAGTTCCATTATTTTGAACGTGAGTCTCATATAACTTGATAAGCATTAATGTTAAAATCTAAGCATCTAACTACAATGAGACAAGTTGCAGAATATAGATATTCTATAAATATTGCAACTTTTTTTGTCTTCACCATTTGATTACTTCTTTATCTATGAAAGGCGGTGAAAAAATGGAGGTACTGAAGTTGAAAAAACATTATCACTTCTTATACGAAAATATAAAGATAGAAATCTCTGAGAACATCAATAAACCCTTTACTCTAAATTTAATGGTTGATGAGGCAGATAAAAAAATAGTAGAATATATTGAAAAACGTTTAGATGTCATTGTATCTAATTCAATAGTAGGAGCTGCTGAAATTATTAATGTCTCAAAATCCGCGTTATTAAGATTTTGTAAAAAATGTGGTTATTCTGGATATTCAGAATTAAAGTATGATGTTTCTAGATACTTACTTTCAGGACAAGGACATGTTATTAATGAAGGCAATACAACACAAAATCTTTTAGAATTATATACAAATAAGAAGTTAAATTTAAGTGAAAGTATTTCTATACAACAGTTGGAACAATTATCTAATAATTCTTAAAAGATATAAATGAATATATCAAATGATAAATTCATAATTCAGCGTAAAAAGTAATTTAACAATAATGAAATAGTAAAAAGATATAAAAACAAACAATTAACAATTATTAAAATTCATCAAAAACATTGATATAATCAAAATTATTCCACAGCAAATGTCGTTTTATGTAAAAAATTCATTTTTTATGTTGAACCATGTCTTTATAACTAACTTAGCATAAATCGACAAAATATGACTTGTAGTATTTTTTTGAATAAGTATAATTCATTTAGCTAGAATAAATTATTTCTTATGTTAGAAACTGTTAATTAGATTTTAATACAGTTTATTAGGAGGAAGACTATGACGAAAGTAGCATTATACTTAACATCAATTAAAGAATATAATAGCAATGAATATACGTATCAACAGTATATGTTAAAAAATATTGCAGAGAAGGAAGGTTGGGAAATTTTCAGAATATATTATGATACGAATTACAATCAATCAAAATGTAATGGACCAACATTTAAAGAATTACTAATCGATGCAATAGCTGGGGAATTTGAAATAATTCTATGTAAATCACAACCAAAACTTACGAATGAAATGAGAATAGTAGAAAAATATATGAATACATTATTTCCAAAATTAGGCATACGTTTTATCGTTGCATTAGATTATTCTAATGCGATAATACATAATAATCAAATTTTGCAATAATTTCTATTTTTACTATTGATTCAAGTTTATTCTTCGAGTTGTCTTTTTATTCTTCAAATTTTCTGTCTGTATTGAAAACATTGGAAACATATGGTTTCTAAGCATTGACAATATGCGATAAAAGTGTTAAATTAATTATGTAATTTGATTAGCAACAGCTAACTTAGGCTCTTTTTTAGAGCCGATTATAATAAGTTAGAGTTAGCGTTTGCTAACGAGCAGAAAGTGAGGTTATTTATGGAAACAAAGGTAAAGAGAAAAACGGGTATGTCTAGATTAATGGAAATTACAAGAATGAGAAAATGGTTTATTATACCTGCTGTTATGTTATCAACATTCGCTAGTATTGCTAGTTTTTTGCCATATTTGGCTATATTTCAGATTGTTAAAACAGTTTTGCTTCATATTGATGATATTATTTCTATTAATTCAAGAGAGTTAATTCAATTTGGGTGGCTTGCTTTTGGTGGCGTTTTATTAAATGTAGCATTGTATTTTATGGCATTAGTGTTCTCACATCTAGCTGCATTTGGAACTTTATATCTTTTAAAGGTTGACTTTGCATCTCATTTAGCGAACATCCCATTGGGCGTTCATATCATAATTGGTAGTGGTAAACTTAGAAAAATTATGGATGAGAATATAGAAGATATAGAAACATTTATTGCACATCAATTGCCTGATATTGTCGCTGCTTTTATTGCACCAATAGTTATGATTATTATTTTACTAAGTGTTGATATCCGTTTAGGGGCTGCTAGTATGGTTGGGCTTCTTGTTGCATTTGTTGTACAATTAAAAATGTATGGTAATCACTCTTCTAAAATAATGATGCAACGTTATCAATCTTCATTAGAACAAATGAATAATGCAGCAGTAGAGTATGTAAGAGGTATTTCGGTGGTGAAAGCTTTTGGACAAACGGTATACTCATTTAGAAGATTGCATGACACAATTAAAGAGTACACAAATTTGATTATTCCTTATACATTAAGTTGGGAGAATTCTTTTTCAGTTTTTACTACATTAATTAATAACATATATTTGTTTGTGGTACCATTTGGAATATTGATTGGAGCACGTACCAATAATTTGAATGAATTTTTAATTAATTTTGTCTTTTATCTATTATTTATTCCTTCTGTAGCAGCTATCTTAATGAAAATAATGTATGTAAATTCTAATTCTATGCGTATAATAAATGGTATTGAAGCGATGGATCAACTTTTAGATATTGCTGAGCTTGTACAACCGAATAATCCAAAAACAATAGATCATTATGATTTAGAGTTTAAAAACGTACATTTTTGCTATAATGAAGATAAAGAATCAACAGCATTAGATGGAATTTCATTTATTGCACCTCAAGGTAAAGTAACTGCAATAGTTGGTCCTTCAGGTGGCGGGAAAAGCACTATTGCACATCTTATTCCACGTTTTTTTGATGTTAGCAATGGAGAAATCACCTTAGGCGGTATTAATCTTAAAGAAATGAAAACAACATATTTAATGGAACAAGTTAGTTTTGTATTCCAAGATGTGTTCTTATTCAAACAAACTGTGATGGATAATATCCGGATTGGAAATCTTAATGCAACAGATCAACAAGTGATGGAAGCTGCAAAAGCAGCACAATGTCATGGATTTATACAGAAACTACCAAGAGGATATCAAACTGTTATTGGAACAAAAGGAGTCCATTTATCTGGTGGTGAAAAGCAAAGAATTGCCATTGCAAGAGCAATTGTAAAAGACGCACCAGTCATCGTTTTAGATGAAGCAACTGCTTTTTCTGATCCAGAAAATGAACACTTAATTCAACTTGCATTTGAAAAACTGATGAAGAATAAAACAGTGATTATGATAGCCCATCGTTTATCAACTGTTAGGAATGCGGATACTATTATTGTTGTTGATCAAGGTAAGGTTGTTGAGCAGGGCAGACATAACGATTTAATAAGACATAAAGGCAAATATTTTGAAATGTATAACACATATACTCAAACAGTTAGTTGGAGTATGCGAAAAGCAAAGGCGGTGGTAAACAATGGATAAAAAACCAAAATTGCAACAAGCTTTTATGCTTACAGATAATGGATTTAGTGATTTAAAAAAAGCGATAATAGCTTGTACAATTACTAATTTTTCAATGATGATACCCTTTACTGTGATTATTAATATGATTATTGAAATGATAAAACCATTACAAGGTAAAGAGATTTCTTGGAATCGTATCTGGATTCTTTATGGATTAGGCTTATTTGCAGCAGTCATTGTATTTTTATGTAATAAAAATGACTATAAAAAAACTTATGTTACGTCTTATAGAGCAAGTGAAAATACACGGACTTCAATTGCAGAACAAATTCGCAAATTGCCTATGAGCGTATTTAATTCAAAAGATTTATCTGCGATAACCACAAACTTTATGGGCGATGTTGGAATTACTGAGCATGTATTAAGTCATGTTATTCCTCTCTTGTTTGCCAATATAATTTCAATTACAGTTATTTGTATTATGATGTCGATTTTTGATTGGCGTATGGGATTATCAATTTTTATGACTGTTCCTTTATCAATTGCAATTATTGTCGTAGGTAGAGTAATGTATAGTAAAACCAGCAAAAAGCATGCAAGTAGTAAATTAGAAGCTTCTGCACAAGTACAAGAATACATTGAAGGTATCAAGGTAATTCATTCTTGTAATATGGATGGAGAAAAATTTTCTGCATTAAAGAGTGCACTTGAAAAAATGATGCAATCCGCAATAACGAATGAAATATTAAGTGGTATATTTGTTACTGGAGGACAAGTTGTTTTACAATCTGGTATTGGAATAACGGTATTAGTGGGAACAAATCTTTTAACAGAAGGGAAAATAGATTTTGTTGTTATGTTAATGTTTATATTAATTGTTGTCCGTATTTATGGTCCAATAATTACGATTTTGACATTATTACCAGAATTATTCTATCATCAAATCGCAGTCAAAAGAATGCGAGATTTAATGGCGATAAAGATCATGGATGGAAGTCGTGAAATAGAATTATCTGATTTTGATATTGAATTTGAGAATGTTGAATTTAGTTATAACAAAAATAGCAAAAAAACAATCCAGCATATGAATATTACAATTCCTAAAGATGGGATTACAGCGTTAGTTGGACCATCTGGCAGTGGGAAGAGTACTGTTTCTCGATTGATTGCTCGTTTTTGGGATGTCGACCAAGGTAAAGTAATGATTGGTGGCAAAGATGTTAAAATGTTCGATCCAGAACAGTTAATGAGCTATATGTCATTTGTTTTCCAAGATGTTGTTTTGTTTAATGATACAGTCTTTAATAATATTTGTATTGGAAATATGGACGCAACAGATGAAGAAGTTTATGCGGCTGCTAAAGCAGCCTGTTGTGATCAATTTGTTCGTAAGATGAAAGAAGGATATCATACGATATTAGGAGAAAATGGAGCTACTATTTCTGGTGGAGAACGACAAAGAATTTCAATTGCGAGAGCATTGTTAAAAGATGCACCAATTGTTTTATTGGATGAAGCAACGGCTTCTTTAGATCCTGAAAATGAGGCTTTAATACAACAAGCAATTTCTCGATTGATTGAAGGAAAAACAGTCATTGTTATTGCCCATCGATTACGTACGATTGTAGCAGCAGATAAGATTATTGTTTTAGATGATGGTAAAGTAGTGGAAGAGGGTAAACATATAGAATTACTGGAAAACAGAAGTTTATATTATAGATTGTTTACACGACAACAAGAGTCATTAGGATGGTCAATAAAATAAGTAGAAAGTAAGAATGAAAATTAATGAAGGAGGAAAACTCCTTTTTTTCTTACTTACCATAACCAGTATTTAATAACCTAGATGATGAACAAAGAGTACGTTAACTATTCAACTTTATTTCTTTATATATCATTTCTTTGTATTCTTGACTTATCGTTAACGATAAGTGATATAATACTAATAGGAGTTATTTATGGTAATTGCGACTTATGAAGTTGCATAGAAAACAGGATATAACTCTTATACAAAAATAATTTTTAGACATAAGAAAAATATTTTGAGAATAAGGAATAAAAGGAGATGATCAAAATGAAACGCTTGCTAGTTGTTGTTGATATGCAAAATGATTTTATTGATGGTAGTTTAGGAACAAAAGAGGCTAAGAAAATTGTAGATAATGTAGTTGCTAAGATTCAATCTTATGAGCAAAATCATGATGAAGTTGTTTATACATTAGATACTCATGATGAAGACTATCTACGTTCACAAGAAGGTAGAAATCTTCCTGTTATTCATTGTATAAAAGGTGAGAAAGGCTGGTTGTTACACAATAAAATTGAAGAAAATTCAAATAAAAATAAGAAATGTTTTGAAAAGGGTATTTTTGGAAGCTTTGATTTAGCAAACTATATTCAACAAGGGAGTTATAATCAAATAGAGTTGATAGGTGTTTGTAGCGATATTTGTGTTATTTCTAATGCTTTAATCGTTAAATCATTCATTCCAGAATTAAAAATTAAAGTAGATGCTAGTTGTTGTGCTGGAGTCACGGTGGAAAAACATTTAGCTGCCTTAGAAGTTATGAAATCTTGCCAAATTGATGTCATTAACGAATAAATGTGAAGTGAATTAGAGAGGTAAAGAAATGAATAAAGTACGATTAGGAAAAACGGAAATTGTTGTTCCAAAGAATGGTTTTGGAGCATTACCAATTCAAAGAATTAGTGAAGAAGATGCTGTTTATTTATTACGAAAAGCATATGACCATGGGATACGTTTTTTTGATACTGCAAGAGGCTATAGCGATAGTGAAAAGAAGATTGGTTTAGCAATTAGTGGATATATCAAAAGAGAGGATATTGTTATAGCAACAAAGACAATGGCTTTAGATGCAAAAAGTTTTTGGGATCATTTGCATACTAGCTTAGAAATGTTGCAAACGGAGTATGTTGATATCTTGCAATTCCATACTCCACCATTCACTCCAAAACCAGGGGATGGAACTGGATTATATGAGGCAATGTTAGAGGCAAAAGAAAAAGGATTGATAAAACATATTGGTATCACAAACCACAGATTAGAAGTTGCTAAAGAAGCTGTGGTTTCTGGATTATATGAAACAATTCAATTTCCATTTAATTATTTAGCAAGTCATAAGGATTTAGAGATTGTTGAATTAGCGAAAGAATATGATTTAGGTTTTATTGCCATGAAAGGATTGTCTGGAGGTTTAATTAATAAAGCTGATGTCGCGTATGCTTATTTAGCTCAACCAATGTTTGATCATGTAGTACCTATTTGGGGAGTTCAAAGAGAGCATGAACTAGATGATTTCTTACTGTGTCAAGATAATCCACCAGCACTAAATCAGGAACGTAAAGCGATTATTGAGAAAGATAGAGCACAACTTATAGGAAGTTTTTGTCGTGGCTGCGGTTATTGTATGCCTTGTCCAGTAGGTATTCAAATTAATCAATGTGCTAGAATGTCATTAATGATTCGTAGAGCACCTTCAAATGCATGGTTAAGTGATACTTGGCAAGAGAATATGCATAACATTGAGAATTGTATTCATTGTAATCAATGTCGTAGTAAATGTCCTTATGAATTAGATACACCTAGTTTATTAGAACAGAATTTAATTGATTATAAAAATATTTTAGAGGGAAAGACAAAAGTGTAAACAGCGATTATCTTTATTCTAAAACTTTGTATTTAACGGGTAGATACGTATATCTACCTTTATTATTTTTATAGGCTGTACTACTTTTTTTCAACTTCTTTATATATTTGAGCATATTAAAATGCATCACCTTTCGTTAGGTTTTTCCTCTAACTTTTGGGATGCATTTTTTTGACTATACATTTGTTTTTTTCATACAACCAAACCCAACAGAGCCAGGTCCTATATGACAAGCAATACTTAATGAAAGATTGTCAATAATAAATTCATAATTTGGGAAGTAAACTCTTGCTAATTGTTCCATTTTCTTAGCACCCTCTAAATTATTCGTATGTGCAATACCAATATATATAGTATCTGGATTTCCATCAGGATTAATCCTATTAATATCTTTCATTACTGCTTCTAACATTATTTTGTACGCTTTTGAAACTGTTCTTGTTTTACTGAATAAATCCAATTTTTCACCATAAATTGAAAGAATTGGTTTAATCTTTAATAATCCTGCAATACTTGCTGCAGCAGGTGTAATTCTTCCACCTTTTTTCAAATAGGTTAATGTCTCTACCATTATATAAATCGTAGAATTAAATTTGTTCTCTTCTAATAATTCTTTTATCTCTTTACCGGTTTTACCTTGATTTACAAGTTTTAAAGCATCAAACACATCACTTTTTAATGAGACAGATATTCTTTGGTTATTAACCACATAGACAGTATCTGGATAATTTTCTTGTGCAAAAATTGTGCTTGCTTCATATGAACTACTTAAACCACTTGACATAGGAAGATATACAATTTCATCATAGCTTTCTAATACTTGATTAAAAAGTATAGCTAAATCTCCTAATGCTGGCATTGAAGTGCTGATTTCGCTTCCTGAAGTTAACATTTTAAAGAATTGCTCTTGTGAAAGATTAATATCCTCTTTGTATTCAACTTCATCGATAGTGAAGGGCATAGGCACAACATATATACCAAGCTCTTTTGCTTGTGCTTGCGAAATCCCACTATTACTATCAGTAATTATCGCTACCTTTGGCATTTTTTCTCCCCCTTTATTGAATTATATTAGCATCTTTTCAATGTTTTCACAATAGTAATAATAAAAAAATGACTGTTAGCCATTTTTAAAATAAGCGTAAAAATATTACTAAATATTTTTTTGTTTTTATACTTTATGATATAATAAAATAAATGTAATTTCATTAGGAGGAGGATTTATGAAATCAAATAGAGAAATTCGTCAAGAAGCAAATTTTCTTTATTCAAAAAGTAGTCATTATATAGTTAGTTTATTTATGATGATAGGTGCAATTACTGGGACTATTACAGGAGTTTTAACAGTAATTGCAAATTATTTAAATATGCCTTTACTTATTGTCCTTGCTGTTTTATTGGCACCGTTTGAATATGGGATAATTAAAGCTGTTTTATTATCTTATGATCGTAAGGCAAAAGAGGTAAGTGGGAATGGCTTTACTTTTCTAGGAATAAAGAAATTACATAAATCTTTTATTCCTTTTGTTGGAAAAGATGTTGTAATTGCCCTTGTGCAAATACTTGTCTTTAGTGCATTTATTGTGATGGCTAATGCTCCAACCAATGATTTAATGAGGGGTCTTTTAGGAATATTTGGAAAACAAATCGATTATATCTATGCTGATAATCAATTTTTAGTAACAGGAATTATCGCCATTGGCTTTTTTTCGGTATTACTTATTGGTATTTTATTGGAATGTGTGTTTTCTTTATCTTATTATTTAGTCGTTGATAAGGATCAAGGATTAATTAAATCATTAAGTGGTTCTATTAACTATATGAAAGGTAACTTATGGAAATTTATAAAACTTAGATTAAGTTTTATACCACATATCTTTATTTGCTCTGTTATATTAGGCATTATCAATTATTTCATTAGTGATACTATTTATGGATGGTTTCAATTAGTAAATATAGACCCATTTATTTTAGATATTCTTGTTAGTATTACTTATGGAATTATTTCATCTGTGATTACTGTCATGATTTATTCAGTAAAGCAGGAATTAGCATTTGTCGTGTTTTATAAAGAGGTAACAAAGGAATGATACAATGATTGATAAACTAATTGAAAAATTAGTACATTATGGAGATGTGTTATTAAGAGTGGTTATTATTATAGTTGTTGGTTTGCTTATTGATTACTATCTTAGTAAGCTATTAAAGAAAGCATTGAAAAATGAAAGAACAGACAGCACGTTACTATCATTTCTTCGTTCTTTATGTAAAATATTTATCAGGTTTATGATTGTTATTAGTGTCTTGGGAAGCTTTGGAGTTAATACTACGAGTTTAGCAACTGTGTTAGCATCACTAGGAGCGGCTTTAGCTTTAGGGGTCAAGAATACCTTAGGTAATTTTACCAGTGGTATTATTATTCTTTTTCTTAAGCCTTTTAAGGTAGGAGATTATATTGAAATAGGAACGATAGCAGGAACGGTTAAAGAAATCCAAGTGATGTCTACTATTTTAAACACAGCTGAAAATAAAAGAGTTATTATTCCAAATGGTAATTTAACGATTGCTAATATTATTAATTATACTGCTGAAGATCATCGTAGGATTGATTATACAATTGTAGTAGAACATAGAGAAGAAGTAGAAAAAGTAAAGAAGGTAATTTTGGAAGTGTTGAGTGAAGGAGAATTAGTGTTAAAAGAACCAACTCCATCGATTGATATTATTAGTTATGAAACGAATAAAGTGGTCTTACAATTAAAATTTTGGATTGTAGGTAATGATATTAGTGATATCTTAGCTGTTTTCTTGAAAGAATTATTTGATAAAACAACAAAAGAAAACTTGTTGTTTTCTATCCAAAGAAAATCGTAAGATAGAAGGTAGATAGTACCTTTCAAATTATAAAATCTTAAACATTTCTTAAAAACTGTATTACTTATAGTAATACAGTTTTTCTTATGCTATACTTCACCTAGAAGGGTGATATAATGTGAAAATTGAGAGTAAATCGAAACTAACAATCTTCCAACAGATTGTGAATCAGATGATAGAATATATTTCATTAGGCGTATATAAACCTTCCGATAAGTTACCATCGATAAGAGAATTATCTAGTCGGTTAAATGTGAATCCTAATACAATACAGAAAGCATATCGTGAATTAGAAAGACAAGGATTTATCTATTCGATTGTAGCTAAGGGAGTCTATGTTAGTGAAATAAATCATCAAAGCCAAAAAATTACAAAGAAGATGTTACAAAAAACAATTCGGCATGCCGTTGTACAATCATTTTATATTGGAATTAATGAAGATGAATTACATTCATTAATACGTGAAGAATTTGAAAGGAGTGTAGAAGATAATGATAGAAATCAAACAATTATCTAAGAATATTAATAATCAACAAATACTGCAAGATATTAACCTAACGGTACCTAAAGGATCAATTTATGGAATTATTGGTCCAAATGGGGCAGGAAAAACAACCTTGATTCGTCATATGATTGGAGCCTATATTCCAGATAATGGAGAAGTTACTTATGAAGGTCAAATGGTCTTTGAAAACAATGATATAAAGCAAAAGGTTGTTTATATTCCAGATGAATTTCCAACGACATTTGGTTCAAATATTCAAGAGATTGCAAAATTATATGCAAATATCTATCCGACTTGGTCGCAAGCCAGATATGAAAAATTGGTTTCTTTATTTAATCAAAATACCTTTAAAAAATTTAATCATTATTCTAAAGGAATGAAGAAACAAGTATTATTTGTATTAGCTTTATCTATTATGCCAGAATATCTTATCATGGATGAACCATTTGATGGAATTGATGTCATTATGCGAAAAGAAATATGGAAAATATTAACTGATGATGTTTTGGAACGAAATATGACAATCTTTATTTCTTCACATCATTTAAAGGAATTAGATGCAACTTGTGATACTGTCGCTTTAATTAATGAAGGAAAAGTTGTATTAGAATATAATTTAGATGATTTAAAACAAAAAATACATAAAGTCCAAGTCGCTTTTCATTCTATGGAAACCTACACTAAAGTTAGAGAAAGAATTCATGTATTGCATGAGGATACGATAGGAAAAATAAACACATGGATTGTTGAAGGTGATATCGATCGTATTATTGATCAAATTGAACTATATGATCCTTTAATTATTGAATCACTAACATTATCCTTAGAGGAAATCTTCTTATTTGCTTTAGGGGGTGAAGAGAATGAAATCCGTACGTTGTTTGATTAACCGCCCCTATTTAGAAAATATAATCAAACAGTATTCGTGGGTCAGTATTTTAATTTGTGGGCTATATTTGGTTAATAGCATTTTAGGATATTCTAATGATAATATATATAGCATATATTTATATTTTTTGTTATCCTATGTTATTATTTTTACGATTCCAATTTTATTATTTAGAAATACATCTTCATCAAATAATGCTAGTTATATGCTATCATTACCGATAAAACGAAATCAATACTTTGTGACAACGTATATTGCTGGATTGTTATTGATTAGTTTGCCTATTTTATTTATGTATTGTATTTTGTTTTTTTTGAATATATTTGATTATACTACTGAATATAGTAGATTTTTAGTTATTACTATCCTTTTATTGTTTTCTTATTATCATTTTTCATTATTAGCTTGCCAATTAGCAGAATCAACATTGATGAAGGGTGTCTTAACAATAGCATTTGCCGTTTTACCTGCTATTATCTATTACTTTTATCAAATAGCTTTAACTAGATTTACGATTAGCTTTTCAGCATCGTTATTTAATTATTCTTTTTGGCAATTATCTAATATTTCGCCATTAGTCTATGCAATAAGATTCCTTAGTAATGCTTACTATGTAATCGATATTGCTATTCTACCTCAATTACTAATGATTGTTGTTTGTTTTGGTTTATCATATGGAATCTTTGTGAAAAAAAGCTTTGAGAGTTTAGGCGGACTTATTAGCAATTCTAAAATTGGTTCTGTGATTAAATATATATTTGTCTCTAGTATCGCTATTGTCTTATTTTCTTTATCCTCAATGATCATTGACATCAAAACATTTAGTATAATTAATAGATTACGTTATTTTGGTTTATTATTAGCATGTGTTTTTTTAATCAGTATTATGATCGAAGTATTATTTACTTCGCTAATTAAATATAAGAAAATAATAATGCAGACATTAATTATATCAATACTATTATTTGGTGCTTTCTTTTGTCATGGTAGATATTTGGATTACCAAAACATATCTGCATTAGAGGTTTATGATATTGATTTGAACCTATCGAATTTTAGTTTTTATGTTAGTGAGTATGGGGATAAATATGTGAATAGAAAAGAAGAAATTAATCAATTAGCTATTGATTTTATTAAAGATATTCTTGATTCTCCAGAACATTTAAGAACAACGCAAGATGATGATACTGAAATGATGAGTATTTATTTGTATTCTTATGGACAAAGTGTCAATCGATATTATTATGTTGATCAAGAAGCATATCATTCTTTATTAAAACATGAATTTATTAATGAAATACTTGTAATGGAATATCAGTATTTATTAGATATATGTGATGATTATTCAACTATTTATGTTGAAAATCATCAATTCAATGAATATGTCAAAGTTTTAGATACCAAAACCATAAAATCAATGCTTTCAACTATAGATGTTCATCAAGTAATTGATTCAGGTGATCTATTTGGAGAGGATTATAAGTATATCAATTATACATTTTTCTCAGATGATCATGCTGGAAGTGTTATCAAATCTAATTATTTGTGGTTGAACTATTTGAGTCATGAGATTGCAAAGCAAGAAAGCTTATATAATGGTGTGGAATTTATGCAGTGTTATTGGAATATGTTAGAACTATCGTCTATCGAATTTAATAATCATAATGCTTTAGTTAATGTAGATTTTATTGATTTTGAAATTGAAGGTAGTATTTTAGAAGATATCACTTATGCTTACATTTATGGATCAAGTAGTGTGGTTAACAACCCATATTATTTGGTGAGTAGAACAGAAGATAGTTATCTATTTAGATGTGAGTGGTATCTTGAATCTTCAACTAATATTTTTCAAAGTGATGAAGATGATGTAGATTCTTATAATATGTATGCTGATGTGGAAATAGAATTTAAAAAGATTGATGGACAAATGAAGCTTATTCGTTTTGAAATAGTTGGAAATAATGTAGGAATAGAGGAAATATATGATGAAAAAGCTAATTAGTTTAATTATAAACGAATTAACACAAAGAAAAAATTATGTCATCTTGCTCATCAGTGTTTTGATTTTTAGTTTTACGCTATTCTTACTTGGAGGAGAGTACTCTCTAATTAAAACGATAAACTATACAGTAGGAATTCTAGACCAAGAATCTTATTATTTTATTGATATTGTTTTCTTTATCGTATTGATATTAAATAGTTTTATATTACCAAATCTGTTATTTCGTTATTTACATAAACCAACAGAGAGTCCATATGTTTCATCATTACCCTATAAGAAAAATGAATTATTCATTAGCAAATATATAGCTGGTATTATTATTGGATATATACCTTTAATTATTTATTTGGGGTTAATCTTTGTTATTCGTGGGAAAGTCGATTTTCTTATGAGTGCTTTACTGTTAGTTACTATTTTATTTTTCTATTACTATAATATAGGTAGTTTAGCTAGTGTATTGAGTGGAAAAGCTACTTTCCAAGTAATGCTAACAATTGCGTTTTATTTTGTACCTTTGTTTATTTATTATGCCTATATGGCATTAATGGCTAACACGATTGTTGGTGCTGTAAATACTGAATTATCAATCAATGTTGTTAAATATTTATTCGTATATCTACCAGGTATTAAAGATTTAGTTTGTATTATGGATACGTCTTTATGGAATGGATATCTATTTTATTCATTAACAAGTCTTGGAGCATTCGTTTTAACCCTTATTGTTAATCATTTTAGAAAAATAGAATCGTCGGGTGAAACATCAATTAATAAATGGTTTACTTTTATTGTCAAACATGTTGTCATTGTTGTTATTTCATTGATAATTGGAAGTCTTTATGTAACACTTTTCGGTTCTATCACTTTTGGGCAATTTATTTACTTTGGCATCATTATGGCTATGGTAAGCTATATAGTGGAGATGGTTTTTACTGGAAATAAAAAATCTTTTTCAATCTATAAAACGATGATACCTTTGTACTTAGTGATCGCTTTAATAACAAATCGTTACACAAATTATTACACGTATTATGTACCAGATACGTTTAAGAGTTTAGAGGTTACAACAACTGCTTATTTTCCTAGCAATGTCGTAATGTCGTATCGTGTAAATCAAAAATATTATGAATCATTTAAAGAGCTGCATGAAAGCTTAATTACTTCTGCACTAAATCAAGAAACCGCTAGAATAGAATTAAAAGAGGACGTAGAAATTAAAAACAATTATTATATGTCTTATACATTGACATTTCGTTATCAATTAAATAATGGAAGTATTGTATCTAGGCAATATAATGTAGACTATACGATACTACAGTATTACCTTTCACCTTTAGCAGAAGATGATGAGTATATTAAATCATACTATCAATCAACGTATGATTTATTAGATAGTTTAGATAATATTAATTATTTATATATTGATGATTATGAGTATCAGCTTGATGAAGAACTACGCGAAGAACTAAAAAAAGCGATTCAATTAGAATTGCTTAAAGATATTAATAATAACATAAATCCTTTATATTATTGCTTTAATACTGATTATCCTATACCAATGAATTATTATGACGAAAAAGCACAAAAAACAAGTTATAGTTATGAATATTATCAAACACCTTTACTAAGAGCATTAGAGGCATGTGGGCTTTATGGATAAATAAAGCAAATCATTTGCTTTAATTTGCTATGTTAGTATAATGTAAACTGAGGTGAGAGTATGAACGTAATAACTGAATCTGATTTTAAAACGGTTATTAATCAAGGTCTTGTATTTGTTGATTTTTATGCTGATTGGTGTGGGCCATGTAAAATGGCAGCTCCTATTTTAGAACAAATGAGTCAAAAATATATAGGAAAAATCAATATTGTTAAATTAGATGTTGATAATGCTAATGCAGCAGCAAGAGAATATGGAGTTCAATCCATTCCAACAATGATTGTCTTTAAAAATGGTGTTGAAGTAGATCGTCAAATTGGCTTTACTGGTCCAGTACCTATTGAAGAAATGATTAAAAGGCATATTTAAAAAAGCTATTTATAGCTTTTTTTCTTTAGAATAATTAAA
>Ga0153950_1000439_pt1 | contig 18595 bp, 16 predicted proteins | sample TSNJ034MetaG_FD_104737 | JGI IMG/M metagenome (GOLD analysis project Ga0153950, IMG submission 104737) | Attine ant fungus gardens microbial communities from New Jersey, USA - TSNJ034 MetaG | ecosystem: Host-associated > Fungi > Mycelium > Unclassified | place: USA: New Jersey, Wharton State...
GCGAGGAATTGGTTGCCCAGACCTTCACCCTCCGACGCGCCCTTCACGATGCCGGCGATGTCCACGAAGGAGACCACGGCGGGCAGGATCCGCTGGCTGCCGAAGATCTCGGCCAGCTTGTTCAGGCGCGGATCCGGGAGGTTGACGACGCCGACGTTCGGCTCGATCGTCGCGAACGGGTAGTTCGCTGCCAGGACCTGGTTGCGGGTCAGTGCGTTGAAGAGCGTTGACTTGCCAACATTGGGAAGTCCGACGATGCCGATAGTAAGAGCCACGGTCAACCATCATACCGGGAACCGCCCTCCGCCCCGCCGCCGGAATTAATGTCAGTCCCCCATGGCAAAGTGAAAGCCATGGAAAACATCCTGCTGGTTCTTCTCGCACTGCTGCTCGGGCTCGTCGCCGGTTTCCTCTGGGGACGCTCCAGGAACGACGACGGCGCACCGATCCTGCGCGCGCAGCTGCGGGACGCGGAACAGCAGCTCGGCCTCAGCCGGGAGTCTCTGGCGGACGCACGGGCGCGCGCTGAGCTGCTCGAACGCCAGAACAGGGCGCTCAGCAGCTTCGACGAGCAGGAGAACACCGTGCTTCATGCACTGGCACCGGTGAGTGAACGCCTGGCCGCGGTGCAGCAGCAGGTGGCCTTGCTGGAACGGGACCGCCAGCTCCAGTTCGGCCAGCTCTCCGCGCAGCTGAAAGCCGCAAGCACCACCGACGCCACCCTTCTGGAACGCACCCGATCCCTGGAAGCCGCGCTGCGGAACAACGCCAGCCGGGGTCGCTGGGGCGAGGTGCAGCTGCGTCGTGTCGTGGAGGCAGCGGGTCTGCTCGATCATGTGGATTTCCACGAGCAGTTCAGCTCAGTCTCCGGCGAAGCCTCGGTCCGGCCGGACCTCGTGGTTCAGCTGCCCCAGGGCAAGTATCTGGTGGTGGATTCGAAGGTACCGCTGAGTTCCTTCCTGGAAGCTCAGTCGGCCGGGGAATCCTCGAACCCTGAACGGAGGGCCGAGCTCATGAAGGCCCATGCCAAGGCTGTCAGGTCCCATGTGGACGCACTGGCCGCCAAGCGTTACTGGGAAGCCGTCCCGGCCAGCCCGGAACTCGTGGTCTGCTTCCTTCCAGCCGAATCCTTCCTCGCGGCCGCCCTCGAAGCCGACCCGGGCCTGCTGGACTACGGATTCAGCAAAAACGTCGCGCTGGCCTCACCAGCCACACTCATGGCCGTGCTCAAGGCTGTCGCCGTGACCTGGCGCCAGGAACTCCTGACGGAGAACGCCCGGGACCTCTACGACCTCTCCCAGGAGCTGTACACGCGGCTGGGCACCATGGGCGGGCACATCTCGAAGATGGGAACCTCGTTGAAGTCCAGCGTGGAGAACTACAACCGCTTCGTCGGCACGCTGGAAACCAGGGTCCTCACCACCGCTCGTAAAATGACCACTCTCAACTTGGGCGATGCCGAACAGATGGCTTCTCCGGCAGCCATCGAATCGACCCCTCGGGTGCTGACGGCGGCCGAACTCCTCGACGAGGAGGAACGCGCCGCGTCCTGACCTGCTTCGCAGGCGACCACCTCAGCCGCGGAATTCCCCGCTGAACACCACCCGGGCGGTCCCGCCCACCCAGAGTTCACCGTCAGCCTCACTGAGGGAGATCCGGCCGTCGCGGTTCAGACGAGTGCCCTGACGATTGCTGAACGATGCCATCGCACGGCCCGTTTCGATCATCCACTGGGCCGCGGAGGCGTTGAGACTCCCCGTCACCGGGTCCTCCACCATCGGGCCCACCCCGTCGGTGAAGAAACCCCGGACCTCAAAGGCGTCCTCGGAACCTTCAGCACAGGGGCCGAGCACACCGATGTCCCAGCGGCCGGGATGTCCACTGACATCCGGCTCCAGGCCCAGTACGGCGCGGTCGTCCGCCAGCAGCACGCCGACCCAGCCCGGTCCGTTGTCGATCCAGCGGGCCTCCACCACCTCCGAACGGTCGATGCCCAGGATCGCCGCCACCTCTGTCAGATACGACTCCTCGACCCCGCCCCCACGGATCAGGCCCGGGGCCGCAAAAGCCAGCAGCTCATCCTCCACCCGGACCGGGACCAAGCCCGTGCCGCACTCCTGCACGACCAGCCCCGGCGTCCGGGGCACTCCCCCGGCGTCAAGCCACGCGCGGGCCGTCCCCAAGGTCGGGTGGCCGGCGAAAGGCAGCTCCGCACCAGGCGCGAAGATCCGGACCCGGTAGTCCGCCGCAGCACTGGCGGGCGGCAGCACGAAGGTGCACTCGGAAAGATTCGTCCAGGCAGTGAACCGGACCATGTCCTCAGTGCTCAGCCCTTCGCCGTCGAGCACCACCGCCACCGGGTTGCCGCCCAGAGGCGAGGTCCCGAACACGTCAACCTGCCTGAATCGCCTGCTCATGATTCGAGGCTATCAGCCGCCCGGAACGTCAGCCGGAGCATCAAACCAGCACATCAGCCCAGCTCAGCTCGTCACAGACCACTCTTCGGACATGCAAAATCCCCCTGCGCCACGGCATCAGCAGCACAGGGGGACGTCACGGTCATTGAGCCCGGGAAACCTCAGCTCAGGGGCCGGTTGCCCCGCCCACCCAGGGCGCGGCTCGAATCGCCGGCGGCCTTCAGCGTGGCCCGGAGCTCCTTCGGCAGCGAGAACAGCAGGTCCTCCTCCGCCGTCACGACTTCCTGGACATCGGCGTAGCCGTAGTCGGAGAGCAGCCGCAGAACGTCCTGCACCAGGACCTCGGGCACCGAGGCACCGGAGGTCACGCCGACGGTGGCAACACCCTCGAACCAGGCCTCGTCCACCTGGTTCGCATAGTCCACTCGCTCGGAACGCTTGGCGCCGTATTCCAGGGCCACCTCCACCAGACGGACCGAATTCGAGGAATTGGCCGAGCCCACCACGATCACCAGATCAGCCTGCGGTGCCACCTTCTTGATGGCCACCTGACGGTTGGTGGTGGCGTAGCAGATATCGTCGCTGGGCGGATCCTGCAACGTCGGGAACTTCTGACGCAGCAGACGCACGGTCTCCATGGTCTCGTCCACGCTCAGGGTGGTCTGCGAGAGCCAGATGACCTTGTCCGGATCCCGCACCGTCACCTGATCCACCTCATGCGGCCCGTTCACGATCTGAATGTGCTCGGGAGCCTCGCCCGCGGTCCCCTCAACCTCCTCGTGGCCCTCATGACCGATCAGCAGGATGTCGTAATCGTCCTTCGCGAAGCGCACCGCCTCGCGGTGGACCTTCGTCACCAAGGGGCAGGTGGCATCGATGGTCCGCAGCCCACGGTCCTCCGCGGACTGGACCACGGCCGGGGACACGCCATGAGCCGAGAAGATCACCAGGGCGCCCTCGGGCACCTCGTCGTTCTCCTCCACGAAGATGGCGCCCTTCTCTTCCAGAGAGGTCACCACGTGCACATTGTGGACGATCTGCTTGCGGACATACACCGGAGGACCGTAGTGCTCCAGCGCCTTCTCCACGGCGATCACGGCGCGGTCCACACCGGCGCAGTAGCCGCGAGGGGCGGCGAGCAGGACCTTCTTCGGCGCGGTCACGGGCGCTGCGGCTTCCACATCCTCGCGGGTCCGGCGCTTGCGCGGGATGGAGGGCATGGGCACTGAGATTGCGGCCGAGGTCATGACATCCATTCTACTGAACCGGCCACGGCCTCCGGTGGTGAGCTGCGTCCCAGCCCGTCACCGGAGGCCCGGCGCCGGCTCACTCCTCGGACGGGCCTGCGGCTCCTGGCTTCTTCACCGCTTCCTGGACCAGCGCGAAGGCCACCAGATCCACCGGCCCAGCTCGTAGCTGAGCGCCGGAACCAGCAGCGAACGCACCACGAAGGTGTCCAGCAGCACGCCGAACGCCACGATGAACGCGATCTGGGCGAGGAAGAGGATCGGGATGACGCCCAGGGCCGCAAAGGTGGCCGCGAGCACCAGCCCCGCCGAGGTGATGACCCCGCCGGTGGCCTTCAGCCCACGGAGCAAGCCCTCCCGCGAACCGTGCTTCCTCATCTCCTCCCGCACCCTGCTCATGAGGAAGATGTTGTAGTCGATGCCGAGCGCCACCAGGAAGACGAACCCGTACAGCGGAACCGCGGCGTCCGCCCCGGGGAAATGGAACACGTGATTGAACACCAGAGCCGCCACACCCAGCGCCGCACCGAAGGACAGCACGGTGCTCAGGATCAGGAGCACCGGAGCCACGATGGAGCGCAGCAGCAGTCCCAGGATCACGAAGATCACGGCGAGCACCACCGGGATGATGAGATTCCGGTCGTGCACCGAGGCCCGGTTGGTGTCCAGGGCCGTGGCCGTGACGCCGCCCACCAGGGTGCCCGGCACCTTCCGCCCCACTGTCTCGCGCAGTGCGGTCACCGTGCGCTCGGCCGCCTGGGAATCGGGGGCATCGCTGAGGGTCGCCTGGAGCAGCACCTTGCCATCCGCGACGGTCGGAACCGCGTTCGCTCCCGCCTGGCCGCTTCCCGGGGCGGCGCCCTGCGGCGCTTGGCCCTGCGGCGTCCACGGAATCGACCCGCCCGGGGCCTCCTTGGAGCTGACACTCACCGATTGAACGCCCGGCTGCCGGGCCGCGACGGCAGCGGCATCGCTCCATCGCTCTTCGGGAACCACCAGCAAAGCCGGGCTTCCCGATCCGCCGGGGAAGTGCTCGCCCAACACCCTCTGCCCGTCCCTGGCCTCGGAATGACCCAGCACCAGTTCCGATTGCGCAACGCCGGATGCCTGCAGACCGGTCACCCCGAAGCAGGCCGCCACCAGGATCACCACCGTGCTGGTCCAGATCAGCCGCGGACGACGGCGGATGGCCGCAGCGAGGCGGTCCCAGACGGTTCCGCGCGGGGGCACCTGGTCCGCTCCGCCGTCGTCGTCCACCGGCCGGGGACGGCGCGGCCAGAAGGCGGCCTTGCCCAGGACGAACAGCAGAGCAGGGAGGAGGGTCAGCGCCGAAAGCATCGCGAAGACGATGCCGATCGCCGCCACCGGGCCGAGCGCGCTATTGGACTTCAGATCACTCAGCAGCAGACACAGCAGCCCCGCGATCACGGTTCCACCCGAGGCGACAATGGGTTCGACGGACCGGCGCAGCGCTGTGCGCGAAGCGATCCAGCGGTCCTCACCGCGTCCGATCCCGTCCCGGTACCGGGAGACATACAGCAACGAATAGTCGGTGGCGGCACCGATGACCAGGATGAACAGGATGCCCTGGGTCTGGCCGCTGAGCAGAAGGACACCGGCCTTCGCCAGCCACCACACGGTCAGCAGCGCGACGCACAATGCGAAGACGCTGCTGAGCAGGACGGCGAGCGGCAGCAGGAGAGAGCGGTACACGATCACCAGGATGACCAGAACCGCTATCAAGGAGACGCCGAGCAGGAGACCGTCGATCCCGGTGAAGCCTTCCAGCAGATCCGCGGTGAACCCGGCCGGCCCGGTCACCTGTGCCGTGACACCGGAAGGGGCTTTCTGGCGCAGATCGTTCCGCACCTCCTCCACCACGGCCCCCACCTCGGAGGACGAATCGATGCTGACGAACGCCTGAACGGCCTTGCCATCCTTCGAAGGGATGGCCGGAGAGATCTCACCCACCACACCGGGGCGGCCCTTCAAGCCCTGCAGCGCGGCGGAGACCTCTTTGGTCTGTTCCGGGTTCAGCTTCGTCTCCGCCGTGAAGACGACGATGGCAGGAATCCTGCCGGGCTCATTGAAGCCGGGCAGAAGCTTCTGCACCTGGGTGGCCTCGGCCGAGGCCGGCAGATAGCTGGTCTGGTCATTGGAGGAGACCTCGTCCACCTTGCCGAAGTACGGGCCTCCGACACCTCCCGCCACCAGCCATCCGATGATGAGCAGGGACGGCAGGAGCACCCTGATCCATCGGGCGGGACGCTTCGCCGCGGCCGACGACGGCGAGCGCCCCTGGAGTGCTGCATCTTCGGTGGTGCGTGCTCTCATGATTGACCTCGCTGCTTTCCGGGAGCCGCACCGCCCAGCTCAGCGGGCGTGAATTTCCCTCCAACAATTGGTTTCTAGCCAGGCTAGCAATTAGCTGAGTTGAAAGAAAGCCTGAGGGTACTCTTGGGCTATGCCAATCCCCACCGAGGGCGAGCAACGCCGGGCCGCGTCGCTCTTTCACGCCGACGTCATCGACCCTCAGGGTGAGCTGATCGACATCAGCGCCATGGCTCCGGAGGACATCAGCCAGATCAACACGCTGATGGACTCATTGGCAGGACTGAGAGAAGCCGAACGGCGGCTCTCCGAAGCCTCCCGCCGGTACATGAAGCTCAACGAGTCCGACATGAAGGCCCTGCACTACCTCGTCGCCGCCCGCAACCAGGGAACCGTGGCGACTCCCGGAGGCATCGCGGCGCACCTGGGGATCTCCACGGCATCCACCACGAAGCTCCTCGACCGTCTGGAACGGGCCGGGCACATCCTCCGGCAGCCCCATCCGAGCGATCGGCGCGCCCTGGCCATCACGGTCAGCGAAAGCACCCGCGCCGCCGCGATGAACACGGTGGGCCGCCAGCAGGCCAGGAGGTTCGGGGTGGCTGCACGGCTGACCTCCGCCGAGCGTGAGGTGGCCATTCGGTTCCTGCAGGAGATGGCCCGGGAGCTCACCCCACCACCGGAGGGCTGGGCCCCGGCAGAGAAAGGCTGAACCGGAGAAGGGCTGGACCACCGGCCTCCGGCAGAGTGCTCAGCGCCCCGGCAGGAACCCGTCGTCGTAGCCGTCCTCGCGGGGCGCGGACACCTGCGCTGTGCGGATCTCTTTGCGCCGCCGGATGGATTCCACCACCGTACCCACCACGAAACCGGCCAGGCCGCTGATCAGCAGCACCCAGAACGCCTGATCCACCTGCGCGGAGACGACGTCCCCGATCCGGCTCAGCAGCACGCCCTCAAGTTCGCCGCCCATCCGCTGCCCCAGCACGGTGACCCCGGCGAAGGTGAGCACCTTCCAGATCACGGCGATCACCACCAGGCTCACCCCGCCCACCATGAGCAGGGCGCCCCGGCGCCGGGCACTGACCAACGCCAGCAGGAAAGCGAGAGCCGCACCGACGGCCAGCGGCGTCCCATACGGGGCGATCCTGAGCACCGGTTCGATCATCTGCCGCTGGCTCAGGTCACCCATGCTGATCAGCGCCACCTTGGGCCCCGCGACCTTGACGGGGAGCTTCTTGTCCGCTTCCTTGACCACCAGGTCCACCAAGGGCGCAACGTCCAGCGTGAAGGCGGTGGTGGAGGACTTCGACTCCGCTCCGATGGTCAGCGCGTGGCTCCGTTCCAGAGTGGAGTTCCAGGCGTCGGGGTACCCGGGAAGGTCGAACATCCCGTTGGCGGCGGCCGTGACGGCCTTGGTCACCACGGATTCCAGGTGCTCAGGCACGGGCGCTTCGGACGCGACCCGCCGGCCGATGGCTGTGGCGAGATCCCGCTTGAAGGATTCATCCTGGCCCAGCGGACTCATCGTCTCCACGAACCCTGTCCGGTCCACGACGTTCTTGTCCAGCCACAGCACAGGTCCCGCGATCAGGGTCAGGACGAAGGACAGGATGGCCGCGAGGACGGCGATGGTGGTACGCACCGTGGCCTTTCAGTTGGCGGGAAAGCTGATGTCCGGGACCCGCGGGCGGGTCACCGGGAGGTCAACTGCCAGTGTAGTCGGCACGAAAATGTCCCTGCGCCTCGATAGGGTGAAGGGAGGAACGGCAAGAGTGAGGAAAGCACATGAGCGAACCGCAGGACAGTCCCGCGGCCCTGCCTGCCACCGCGGGCGAGACCTCTCCGGACAACCCCTGGCCCCTGCGGCTCCTGTCTGAGAAGCTCAAGGCCCACATCGACCGTACCCCCACGGCCTGGGTGGAGGGTCAGATCATCGAGCTGAACCACCGTGGCAGCGCCTCCTACCTGACCCTCCGGGACGTGGACGCCGAGGTCTCTCTGCCCGCTTCCATCTGGGCCACGAATCTCCACCGCATCGACGCCACGCTGGAGCGGGGCTCCCGGGTGGTGGCCCAGCTCAAGCCGGAATTCTGGCTCAAGACCGGGCGCCTGAACATGTCGGTGCGGGACATCCGCCCCGTGGGCCTGGGTGATCTGCTCGCCAGGATCGAGCGTCTTCGTCAGGCACTGGCCGCGGAGGGCCTGTTCTCCGACGAGCTGAAGCGCCCCCTCCCCTATCTGCCGCACCGGATCGGCCTGATCACCGGACGGGACTCCGACGCCAAGAAGGACGTGCTGCGCAACGCCGCCCTGCGCTGGCCCGCCGTCGAATTCGCGGTCCGCGAAGTCGCCGTCCAGGGCGTCACCGCGGTGGGGCAGGTCACGGCGGCCCTGGCCGAGCTGGATGCGGATCCCGAGGTGGACGTGATCGTCATCGCCCGTGGCGGCGGCTCGCTGGAGGACCTGCTGCCGTTCAGCAATGAAGAGCTCATCCGTGCCGTCAGCCGGGCCACCACCCCGGTGGTCAGTGCGATCGGTCACGAGGCGGACCACCCTCTGCTGGACTATGTGGCTGATCTGCGGGCATCCACCCCCACGGATGCCGCCAAGCGGATCGTCCCGGATGTCGCGGAGGAACTCGCGGGGCTCGCCTTCGCCCGGGATCAGATGCGCCGCATCATTCATCAGAAGGTGGACCGCGAGTCCGAACGCCTGGAGCAGCTCCGCTCGCGCCCGGTGCTCGCCAACCCTCTGACCATGGTGGACTCGCGGGCCGAGGAGTTGCGGCGTCTCCGTCAGGGTTCGACGACGTCGCTCGCCTCCGCTCTGGCACGCGGCCAGGATCAGATCACCCACCTCCGGGCCCAGCTGCTGGCCCTCTCTCCTCAGAAGACGCTGGACCGCGGTTACGCCGTGGTCCACCTCGACGGCGGGGAGGACTCGGGAGCGATCGTCCGGGACCCCGCCCAGGTGGCGGGCGGACGGGATCTGCTCATCCGCGTCGCCGGAGGCAAGTTCACAGCGCAGGCCACCCCCGCGGCAGGAGAGAAGGCTCCGGCGCGTCCGGTGGCCCGCACCCGGAAGAGCACCACACCGAAGAACACCGGGAGCGGCACCGCTCCCCAGGACGTGAGGAACTGACACCATGGCCGAGAAGAACCCCACCGCCCCGGACATCGCCAAACTCAGCTACGAGGAGGCCCGGGAGGAACTGCTGAACGTGGTCCAGCGCCTGGAAACCGGGGGCAGCACCCTGGAGGACTCTCTGGCGCTCTGGGAGCGTGGCGAGGCACTTGCCGCCCGCTGCGAGGAATGGCTGGAAGGTGCCCGGGCGCGGCTCAAGGCAGCCCAGCCGGACACCGAGGGCTGAGCCGGCCCTGCCGCCGGTCCGGTGTCCCGAACCGGACCAGGCCCATGAGGAACCAGGAAGGGCCGGACTGAGTCTCTGCTCAGCCCGGCCCTGTCATCCGCTTCAGGAGGCCTGGACCGCAGCGATCTGTTCGGCCACATCGAATTCGGCCGCGGGCCACTGCGGGTCGATGTCCTCCAGCGCGTCGATCAGCAACTGCTGCACGGCGATACGGGCGAACCATTTCTTGTTCGCGGGAACCACGAACCACGGCGCCGCCTCGGTGGAGGTTTTTTCGAACATGGCCTGGAAAGCCGCCTGGTAGTCCTCCCAGAAACCGCGTTCCTTGAGGTCCCCGGTGCTGTACTTCCAGTGCTTGGCAGGATCCTCCAGCCGTGCCAGCAGACGTTCCTTCTGCTCGTCCTTGGAGATGTGCAGCATGACCTTGACGATCCGCGTCCCCTCCGCGATCAGCCGTTCTTCGAACTCGTTGATGGCGGCGTAGCGGCGCTCCAGCTCCGCCTCATCGGCCCAGCCGTGCACCCGGTGGATGAGGACATCCTCGTAGTGCGAGCGGTCGAAAACCCCCACCATGCCGGCGCCCGGGACTTCCTTCTCGATGCGCCAGAGGAAGTCGTGGGACTTCTCCTCCTCATCGGGGGCCTTGAAGGCCTTCAGGCGCACACCCTGCGGATCCATCGCACCCACCACGTGGCTGACGATGCCACCCTTGCCCGCGGTGTCCATCGCCTGGAGCACCAGCAGCACACGGTCAGGCGAGCCGCCCTTCGACGCCGCGAAGAGACGCTCCTGAAGTCCCGCGAGCAGGGTGTCCTGACGCTCCAGGTGCGCGACCCCGTCGTTCTTGCGGCCCGGGAAACCCGGGGCGGAATCCGGATCCACCTCCGCCAGGCGGAAGCCCTCCCCCACCCGCAGAGTCCCAGACGGATCGCGGTCGAAATCCACCACATGCTTCTTCGATGCCATGCTCAGTTCCTTCCCCAGAGGGTGTGCGGGCTGTTCAGTCAGTTGCCGGGATACCGGCTCAGGAATTCGGCCATGCGCCCGATCGCCTCTTCGATGTCCGGCACGGCGGGCAGGGTGACCATCCGGAAGTGATCCGGGCGGACCCAGTTGAAGGCGCGCCCATGCGAGACCAGGATCTTCTGCTCGCGCAGCAGGTCCAGGACGAACTTCTCGTCATCACGGATGTGATAGATCTCGGGATCCAGCTTCGGGAACAGGTACAGCGCGCCGTGGGCCTGCTCGGTGCTCACACCCGGGATGGCGTTGAGCAGTTCGTAGGCCTTGTTCCGCTGCTCCAGAAGCCGGCCTCCCGGGAGGATCAGGTCATTGATGCTCTGGTATCCGCCGAGTGCCGTCTGGATGGCGTGCTGCCCCGGGACGTTGGCACAGAGGCGCATATTGGCGAGGAGGTTGATGCCCTCCAGGAAGTCCTTGGCCGCGGCCTTGGGTCCGGAGATGGCCATCCAGCCCGCGCGGTAACCGCAGATACGGTACGCCTTGGAGAGGCCGTTGAAGGTGAGACAGAGAACGTCGTCGCCGGCGATCTTGGCCGTGTTCACGTGCACGGCGTCGTCGTAGAGGATCTTCTCGTAGATTTCATCGGAGAAGACCACCAGGCCATGCTTGTCGGCCAGTTCCACGATCGCCCGGACGGTGCTCTCCGGGTAGACGGCGCCCGTGGGGTTGTTCGGGTTGATGAGGACGATGCCCTTGGTGCGTTCGGTGATCTTGGATTCCAGATCCGAGATGTCCGGGGCCCAGCCTTCTTCCTCCACGCAGAGGTAGTGGACGGGGCGGCCGCCGGCCAGGCTCACGGAAGCGGTCCACAGCGGGTAGTCCGGGGTGGGGATCAGGATCTCATCGCCGTCGTTGAGCAGCGCCATGAGGGAGAGCGTGATCAGCTCGCTGACGCCATTGCCGAGGTAGATGTCATCCACGCCGATGTTCTGGATGCCGCGTGTCTGGTAGTACTGCGAGACGGCGGTCCGGGCGGAGAAGATACCGCGGGAATCGCTGTAGCCCTGCGCATGAGGCAGGTGGCGGATCATATCTACCAGAATGGCGTCCGGCGCTTCGAAGCCGAAGGGCGCGGGGTTGCCGATGTTCAGCTTCAGGATCTTGTGCCCTTCGGCCTCCATCTGCTGCGCAGCCTCAAGGATCGGTCCCCGGATGTCATAGAGGACGTTGTGAAGCTTGGTGGACTGCTTGAATTCTGCCATTTACCAAATATGCCATATGAGGCAGGCCCTACCCTGTGATGCCCCTCTCTTTGAGCCACGAGAGGGCCACTTCCCGGGGAGTGCGGGCCTGGTCGCCACGGATCGCACGGTTCATGGTGACCAGGTCGTCGGCACTGAGGGTCCTGGAGACGTTGTTCACGGCGTCCCGTGCCTTGTCCGGAAGCGCCACCTCATTCACCACGGGCAGCACCTGTTCTGGCAGGAGTGCCTTGCGAGTGTCTTCCAGGACCACCAGGTCGTTGTCCTCGATCGCCGGATCGGTGCTGAGCAGGACCGCCACCTGAGCCTCGTCCTCCAGGAGTGACCGGAGCGGCTGTGGGATGGTGTAGTCACTGCTCTGCTGCCCGGTGGGGAGTGAGGGCCCGCCATCCGGGCCGGTCTTCATACCGTAGGTCAGGAGCCGCTTGGGGGTGCAGGAGTAGGCCGATTTCAGGGCTTGCGAACCGTACGGGGTCCCGCTGAAGTCCGCCGCGGCGGCGAACACGGTCTGCGAGCAGACCTTCCCCAGGTCGTCCAGTGTCTTGAGCTGGTACTTCTCCGCGGTGACCTTGGTGACCACCACCGCCTCCCGGTCCTGAGCGCCTGAGGCGTCGAGGATGGCCATGGGCTTCCGCAAGGCCGCGGTGATGCCGGCTTTCACCGCGTCATCCCCGGTGTCCTTGGCACTGCCTCCCAGGGCCTCCAGCAGGCTGCCGGAGTAGGCGGGGACCAGCTGGACCGATCCCGAGCGCAATGCCTCCAGGGTGGCCGCGCGGCCCCCGACGTTCAGCTTCACGCTGCTGGGAACCCCCGCGGCCCGCAGGGCGCCGGAGTACAGTTCCGCGATGATCGCGCCCTCCGCGGTATCCAGGGCGCCGACGACGACGGGCCGCTGCGGCGCGTTGCTCGTCACCGCCGGACTCGGGGCCGGCTGGCCCGGTGTGCAGGCGGTGAAGGCGGGCAGGCACGCCAGAACGGCGGCGGCCATCACGGTCCGGGGAACGGCTGACGGACGCATCGGGGCCATGGGGCACTCCTTTGAGAGGGCGTTCAGGGACGGCGCGAGAGCCTGTCCAGCATATCCCGCGGCCCTGCACCGTCCCTGGCCGGCCTTTTTCAGGCCAGTTCGGCCTCCGTGATGACGTCCACGCTGGTGGCGCCCAGCTGGGGCTGCTCCCGCAACTCGACCGTGCCGCCACTGAGCCCCAGTTCCAGGACGTGCACCGTGTTGCGACCGGGTGTGAGGAGGGGCGCGGGCACGTAGAGGGTCTCCTGCGGTCCGATCTCCCAGTACCGGCCCAGCAGGAAGCCGTTCACCCAGACGAATCCCTTGGTGGAACCGGGGAGCGCCAGGTAGGTGTCGGCGGGGGTGTCCACGTCGAACTCCACGGAGGAGAGCTCCGCCAGTTCCTCCTCGTCCCACTGGGACGGGTCCACCGCGAGGTGGTCCCAGCCGAGGGTGTAACGCTGGTTGACGAGCACGCCGCCCAGGAGGCCCTTGCGCTGGCCGGTGTACGGGCCATAGTTGATGCGCCCGAGATTCTCCACCAGGATCTCCAGGATCACTTCGCGCCCATGACCCTGCACGGCCAGCCCCACGGCGCCGGTCTTGTCGTCCAGGATGCCCACCGGCTCGCCGTCGACCCAGAGCTGGGCACGGTCGTGGAGTTGCGGCAGCTTGATGAAACACTCCTGGGGAGCGTCCTCGCGGCCCGGCAGGACCGCCGTCGCGCGGTGGAACAGCAGGCCGTGGTGCTGCCCCATCTCCTCGAAGCTCAAGGGTTTCTCACTGGGGCGGTGTTCCCCGGCGTTCACGGCCGCGTCGAGCCCTGCCCTGAGGAAGCCGAGGAGCGGCCGGCGGGCGGCCGGCAGGTCCAGGGTGCGCGCACGGAGCACGGGTGCCGGTTCCAGAAGCTCAGCCGGGATGGCGGGCCAGTTCGCCTCGGCCAGGCCCTGAGCCCGCAGGAACTCCGCACGGATGGCATGGAACTTCTCGGTGAGAGCCCCGTTCTCCGCGATCGGCGCGTCGGAGTCGTAGCTGGTGACGGTGGGCTGGATGCCGCCATCCTCATTCGCCCCGGCGCCCAGCCCGAAGTTCGTCCCGCCATGTGCCATGTAGACGCAGACCGAGCCACCGGCGTCGAGCATCTTGCGGATCTCGGCGGCCGCCTGGCTGCCGGGACGCACGTGGTGCGCTTCGCCCCAGTGGTCGAACCAGCCGCCCCAGAACTCCACATTGAAGAAAGGCTCGGATGGCCTGCGCCGCTTCCACACCTCGATGGCCTCGTCGCCGCGCGAGCCGAGGGTGGCGGTGGCCCAGATCTCCGGAACGGCACCGCCGTCGAGGTAGTAATCGCTGCCACCGTCCGCGGTGAACAGCAGCTCGGTGATGCCGCGCTCCCGGAGGGCTTCGGCGCTCCAGCGGATGTACTCGGCGGAATCGCCGTAGCTGCCGTATTCGTTCTCCACCTGGACCGCCACCACAGGTCCACCGTGCACGGCCTGCCGCTGCGCGATGACGGGGACCAGCTGGTCCAGCCATTCGGCCACCGGTCCGGTGAAGCGGGGGTCCATGGAGCGGAGCATGATGTCCGGCGTGCCCGTCAGCCAGGACGGGAACCCACCGTTGTCCCATTCGGCGCAGATGTACGGGCCGGGGCGGACGATCACGTCGAGCCCCAGTTCCCCGGCCAGGTCGATGAACCGTCCCAGATCCCGCCAACCGCTGAAGTCCGGTGCGTCCTCCCGGCATTCCTGATGGAAGTTCCAGGCGACATAGGTGTCCACGGTGTTGGCGCCCATGGCCCTGAGACGGGCCAGACGGTCCTCCCACAGTTCGGGGTGAACGCGGAAGTAGTGGATGGCGCCTGCCAGGATGCGGTGCTCCCGGTCCCCTTTGAAGAGCCGGGCGTCGCGGTAGCTGAGAATCGGAGTGGGCATGGCTCCAGTCTAGGATCAGCAACACACTTAATCGATACAAAATAAACATTTACGCACAGTCTGATTCGCTCCCGAGATCCGGGGGCTCGGCGTAGAGTGGCGCTGTGACGAACCTCGACCCGTCCCCGGAACAGCAGGCCTGTCCGGCCCGCACCACCGTGCCGGAACCGTGCCTGGAACTCTGGCCGGAGCGCGAGGTGCCCCTGGGCGGTCTCCGCGCCATCACCGTCCAGCGGACCCTGCCCCTCAAAGACCTCCCCACCATCGGCGCCTGGTGCTTCCTGGACCGCTTCGGGCCTGAGCGTGTGGCCATGACCGTTCTGCCGCACCCCCACATCGGGCTCCAGACCGTCACGTGGCCGTTGAAGGGCGAGGTCCGCCACCGGGACAGCCTGGGCAGCGACGTGACGGTGCGGCCCGGGGAACTCAATCTGATGACGGCCGGCCGCGGGATCGCCCACTCCGAGTTCACCTGCCTGGACGGTGGAGAGATCCCAGTCCAGGAGGGCCTGCAGTTCTGGGTGGCGCTGCCCGAGGAGCACAGGCACCGCGAGCCCGCCTTCGAACAGCACCAGGATCTGCCCTGCGCTTCCGGCGATGGCTGGGAAGCGACCGTGGTGATGGGCTCCCTGGCGGGCGTCAGCTCCCCCGCGAGCGCGTTCAGTCCTCTCGTCGGGGCTCAGGTGGACATCGAAGGCTCCGCCGTCATCCCGTTGGAGCCCGGTTACGAACACGCGCTGCTGGTCATCGATGGCGGCCTGAGCATCGAGGGCCAGACGGTGGAACCGGGTCCGCTCCTCTATCTGGGTGGCAAGCGGAGCAGCATCTCCGTGGACGCCGGGTCCGGAGCCCGCATCTTCCTTCTGGGTGGGGAACCACTCGGCGAGGACCTGCTCATGTGGTGGAACTTCGTGGGCCGCACGCACGAGGAGATCGTGCAGGCCCGGGAGGACTGGGAGGCCGGCGGAACCCTTTACACGGACGACGGCGTGGCTCCCCTGGCCGCGGAGATCGCCGGGTCACGCTTCGGCTGGGTCGCCGGTCACCAGGGAGGCGACACCCCCGAGGCGCAGGCCGAGGTGGGGCACATCCCCGCTCCCCCTTTGCCAAGCGTGACGCTCAAGCCGCGCGTGCGGCGTCGCTGAGGGCGGCGTCGTCGGCTCCACCTGCCACGGCACCCGGCCTAAAGCTCTCGGCTGTGAAAAACCGCCTTGAGGTTCAGCTGTCGCCTCAACCGGCTCTCCGTGAGGTTGTCGACCAGGACCGATGCCCCGACCCAGTTCGCTCCAATGGTTTCAACAAGCCGCTGCAGTGCCAGGAGCTGACCACCGCTGTCGATCAGGTCGTCCACGGCGAGCACTCGGTCCCCGGAGCGGATCAGGCCCTTGGGAAGTCCCAGTTCAAGGTGTCGGTCCTTGTAGTCCGGTGGACTGGTGACCGTCATCCAGGGATCGCTGTCGAAGGACGGCACCGGGTCCTTCCGGATCGGGCAGAAACCCACCCCCAGGCTCGTGGCCGCAAGCGCGCCGGTGATGTATCCACTGGCGGAGGGGCCGACGACGACGGTCGGCTTGGCCGTCCGGAACGGCTCAGCGAGCAGATCACCCACACCTGACACGACGTCCGGATCCCGCCACCAGCGGTAGAGGTTGAAGAATTCGCGCCCGGTGTCGGGACTGGTTTTCCACTCGAATGACTCCGCCATCCGTCGGCGGAGTTTTTCACGGTTGTCGGCAGACATGGGTCGCTTCCTCGCTACACCGGACTAGTTCGGAGCCCTGGTCTCCACGCCGTGTGCCAGGTCTGCCCACAGCCGGTCGCGCTCCGGTCCGGAGACACGGACGACGTCATAGCTTGCCTCCCGGCCGGTTCGGGAATCCAGCGTCGTGAAAAGACCAGACAACATTTCCTCCACAGTGATCCACGGGCTGTAATCCTCTTCAAGGAATTCGCGCCGGCCGTCTGACCAATGCACCTGGCTCCACATCCATTCTTGCCGCAGCCAGAAGAACGGAAGTGAACGCATGGGGCCGACCGAGGTTGTCACCCACCCTTGAGGGTCCCCGTCCAAGGACAGTCGCCACACCGCGTCACGAAACGGATTCAGATGCGGGTCCTGGGGCCAATCCGTCTTGTCGAAACCGAACCACCCCATCCCTCAGTTGTAACAGCCCGGAGGTGATGAGCTGAAGTCGGTCCTCATGTCGACGCCTCCTGTGGCGGGCCGGTCTTGTCGCCTCCCGCACCGGCGGCGTGAACCCTCAGCCGGCAGTGAGCAACGCGACCGCTCCGAACACGGGTTCCTGGTCCAGGACCCGGACGTCGTGGTGACCGCGGGCGGCCAGGCTCTCACGGAACGGGACCGAAATCTCGGGGACGTGCTGCCCCAGGCCGCCGCCCAGCACCACCGGTCCGGCGATCCCGAGGTTGTCCAGCACTCCGAGGGCCAGGGTCGTGAGTTCGTCCGCTGCCCGGCTCAGGATGTCCTTCGCGCCGTAGTTGCCGTTGCGCGCGGCATCCACCACCACGCGGCTCCTCTCGGCCCAGTACCGGCGGCCCTTGTCCGGGTGGTGGAAGGCCGCGATCAACCCGGCGACATCCGGAACGCCGACCGACTCACAGAGAGCCAGCGCCAGGGAATCCGCTTCCTGCCCCGAATTGAACCGGCGCAGCGAGTGACGCACGGCCTCACGGCTCAGCCAGTACCCGCTGCCCTCGTCGCCCAGCAGGTAACCCCAGCCGCCGTAGCGCGCTTCCCGGCCGTCGATGTCCCGGCCCCAGGCTGCGGTGCCCGTTCCGGCGATCACCGCGACACCCGCCGTCGCGCCCGCTGCGGCCAGGAGAAGTTCGGAATCGTGGACTACGGTGATGTCCGCTCCGGGGACGTGAGGCTGGATGAGCGCCGCGAGCGCGAACTTGTCCTGCTCGGTGTCCACACCTCCCGCGCCCACCACCACACGGTCCACGGCGGTGGGACCGAGACCGGCGAACAGTTCGGCGAACGCTCGCTGGGCCGCCTCCACACTGACGTTCTGCACATTGGCGCTGCCCACCGTCAGATCGGCCACGATCCGGCCGCCTCGCAGGAGGACTCCACGGGTCTTGGTGCCGCCGATGTCGATGGCCACGGATTCGCGACCGGCGGAGTCGGGGAGCTCAGTGGCAGGATGGCTTGGAGTAGTCACGAGTTCAAGGGTACGCAGGAGGGAACCCCATGTCAGGAACCATGAGCGGCACGCCGCTGCCGTCCCGGGTGATCGCAGCACCCATGGCGGGAGGAACCAGCAGCACCGGATTCGTGAGCGCCTGCCTGGAGGCCGGCGCCATGGGGTTCGTCGCCGCGGGCTACCGGAGTGCCGAAGCACTGGGCACGCAGTTGCACGACGTCGCCGCCCGCGCCACCGCGCTCGGCGGGGCGCCCTTCGGGGTGAACCTGTTCGTCCCGGACACCTCGCCTGTCGATACCCAGGCCGTCCGCGACTACGCCGACGCGCTGCGGCCCTGGGCCGGCCGGCTCGGAGTCGCCGTCCCGGAACCGGTGCTTGACGACGATGACGACTACCCCGCCAAGATCCGCCTCCTGTTGGAAGAGCCAGCCCCGGTGGTCAGCTTCACGTTCGGCATCCCCTCCCGCGAGGACGCCCTGGCCCTGCGGGAACGTGGCACCCGGCTCTGGGCCACGGTGACGCACCGGGCGGAGCTTGAGGCCGCCCTGGCGATCGGCGTCGACGCCATCGTGGTGCAGCACGAATGCGGGGGCGGCCACTCGGGGCGTTTCCTTCCCGGCGAGCCGCCCGTGGCGCAGGACGCCGCCGCGCTGATCGCCGAGCTGTCCCCGGGCTGCCCGGTCCCCCTCATCGCCGCGGGCGGCATCATGTCCGCGGCTCAAGCACGGGAGGCGTACGACGCCGGAGCCTCCGCCGTGCAATTGGGCACCGCGCTGCTGCGGACGCCGGAGTCCGGGGCACGTCCGCTGCACAAGGACGCCTTGGGTGATCCCCGGTTCGGCGGGACCCGGCTGACGAGGGCCTTCACGGGACGACGTGCCCGGGCCCTGGAGAACGC
>Ga0153950_1000441_pt1 | contig 18570 bp, 25 predicted proteins | sample TSNJ034MetaG_FD_104737 | JGI IMG/M metagenome (GOLD analysis project Ga0153950, IMG submission 104737) | Attine ant fungus gardens microbial communities from New Jersey, USA - TSNJ034 MetaG | ecosystem: Host-associated > Fungi > Mycelium > Unclassified | place: USA: New Jersey, Wharton State...
CTCTACTTTATAGGGTTCATTAAGCTCCTTCATTAATGCAATCGCCTCATTGCGCGGCAATTCAAATCTTTCAATAGGAGGATTCTCCTTGATTATTTTCTTCATCTCTTTTTCTATCGCCTGTAAATCCTCTACCGACAACGGCTCCATGTCAAAGTCATAATAATAGCCTTTTTCAATAGCCGGTCCAATAGCGCATTTAGCGTGGGGATAGAGACGTTTGACAGCCTGCGCTAGCACATGCGCCACAGTATGCCTAAAGGCCTTTCTGCCACCTTCTTCGTTAAAGGTCAGTATATTCAACTCACAATCCTTATCCACGATCGTCCTTAAGTCAACTACCTCGCCATTCACTTCACCGGCGCAGGCCACCCTTGCAAGACCTTCGGAAATATCTTTTGAAATGTCTATAATCGACATCTTACCAGCATATTCTTTGACTGATCCATCTTTTAAACTAATCTTCATAGCTCACATCTCCTTTTCTAGTCACTTCTTCAATACACAAAAAACGCCCCTCTCTCTGAAATCATACAGAGAAAGGGACGAGTCAATTCGCACTCGCGGTTCCACCCTAATTGTTAAAAAACCACTTCATTTGACGATAACGGAATCACCGGACCGGATTGGGGCCACTCAGAGGCAGTTTTGGGTCACTTCCTACTAGGATACTTCCAGCAAATGCATCCCTCTCTGAAGTCTTCCATGACTTACTCTTCTCTTCAACGCTTTTCAAAATCTAATTATTGTTACATTATAACATCTTTATTATCTTTGTCAATTAATTTTTAAAATATGCATAATCTGCGTGCTTAGTGCTATAACTTTCTCATCTTGTCATGTAAAGACTGCATTCTCCTATCTGTGTCATGAATGATCTCTGCACATTCACGCAATTGATTCGAGATTTCTTCCGGCACATTACCATCAGTCTTATATCTTAATTGATGCTCAAGGCTAGCCCAAAAATCCATGGCAGTCGTCCGAATCTGCACTTCTACTTTCATGTATCGCTTCTGGTCGGTAAAAAACACCGGTATCTCAATCACCATATGTAGGCTGCGATACCCATTCGGCTTTGGGTTCTTAATATAGTCCTTTACCATAAGGACATGTATGTCGTCCTGCTTCATAAGCATATCTGAAATCAAATAGATATCTGATCTGTAACCGCAGACAACACGGATACCGGCAATATCATGAATGTTCTCGACAATGGAATCCATGGATATCGGAAATCCTCTGCGGTGCAGCTTCTCAATAATGCTCTCCGGCCTCTTGATCCTGTGCTTTAAATATCTAATTGGGTTTCTTTGGCTTTTTATTTGAAATTCATCATTTAATATCTCCAGCTTAGTCTGGATTTCCTTGACGGCGGCAGTATACATCATCATTAATTCACTGAATTGAACGCCCATATCTTTAAGCTTGCCAGCTTCAATAACTTCTTCCTCGTTACCTAACAGCAGTCTCTCTAGATCACTAATCATTACCATTCCCCTTTTAGTTGATGGTAATATTATATCATTTTTCTACACAAATTTGAATAGAAATCCAAATTATTTAGTTATTTTTAAAAAATAGGCAAAATCAGTTCTCTTGAATATATTCTTTTATAAAAGACAAAACTTCATCTGGCTCCATGTGAAGTACAATTGCAAATTCATCGTATAGTATCTTTTCGGCAGACTTCATAAAGCGTTCGTCTGATATAGACAGCTTCTTGCCATCTTCCTTTCTGTTTTCTTCATGGAAATATAATGCTTTAATCAGCATTATGAGTTCTTCTCTGACACCATTTGCAAGAATCTTTCTGTAGGTTTCTTTACGTTGATTCTCGTTCTCAATCCAAATCGTATCTTTCTTCGGTATTGACTTAATCATTTCATACACTTCATCAGTAGTTAAAACCTGATGCATCTTACTTGTTAATGTCTCATTACCAATCGGAACAAAAATAGTCGCTTTAGCGTCATAAACAGGTCTCAACACATAATATATCTTCTCTTTACCTTCGCTGAAATCCTTTTTGATGATATCAACAATCTCACATACTCCTCTGGCGCCATAGATAACCAAATCTTTTACATTAAACATATTATTTTCACTCCATCATACTTCAAAAAAGAACGCATGATTTGCTCTTATGTCACTCAATGCAAACCACACGTTGAATTTACAATCTTGCTTAATTATAACATTTTTGAATAAGAATTGGTATAGGCAATTCTTACAAAGATATCACCTATACCAATTAGTCATTTCTAATAGGAAACTTCCTCAGCACCTCTTTCATCACTGACCTCAAGACTGAGCACGTTTAAAGCAACAAAATCATTCCCATTACGTTGAATCTTCTCAATGGTGGCAGTAACAATAATCCAATCATCTATTTCCGGATATTCACCATCATAGCGTATCTCGAAACCAATCGAAGCATCATCAATACAACAAGCCGGCCCATATCTTATGACATAATGACGCAAGATGCCTTCGATCGTATCTTCGGCCTGATAATAAAGACCTTCAATTTTGATGACTTTATCAAGATAATCTTCAGGATTTAAATAAATATCCTGGCACTGGGCCATGAACATATTTTCTTTGATTTCGTATACACCATCATCTGCAGCCTCGGTTTCATCAGTTGCCCCGGTTTCCGAGGCGTCGACACTCGTCCCTGCAATATTTTCTGAATCCACGATCTGGTCACTAGACACATCATTATTCCCGCAGTTAACCATAAGGCATATACATAAGCACCCTAAAAGCAGCGCTCCTTTTTTCATCCAACACCTCCGATCTTGTTTTTAAAAATTGCAATTATTGAAAATAGGCAGAATGCGACAAGGTTTACAATCACAACGCTGGCACCAGTCGGTGTTGAATAAACAAACGATATGATGATACCGATATAAAAACATATCACTGATAAAATGACAGAGCTTATCACCACGCTTTTAAAGCTGCTAAACAATCTCATCGACGTTAGTGCCGGAAAAATAATCAAGCTGGATATCAGCATGGCACCCATCATACGCATGCCAACCACTATTGTCAGTGCTGTTAATAGCGCAATAAGCATATTGTAAAATCCTGCTTCTGTTCCGGTAGCCTTGGCAAAGTTTTCATCAAAGGTTACGATAAATATTTTATTATAAAAAATCACATACAAAACTAAAACGATAATAGCTACCGCCACGCTGAGGGTGACATCACTCTTGCTCATGGCTAGGATGCTGCCAAACATATAGTTACATATGTCTGTATTCATACCTGTCGTCATAGAGACGATCACTACGCCGATGGCCAGGGCACTGGTAGATATTAAGGCGATTGCCGCATCACCTTTAATTTTACTATTTTCACTGATTCTAAGAAGCAAAAAAGCGGCTACTAAGACAATGGGGATAGATACTTTAAGAGGCGCTAAATTCAATGCCATCGCTATCGCCAAAGCGCCAAATCCCACATGTGATAAGCCATCACCAATCATGGAATAGCGCTTTAGCACTAAGCTGACGCCAAGAAGCGCAGAGCATAAGGCCACAAGCACTCCAACAATAAGTGCCCTGGCTATAAATGTATAGCTAAACAGCTCATTAAGAACTTCAAACATTCTGACCACCCCCTGACATTTGTTGATATATTGGCGTCAGCACGTAGTCATCTTTGCTTCCATAAAACAAAGCTTTCCCTTGCATATGCAATATTTTATTCCCGTACTTGACAGCACTGTCAATGTCATGGGAAATCATAATAATTGTCATGCCCTGCTCATTTAACTTGTTAATAATCTGATACAATTCACCAGCTATCACCGGATCAAGGCCGGCAACAGGCTCATCTAAAAGCAGAACCTTATCTGCTGAACATAACGCCCTTCCTAAAAGCACTCGTTGCTGCTGCCCTCCTGATAAATCTCGATAGGACTTTTTCCTTAAACTCTCAATATTCAAATATTTAAGGTTAAGCAGCGCTCTTTCTTTATCCTTTTTAGTATAAAAAGGCAGCATAGAGCTTCGGTTTAAACAGCCGGACAACACAACCTCACCGACACTGGCAGGAAAATCTTTTTGAACAATCGTCTGCTGCGGTAAATAGCCGATTTCATTTGGCTTGATGCCATTAAAGTTGATTTTCCCTTTAAATAGTTTGATCAGCCCCAGTATTCCTTTCATAAGGGTGCTTTTGCCCGAGCCGTTCTCGCCCACAATACACATATAATCGCCTTGCTTTAAGCTAAAGCTCACGTCACTAACCACAGGGGTCTTTATATATCCAATTGTTACCTTTTCGCAAGTTATTATATCCATATTAATTCAGTCCTTTTTCTAGGTTCTCTACATTTTGTCTCATAATGGATACATAAGTTTCGCCTGCTTCAAATTCGTCTTTCGTTACGTTCTGACAGGAATGAAGCAAAAGCATCTCGGCTCCCGTTTGCTCGCTGATTGCCTGAGCGATTTTCTGATTGCTCAGCTCAATGTAATAAACATATGGCAGGTCACCATCTTCGACCTGATTGATTAAATAAGCCATTGTTGCCGCATCAATCTCGGTATCATTACTACAGCCAGTAAAAGCGGCTCGATAAGAGAGACCGTAGGCATCTGAAAGATATCTAAAGGGGTAGCGATCACCAAACACAATCATGCTTCGCTTTCCTTCATCAGCCACTTTTTTAAAGTCTTTATCAATGGCTTCAATTTCAGCAATATATTCCTTTTCGTTATCCTGGTATGTGGCGCTATTGTTTGAATCAATCTCGCAAACAGCATTTCCAATGGCTTCAACTAACAATATGGCATTCTTCGGAGACGTCCAGATATGTTCATCAATTTCGGCTTCCTCTTCGTCCCCACCAGCTTCTCCTGCCTCGTCCGCTGACATCATGCCTTCTACCAGCTCTTCTTCAACATGGTCAACATAATCCATCAAGCGCAAGATCTTCACACCTTTAGCTTCTTCGGTCCTAAGTAGCTTCTCGACCCATTCCTCGCTTTCGCCACCAATATAAATAAATAAATCAGCATTTTCTATTTTAATAATATCGGCTGGAGTTGGCTCAAATGAATGTATCTCAGCTCCCGGCTTGATCAACACACTAATATCCGCATTGTCACCTGTTATGGCTCTGGCAAAATCATATGCGGGGAAAATCGTTGTCACAATACTTAACTTATCGTCAGCGTCGCCATTTGTACTTTGCTTATTAATAGAAGTACCATCTGCTTTTTGGGCGCAACCGGCTAAAACTGTCGCTATAAGCAGAACAGTTATAATTGTAGAAATCTTTCTCATCATAGAATACCTCCAAATACTATAGATTGTTAATGAGTCACCGAAAAGCTTCAATGATTCAATCGCACCTTCAATCCTATCGGCGTTTCAAAAACAATATATTTATATTTGTCAATGATATATCCATTTGTAAAGATTAGTAAAAATAATAAAAGCTGGACTGAAAGGAACAGACCCACGCTAAGCTTCCTTTGGTTGCTCCAAATGTTCTGGAACTCCTCACAAATCGCACAATGCCTGCTCTGACAGTCATGGTCGTGGTGGGCATATACAAAAAAGATTACGGTCGTCAGCAGAAACAGGCAAATCAAAGATAATAAAATAAAATCTGCTTTTGACTGTTTGTTATTCATGCACTTCTTAAACATATGACCTCCTGACTTTGTTGAAAGTGATTCTCATTGCATGGAAACATTATAACCTCATAGCTACTATCTGTCAAACAGCCTTTTTTAAATATATTGACCATTCTGGTTAATTGTGCTATGTTGATTTTAGCAAATTTTGATTTAGTAGCTCAAAAATAAACATAAAGGAGGCATCATTGCTTACTCGCTTTATTTTGCGTCGCGACCGGATCATGATATTATTGTGGCTTATTGTATTGGACGCCTATATGTATTGTCCTTGGCATCACTCTTTTAGCAGCAATTTTGGCTCTATACCTAGCCAAAATCAGGGATTTAGGCTCCGGTTTGCTGCCGGCACGTCCGGGGAAAGCCACCGCCGGCCGGTTATTGTCGACGCCGCTTGGATTAGCTTTTAGACTCCTTAAGCCCTCGATCATCATTTGGGCAGCAACAATGCTTTTATTAGCTGCAATGTACGGCTCCATTTTTGGTGATTTGGATGCTTTTATCGGCAGTAAGATATGCTCAAGGCAATATTTGTGAAAAACACTGAGTTTTCCTTTGCGGAGCAAATTATTGTTTTGTTGATGGCGGTCATGGCAATGCTTAGCACAATTCCCGTCATCTCTTTCATGCAAAGAATCCGTCAGGAAGAAAAATCAGGGCATACAGAGCATCTTTTAGTCAGGGCTGTGTCACGGTTCAGCCTGTTTGCATCATATTTCATAATCTCCTTGATTGCCAGCGTCCTTCTAATGTTTCTGACTGCCCTCGGATTCTGGTCGGCAGGCTCCATAACCATGGAATCGGCGCCCTCATTCGGGACATTTATTGAAGCTGCGATGGCTTATTTGCCAGCGCTATGGGTGATGCTGGAGCTTTCGATGGTACTGATCGCTTACCTTCCCAATAAATCTTTCTTAATCTATTTATATCTGGGCTTTAGCTTTATATGTATTTATATCGGAGCCATAGCGCAATTGCCGGAATGGGTGAAAAAGCTTTCTCTTTTCGGGCATATTCCGCAGATACCGGTTGCCGATATGGATGCGCCAAGACTTGCTATTATTACAGCTATTGCCATTATCCTCTTTATCCTTGGTTTTATTGGCTATCGCAGGCGGGATCTTACAATGTGAGCATGCTCAACTTTTATTAATCGATAAGTGACGTTTCATTGTTTCTAATATCACAAGAAATATTTCTTGGTATGCGCTCAATAAATACTTTTCATTCAATGGAAACGCTGCTTCTTCCGGCAGCGTTTCTATTGTTATGGCAGGCTCCCCAATTTTCTCTGAAAAATAGTTCACCGTATTCCCTCCACTAAGTGCGTCGGAAAACTCTTCCTTCCAGCTGCCTAAATCATACCCTGTGATTTTCTGTAAAGATAACGCCAAATGCCTGCTCTTTTGATTGTAAGCATGTGGCATTGCACTCCGATAATAATAAATAATTTTCCCTCGCGAATGAAAGTCCAGATAGGCAATAGAGTCATTTGCATTAAAGGTGCTAATTAAAGCCTTTGTTTCATTCTCGCTCTCGGAACACGGACTTGTTGGTTGAGGAATATAAGATGCGCAAGGAAAGTTTCGGTTAATATCGATACATCTCCCATTAAGCTTCCACTCCTTAGGGGAAATGCCTTGGCTCATAACTTTTTCCCGTAAAATTGGATCTCTGATACCTTCAAAACCTTCCGTGGCAATCACATAGCCATCAGGATTTAAAACTGGAATCATGCAAATAGAACAGCTATTTAAAAAATGACATAGGTCATATTTGCCGGCAATCACCTGACCTTTTTGATGGCATCTTAAATAGCTCTCTAAAATCTCAATTAAGATGGTCGGATTAATGCTCTCCCTTCCATGGACACCACCAGAACAAATCAAGACTTTTTCACCATGACCGATTTTCAGCATGGGAATTACTCGTCCATCATGACTTGCGCCTATTGTTTGAAATTCTGAAAGGTGAGAATATTTTTGGTATATCGCTTTGATCTGATCTATTATTTCTTGATAGGTTAATACTTTATTGGACGGGCTCAAATATTGAAACTCCTTAAACAACTTGTTTTCATAATGTATGATTTGTTTTGGGAGATTATGTAGCTGAATAAAGAAGCCCATAATATTATACTTTTTTTCTTATATATTGCATGCGCACAATATAACGATAATGGAAGTTTCGGAACAAGGATATAAAAAAACAATAGTACAACAATGTAAAGAAAATAATCTGCAAAGTTTATTTCAGCAGAAAACAATGTATATAACATCAACAAAATCACTGAACCTTGGAATGTAAACGCTACAAATAAAAGCATTATGGCATTTTTAATATACGATTTTCTAATCTTACCTTTAACATATCCGCTAAAGCCCTCAGGGATTATATCAACTTTTTCATGACATTTAAGCATGATTTCTTTTTACCCTTTTTGTCTTTGGTATTCGGTCAAGCCAAATAAGACACCAAATGGAAGGAGCGCAAGCGCAAATCGAAGCCAAATAGATATGCTTTGTCCATCCATTCTTTCTGAAAATATTTTTTTTCTAGGCTTCATTGCCTCTCTCCTCTACCGTTTCAAACATATTAATAAACACTGGCCTCCATTTTTCATAATCACCCCATACGCAATGGCCGCTTACCATTATCTGTTTATTTTTGATATTGCATATCATCATAATGTTATATGAATTGTCCACCACTGTGTTTGACTTATATTGAATAACACCCATCTCTATGCCATTGATTTCCTTTTTTGCCATTCCCAACCCATAGAAGCCTGGAGTGATTCGTTCTGTAACAGTATATATGCTTTTTAGGTTGTCGATAAAATCACCCTCCCCTCTTGTTTTTGTCTCTGCGATGATATACACTTCTTTGCCATTAGTAAGCATATGTTCTGGCCTTAAGAGAATATTTTTCTCTTTAAAATCCGCCTCAGTCATTTCGAAAAATCCGTCTGGCAAAGCTATAACGACATCCTCTTGTAAAATTCTTTGTTCTTCCATATGTACTCCTCCAAATCTGTTCATTTCTGTCTTCTGGTTCTAAATGCTATCTGGGTACGCTACTATATCAAGTAGTTCCCAAAATATTGCTTTTCTTATCCAAATCATCCACAAAGCCGATCCCGCCAAAATACACGTCAATCTGCGCCGTATATTGATTATTTGCCGACTTCAAGTTCTCTAAATGACAGACCAGCCCACGGATCGCCGGTAAATGAGTGCTTGAATAATAATTTCTAATACTATCATAAGACTCGCCATGAAGTTGCAGCTCAGTATCTGTAAATACATCAACAGAATGTTTAAGCTGTAAGACCTCACTAATGGCCTGTTCCAGATTCCCATTCATCTGTGTTAGCTGTGACTTAACACTATCTGTATACATATAAAATCCCATATGCCCTACTCCCCCTCACGCTGTAAAAGCATTTGCTGACGTTGATATTCAAATCGAATCTCCTCTTCCTCTTCATGCAGCATACGCCTTTGGCTTTGCAGCTCTTCTCTTTTCTCTTCTAAAGCGTTCATTATCTGATTTTGACAATAGCTAAGATCATCTTCAATCAGTTCCAGTTCATCATAGATTGGTTTGCCAGACCATTGCCCCGGTAATTCACTCATCACCCAGTGTAGATGGATTAACTATAAAATCATAGGCAGCAGCTGAAGGACCGCTTCCAAGTTTTGTGTAAGGAAGCTTTTCAATAAAATCACTGAGCATTGCTACATTTTGCTCATTGGTTATGATTCTTGAATCCTTGGCGCCCATCAGACCATTGGTGACTTTTTGATTTGAAGCATCACTGGCTTCATGAATCCTATCTACCAAAGAGTTTACATTTTCATTAGCGGTTTCGTTGGATTTTAGAGCATAGTCAACATATTCAGCGCCGCACATAATAGTGCCCTCAATGGCATTTACATCAATAGTCTCCAAGGCCTTAATATCTAGATTCCTGCAGAAGAAAATAAGGCCTACCCTTTAATATCCCCTAATGCAATGCCACATTTTGTCTCTTTGACTTTAGTTCCAAAAGCACCTTGTGGCTTAAGCTTTATTTCATGGGATCCTTTTCCTTCGCCACAAGATAAGCGTTTTTCCGTTCTTTTAATAAGGTCTTTAGTTGATTGATATTCTTTTTAACAACAGCCTTGCTGTCGGAATAGATCACGTTGTCCCACATGCGGTAGGGAGATAGCTCCAAGGTCTTTGAATCTATCAGAAATATTTGTGCACCCTTTATGTGATGCATGACATTGCGCAGGACGTTCGTCTTTCCGGTCTGGCTGCCACCGATAATCAACTGCAATGGTTCGTTTAGATCAACATATTGAACTAAAAGGCCGGTGACATCAATTCCTATTGGAGCTAACCTAGGATCACTTCTATATCCAGGGTATTCAGGAAATGCCTGATATTTCAATATCTCAGGTAAGACAGGAATTCCCATCGCCTTTTCTTCTTTAGATCTTTCGGCAATTTCAGCAATCAATTTTCGAATCTGGTTCCCATAATCGATATCATTCTCAAATTCTACCGGCGTATAAATCTGCACTATATTAACATTTTCAAGCTTGATCAGAGCTCTGCCCTTAATTTCCGGCAGCTCATAATCGCTCCTGCCAATAACTGACCTGGTTTCAGATTCCTCAAAATTAAATCCGGCTATTTTTACTTTGAAATTATTCATTATTGCATACTTGACCGCATTAGCTCTGGTAGCCGTCATTAAAAGATAAATCCCCAAGCCGCTTCCATCTCTTGAGACCTTCAGGAAAAACGCCTCCATATCATATCCGATTTCCTTAACAACATCAAAGTTATCAATCATAATCATGATGGCTTTTAGCTTTTCCTGGCTGCCTTGATTGTATACCTCGAAGTTTTGCGCCATGTGAGACGCTAATTTCTGTTTACGGTCTTTCATTTCATCGAGAACAAATGTCATAAACTTGCTTAGCTTATCCGAATCAACAATGGTCATATAATCCGCTACATGTGGTAGTACCCGATAAGGTATTAATGCGCTGTTGCCAAAATCGATGATATACATATTAATATTCTTCACTTGATTCTTAACGGACAATCCTAAAATAATGTTTCCTAGAAATACCGACTTCCCATAACCACTTGACGCAATGTAAATGAGATTGCCCTGCTTTAAAAAATCATACAGATACTCCATCTGTCTTTGTTCCTCAGGAATGTCCACTAAGCCTATAGCTCTTCCTTCTTAAAGAGGGCAGCCACGATCGTTTTACCATTCTAAGACCTTCTTCGTTGAATAATTGATGGATATATTCGACGACAACATCCAATTGTGTTGCTTTAATGGTGCTGCTGCGCTCACCCCCCCTTAAATCCTCAAATCCTCATTAATGACTTCACCTTGGCCCAGTTCCCAGCTCTGTCATAAAATCAGGCTGCTCTTTCTTAAGTTCGGAAAACTCATCACTGATTATCAAAAGATGCGGCAGCGGTTCGGAGACTTTTCCCAGTTTAAACAGTCGGTTGTAACCATTAATGTGATTCACATTATTTTTCCCGAAAATTCTTTGCCGTCTCTCCAGCTCACTTTTAATGGAAACCATAGCTCTTGTACTCTCTGCGCCATCAAGATTTGTGATTGTTCCCAACAGATGAGGCAGCTTGTTGAATAAGCCGGCCATGCCTCCACCTTTATAGTCAATTAATAAGAATCCAACTTCATAAGGATGAAAATTAACCGCAAGAGATAGGATATAAGATTGGAGGATTTCTGATTTGCCTGAGCCGGTCGTTCCCGCTACAAGCCCATGAGGCCCATGAGCCTTTTCATGAATATTTAATTCCACATAATCCTCTTTACTTCTGACGCCCAATGGCACTGCTAAAGATTTGTGGAAATCATTTCTTGCCCACCGTTGCTTAACCTGCAGCTCATCTGGTCTATTCACCTGATACATTTCGAAGAAGTCGATGCTTTCAGGGATTTGCGAAACCATCCCCTTCTTATGTATCAGGGCAGACAGATTTCTTGCCATCCACTCAAGATCAACTTGATTAATGCGTTCCAGATGATAGCCAATATTCATCATTTCTTTTTCATTAAGTAATAAGTTCCCCGTTATTGAATTCTCAAGAATATTAACGGTATGCACATTTTCAGGTAAATTTCCTTTAATATTCGTTGTATAAATAACGCTAAAGCCTAGCTCTTGCTCTTCACCCTGAAGATATTCCATAATCGCATGGTTAATAATAAGCTTGGGTTCATCAATGATAAACAGATAGTGTGGCAGATATTTAGTCTCCTTCTTATTATCCTCAAGTTTATTCTTGCGATCTTTAAAAACCTGATGGAGGCTTCCTAAAATCTGATCTCGTATTCTCTCATTATATATTTCGCCCCTTACATTAATTCCCTTGATTTTAAAATGTGGATACCATTTGATATAGTTAAAAGCTTCTTTATATTCTTCATTGTAGACAAAGACAATCGACAGGTCATGATAGCTCTGCATAAAAGTCAACTGTGCCAGAATGATTTTTAACTGTTCATGAATATGATTCTTCTCGCCAATAATCCCTAAATGAGCTTTTAATAAATCAATCGTTACCGGCTTTTCATTAATAAAACGGAAGTCCTCCTTAATTTCCCTAGCTCCATCTAATAGCTCATCTTTTTCAATCTCCAGCTCTGTATCCTTAAATTCAACTTTAATATCTGAGGTTCCATGATGATACCCCAAATTGATTCTAAGAAAATCATCATCAAGGCCCAATCATACCTCTAAAAAAGGTCATCAAACAGCCATCAAAATACAAGCTATCTCCTTCGATAATTTCAAACTGTGAAGCATCATAAAAAAACAAAAGCACACCATTAGTATGCTCATTAGAATGGCTCCTGTTATGGTAACCCCCGCAGCTTTTTCCTGTCGTTTAATATCATTTTTCACGATTTGACTGTCTTTAGTTGACATTACTTTTATAAAAATACTATCAAATTCGTCGTCTGAATTCTCATTTGTCATAATCATATGAAATATGCTGTCTTTCTCGGCTTGTTTTTGCTCTTTAAGTTTTGTTTCTCTTTTCTCGAAATCCTCCGTAAATACCGACCAACCATAAACGTCTGACAGTGCCGAATATTCGCCGGCACGATTCAGTACGTCATCAGGATCAAAAAATAATTGGCTGTTACCGCTTTCATCGTTGGTATTTTCGGTATCGGTATATGCAGTATTCAATGATTCACCTCTCATTATCATGTAACTTAGGCTGCAAAAAGCAACGTTGTTGACCTTTTTCAGCCCTTCTAACAGCATATCAATTATCTTACGCCTACTTGACCGGCCATACTGCTGTCTTTGTCCTGAACAGTCGCTACGATTTTGTCCATCTGGGTTGCAATGTCTTCAATCAAATCCCTTGCCGCTTCAAATCCCGGTGTCAAATCAACGAACTGATCAATATACTGCATGCTTGTTTCACCTTCCCAAACCTCCGGCAGCGCATTGACAACCTCAGCCATACTTCTAATTGCAGCGTCAAAATTCTCCTTCTCTGTCCTCAGTTTTTGTGAGGCAGTTGCTAAACCATCATAATCCCCTTTCATAAAAGTTTTCTTCTACAGTCTATCACATCTATTGTCTGATTTCAAGTTAATTTGTTTTACTTTTCACTTTAATTTGACGTATATTCAACAAATGCTTTCAGGTATTATATAATTATTGCTTTTTTATCGCCTAAAATAAACTAATCTGTTTATTTAAACAATAAAAAAAGCAGCTTCATTATCATATGAAACTACTTTTTTATTGTTTAGCTTTTTGACCAAAGCATCATAGCACTTTGTTTAAAAAATCTATTGTTCTTGGTTCTTTAGGATGCGTAAAAATCTCCTTGGGTGTTCCTTCTTCCACAATCAAGCCTTCATCCATAAATATGACCCGATCTGCCACTTCTCTGGCGAATCCCATCTCATGAGTCACCACTACCATGGTCATTCCCTCTGCCGCCAGTTTCTTCATGACTTCTAAAACCTCTCCTACCATCTCTGGATCAAGAGCACTGGTCGGCTCGTCAAATAACATGATATCAGGGTTCATTGCCAAGGAACGGGCAATCGCAACTCTTTGCTTTTGCCCACCGGATAATTGCCCCGGATATGCCTCTGCTTTATCTTCAAGACCAACTCGCATCAACAGCTTTAGACCATTAGCATTAGCCGCTTCCTTATCCATAATCTTAAGCTCAATAGGCGCCAGAGTGATATTTTTAATGACTGTCAAATGCGGAAATAAATTAAAGTGCTGAAATACCATGCCGATATTTTCTCTTATTTTGTTAATATCCACTTTCTTACCCATAATGTTCTCTCCGTTGACAAACACTTCACCATCAGTTATTGATTCTAATCGGTTGATACAACGAAGAAACGTGCTTTTGCCGGAGCCGGACGGCCCGATCAGACAGACCACCTCTCCTTCGGCAATCTCCACATCCATCCCTTTTAGCACCTTTAGCTTACCAAAGTCTTTCTTCAATCCCTTTATGATTATTTTATTTCCCATAAGCCACCTTCTTTTCTATGATCTTTGCAATTTTGGAAAGGACCGTGCATGTGACAAGATAATACAAAGCAACACTTAACCAGATAGCCATAACTAAAGATGCCGAGTTTGCTGCAAGAATCTTGCCATTATAAGTCAATTCCCGAATGCCGATAACAGATATTAAGGAAGTATCCTTAAGGGTAATAATAAACTGATTAATGATGGATGGCAGCATCGTCCGAAATGCTTGGGGAAGAATAATCTTCAGCATTGCTTTCCCATAAGGGAGACCGAGACTTCTTGCCGCTTCCATCTGACCTTTGTCAACAGATTCAATGCCTCCGCGAATGATTTCGGCCATATATGCGCCGGCATTCAGAGTCAACGTAACCACACTTGCGGTAAATGCACCACCGACGGTATTCCATGCAAAGCCAAAGGGCCTAAGCACTTGGGACATACCGTAATATATGACGAATATCTGTACTAACAAAGGGGTTCCGCGAATAACATCAATGTAGATAGTGGCGATAAGTTTTAATGGCTTGATTCCAGAAATACTTAACAAGCTAATCAGCGTTCCTAAGAGTGTTGCCAAAACCAGCGCCAGAATTGACATTTTGACAGTTTCCACCCAAGCATAAAGGAACGACTGTTGGTATTGAGTTATTACATTAATTATGCCCATTTTACCTTCCTAACTATTTCGAAATGTATGTGTTTAAAATTTCATCGTACTTGCCGCTGGATTTTAAGTTTTCAAGACCCTTGTTAAACATCTCAAGAAGCTCCTGATTTTCATCCTTCATCACTGCAAAGCCATAAGAATTGCCCTTCTCCATTTCAAGTGGAAGCGTCATACTAAGACCTCTGGAAATTTCATAACCTAAAACAGGGTAGTCTTCAAAGCAAGCGACTGAGGCGCCGGATAAGACATCCTGGTACATTGTCGAAGAATCTTCAAGCTGAATGATCGTAAATCCGTACTCTTCCTGAATGGATTCGGCAAAGGTGTTGCCTTCCGTTCCGATCTTAGTAGCTACTTGCTTGCCTCTTAAGTCTTCATAAGAAGTAATGCCCGAGCTTGGCAATACACCCATTCCTATACCTGAATCATAGTAGGCATCTGAAAAGTCATATTTCTTCTGACGGTCTTTCGTAATAGACATGCCGGCGATGACCGCATCTGCTTCACCAGCCTCTAATGCCGTGACCGCAGCCGAAAAGCCAACCGATTGAAGCTCATATTTAAATCCTTGATCCTCGGCAATAGCTTTTAATAGGTCTAAATCAATCCCGACCATGTTCCCTTCATCATCTTCGAACTCAAATGGCGCAAATGTTGTGTCCGTAGCGATCTTATATACCTTTTCTGTGGTTGCGACAGCGGCTTTATCCTCTCCACTTCCGCATGCTGTCATCGTCAACAGCATAACTAGAACTAATAAAAATAATACTGGCCTTTTCATATATTTCTCCTTCCAACCAATGATATTGAACATTCCTTTTCGTTCGACATATTATAGCACACAGATTTAAAAAGCGCAATAATGGTTAGAAACTGATGAAATCCGTTCAAATAAGACTTAAGACATACTCTCTGCTTGTCAGGCTTTCAAGCAGGGTAAATGCTCTTAAATCCTGTAAAGCGTGATAGAATACCATCAAGCGAACCCCAAAGGCTTCCCGTATCCCAACCAAAAATCTTCTGATATATACCGTCCACTGTCGCCACTACCTTCTCCCGATACTACGTCCCCCTTCATTTTTATATAAATGCATATTTCGTCACGACCTTCTATAATCCTATTTTATCGACAAAGTATAAACATTTATATGTCAATTTTTACGATTTTATGTCTATTTTTATCGTTATTAACTTCGCTTGCATGATTAGTTCTTCTCTTGGGCAGACAGCTTCTGCATTCTTTTTACTTCTCCTCGAGTCGGCAGTGATGATTGGGCACCTTTTCTAGTCACTGCTATAGCCGCCGCCATATTTGCATATTCTGCCGCTTGAGCAATCGTCTTCCCTTCTGCAAGGCCAACTGCAAGAGCTGCTGTAAAAGTATCACCGGCAGCTGTTGTATCCACTGACTTTACCGAAATTCCGGGAACATGATAGCGCTCGTCATTAAAATCATTGATAAAAACACCCTTTTTACCCAAGCTGACCATGACGCAGCCCACGCCGGCGGTTTTCAACTGATTTGCTGCTTCGTTAAGATTGCTTCCCACATCTTTGATGCCGGTTAAAATACTTAGTTCTGTTTCATTAGGTTTAATGATATCCACGTATGAATACAATTCTGCCGGAAATTCCTTCGGTGCCGGAGCCGGATCTAAAATCACCATCTTTCCGGCCTCTTTGGCACGCTTCGCAGCATACACGACTGTGCTTATTGGAATCTCCATCTGGAGAATAATAATATCATGTTCCTTAATCAAATCCATATGATTGTCAATATCTTCATTAGTCAGTGTGTGGTTGGCTCCGGGAATCACAATAATGCTGTTGTCACCCTCCTGATTCACCATAATCCACGCAATCCCAGTATTCACTCCAGCTCGGCTAATCACATTCGCCACAGATACACCGGCGCTTTTCAGGCTCAAGAGCTCCAGGTTGGCATTGTCATCTTCTCCAACTGCTCCAAACAGCTCAACATTGCCGCCTAATTTACCAACAGCGCATGCCTGATTGGCACCCTTGCCGCCAGGAATCAACACCATCTCACTTCCGATGCAGGTTTCTCCCGCCACAGGTATTTCCTCTACATTAACTACAAAATCAACATTCAGACTTCCGATGACCAGTATACTTTTATTATTTATTTTTTCGTTCATCAGGCACACTCCTCTTGGCATTATTAAAAAAGTATTGTACCTACATTGTGCAATATAATCAATCCATTGTCAATAACTCTTCCGATCCTATTTTTCTTTTTTGCTAAGACCTAATATCTCTCTTGTCTCCTTCGCCGTGGCAATCTCGCGCCCCGCCATTTTCCCCAGCTCACAAGCACGTCTTACCAGTTGTTCATTGGTCGCAAGCACCCCTTTAGACAAAAAGATATTATCCTCAAGACCGACTCGAAGACCGTTACATCCTGCAGCAAGACCAATAAGCATGCATGGCAAATGACTTTTTCCAATACCTGTAATTGACCAGGTCGCGCCTTTCGGAAGCTTTGGCAGCAAATGTGCCACGCTATCGATATTTCCAGGCATTCCCCCAGAAACACCTAAGACAAACTGATAATGCAGCGGGGCTTTTAGGATATCCTTTTTGAGATAGTAATCAACATTTCCAAGCATTCCCGAATCAAAGATTTCACATTCAGGCTTCACGCCAAGCTCGTTACATGTATTTCCAAGCTTCTCTAAAAAACCGGGGGAATTTAAAAACACATAACTATTGGACCAGTTCATGCTTCCTGGGTCATAAGAACACATTTCAGGTAATAGTTCATAAAGATGAGCTATCCGCATTTTATCTGGAAATTTAGACCCAGATGTCGTTAGATTTAATACTGCATCCAGATTACTCTTAGCCAACGCCTTCCGGACTTTTGCTACAATTTCAGTAAAATATCTGGTTTCCATTGTATTATTCCCTGCTTCATCTCGGGCATGAAGATGAAGTATTGAAGCCCCGGCGCTCACAGTCTTAACAGCATCCTCGGCAATTTCATCCGGTGTGACCGGCACATATGGAGATAACGCTTTCGTTGTGCCTGAACCGCATAAGGCACATGTAATGATTAATTTATGATTCAATCTTGTCCACCTCTTTATTTTTTAATATATCATAGCATTTCCACCACTGTTGTCTGTCCCATGCCACCGGCAACGCAAAGCGTTGCTAAACCGTATTTCAAACTGCGCCTGCGCATTTCATGGATCAATGTAACCATAATGCGGCAGCCGGATGACCCGACAGGATGGCCAAGCGCAATGGCACCTCCGTTAACATTGATTATATCCATCTTATCTTCCCAGCCAAGCTTTCGTATGCAACCAATACTTTGAGCTGCAAAGGCTTCATTAAGTTCGATTAACTGAATATCCCTCATTTTGATTCCAGCATTATTTAGTGCCTTTGGCACTGCTAAAACAGGTCCTAACCCCATCACCTTGGGATCACAGCCTGAAGTTCCCATGCCAATAATCCGTGCGATTGGTTTATGCCCAAGCTTTCTTGCCTTGCTTTCACTCATCAAAAGCATTGCCGACGCACCATCATTTCGACCGGAGGAATTACCTGCTGTGACACTTCCGCAACCATTGTTTCTAAAAACCGGCTTTAACTTGGACAGTTTCTCCAATGAAGAATCCCTCCTGACAAATTC
>Ga0153950_1000442_pt1 | contig 18482 bp, 20 predicted proteins | sample TSNJ034MetaG_FD_104737 | JGI IMG/M metagenome (GOLD analysis project Ga0153950, IMG submission 104737) | Attine ant fungus gardens microbial communities from New Jersey, USA - TSNJ034 MetaG | ecosystem: Host-associated > Fungi > Mycelium > Unclassified | place: USA: New Jersey, Wharton State...
TGCTGACTGCCTGCGTCAATTATCTGCGCCGTTTCATATATAGTCGCCAATAATTTAGGAGTCTCGCACTCATATTTTTCCAACGCCGTCCTGCCGGGGCCTATTATGCTTAACGTCCCGTCTGCATAATCTACATAATATGTTTTGCCCTCCAAATCCTCGGCCACATAAAAATCGCCATGTTTTAATAATGGATGAAGCTCCGGTATACTCTCAGTTCCGGCGCATCCAACCATGAGAAAGCTTACTGCCAGCAACAGTATAATCTTTCTCATTTCCATGGCCCGGTAATGATATCGTATACTTTACCGCCCGATACCATAAAATAATAGTAAATGTTATATCCCTCGTTATCTATGAACGGGATTCCGACATAATCCCTGGTTGTAATAATTTGCCCGTTTCTGTTATAACTGTTGAAAAAATTAGTGTAGTATATAGAGATTTGAAGTTCTTCATCCCCTCCCATAAGTTTGCAAAGCTTTTTAAGAGATTCGGGCGTATATATAGCCGCCATATCCGCTGTTATGGTAATATCCCGCGTTTCCTGTTCGAGCGATTCCCAGTCCGATAGTATTGATTCAATCGAAGCAATTATCTTTGTCGTCAAATTTTCTTTTGGTTTGGCGCTTAAAAAGAATAATACAACTGAGATGAACAATAATATTAATGCGGCGGCGGTTATTAAAAGGACAAATAAGTTTTTTTTCTTCATTTTTTTCACTCCTTTAAATCACCTGGGTATGTGCGCTGTGGCGATGCATATATCGTTATAGCGTACATAGCCGGTTGTTGATAAGATATTGTCGTATACCCGCCAGTCGCTTGTATCAACGCGAACACGGTTTTTGCCAACGTTTGCGTATCTTCCGGAAGATATGCCTCCGGTTACGTTTGGGTCCTGTATAATCATTTCCTTGAAATTCCCTGAATCATCAGTTGTGTAACCGCACAAAATCATCATATGCCCACCGGTTGTATACGGGCCGATGGCGCCGCCCCTGATGACCATAAAGCCGCCGCTGTCAATAGTGGTTTTGATTTTATCGACAGTCAGCGCTTCACCTGTATATATAGTCCGCCATTCATTACTCAAACCTGTAAGGTTCATGTAATAGGGGAGACCGTTCCAGTTATATACCCCGCCTGTGCATATATTGTTACCTGTGTTCCCAAGAACGGGATTAAGTGAAAGCGGCGTGAAGCTGTTGTCATTTGTTATTGACGATATAGCCATAGCCATTGAGGTGTAACCGCAGCCGGCCGCTCTGTATGTAGAATTGGTAGACGTGTGGTTTAGTACCGTACTTGCCCACGGCCCCCTTGTCTGTACGTAATATGAAAGCTGTGTTAAGTGAGTGTTACCGTTAACTATTTTAGCGTATGGAAGATAATACCCGCCTTCGTTAACACTGCCTCCAAGCGGCAGCGCGTCATTAACAAAGACAGAATCCTTGACTCTTTCGTCCCGGAACGGCTCCTTTTCTCCCACGCCTATATTACTGTAAATATCCGCTTTGTCTGATGTTAAATAAATGCTGTTGCTCCCGGGATTGTCGCCAACCGGAAAAAATATCAGTAACAGCAATGAAGCGAATATGATGGCTAAACAAATAAACAGATTTTTCAAACTAACGTACCTTTATTTCGATAAATACCTGTCCGATTTGGTTATAGTAAAGTGTGACCATATCATTTTCGGACAAGCTTTTGAGTTTATCTAAGGTTGGGTTTATAAGCCTGTAAGTGCCTACCGCATAATCAATATCCTCGAACTCAATGCCCACTTTAGCGGTCAATTCAGGACTGTACACCGCATATTGCTCAAATTCCTGTCCGGCCCTTGCTTCCACTGTTTTTGACTTAACCTCGCTTATGTAGGGCTTGCCTTGTTTTGCGCATGAGGCTAGTATTAAACAGCACAACGCAAGAAGAAAAAGTATCTTTTTAGTCAAATGTCATCCCTCCGTCTATTATTTTCGTTATTATCCGGTTTGGTGTTACTGTTAGGCGGTAATTATAATAAACCTCGCCAAACTGTAATTTGACCGCGTATTCTCCGGCATCAAACCGTATATCAATAAGCCCGATTTCCGGAAACGGCTGCTCTTCAAATTCAATAGCCGTTTCTTCGCCGAGAGCTTCGAAAGGCTCGTAACCTTTAAGAATATCCTCAACTATCTCGTTGATGAAATATTTTTGCAGTTCTTCGCGGGAATATTGGCGATAGGCCGCCGTTGCGTAAACCGTCACCGCATCGCTGATAAGCTCGTTCAATGTTATTGACGGTTCTTGCAGCGGCGTTTGTGAAACGGTTTTACCGCCAATGTCCACAAAAAAAATAACCGGTAAAAAACCGATTAATAAAACGATTGCCACAATTAATAGTGTTTTAAAGGACTTTATCCGCATAGCTCTCACCTCTTTTTATTAGTGGAAAAAAATCTCCGGTAAAACCCCCAATCTTTGATTTTCCTTGTAATAATCATTGTATTGGGTTCTGTTTGAAGCGTATTCCGCATAGAACGCATTTTCAGCCTTATAACCGTCCGGCTCATAAAACACCAAGCCATACTCCTTTGTAATAGCCGTAGCCTTGTTTTCTACATAATAAAGCACTTGAAAAGGATTGAATGAATTAAAAAGATCGGCGTATTTAACTCCATAAAAGCACTGCCAATGCAAATGTGCGCCAGTTATATTTCCGGTGCGCCCTATCTGACCAATCTCCTGTCCTTTCTTTACGGCGCTGCCTACCGCCAGTGATGTGTCATACGAGTTCAGATGAGCATAAATAACGCAAAAATTACCTATCTCAGCTGAGTGGTATCTGACAGTCAGGCAAATACCATAGCCTGAGTTGTTATTTGGATTTGATTTTATATCTACAACACTGCCATCCCCGATTGACAGCACGGCGGAACCGATCTTTCCGTTTGCAATATCGAAGCCTCTGTGGTATTTAGGCGACCCTCCGTCCAGTATTCTGTATCCGATCAATGACGATATATAGAACCCTTCGCTGCTGTTGACCGGCATTATCCATTCTCCCGTATCTTTGCCGCTGTAATTATTTGACCTATCGGCGTTAACCGGAACCGCTGCGGTATCCGGTCCTGAAAAAGCACTTTGCCGGTCATAAACGGCGTAATACTTATTGTTTCCTATGTATATTGTCGAATCCACCTCGTCATAATCGTTGGGGTAGAAAATCAATATAATAAATAATGCAAGCAGACAGGGGATGATATACTTCATTCCGCAGTTAATCCAATAACCTCGATTTTTTGCGGTATGTTTAATCTGCGTTCAATGCATTCGGACAACTCATCCGCGTTAAACTCTACGGCTCCTGAATAAATCATTCTGGTAAGCTCGTTTACTATATGCTTTCTTAGCGTGGCGGCATTGCATTTTAAAGGCTTATCCGACGCTATCTGACATGTGTAAGTTAATACGTTGCCCGATGTATTAACTAAAACGATGTCATTTATCGGCGTTATTATTTTAATCACCTCTTTGTTTGTCATAAGTTATCGCAAATAAAAAAGAAGCCAATTGGGATTGGCTCCTCAGATTATCGGTTTATGAATTTTATTGCAATTTCATTGCATCAGCGGTTTGGTTTTGTTTATTCGGTAATTAATAGACATTCCGTTGCTTATACAGTTAGTCCCATTCAATTTCATCGCCCTCATCTCTGATGATGCGGTACAGCTCTTCTTCATTTTCAATAAGATTACAAATAATCTTTACAAGCTTTTCTGCCCTTGCCTCATTTTCAGGAGTCAAGGGATAGTATGCGGCATACATTCCGGCTTCAGGATCTGTTTGCATCCCTTCCAGTACATCCGGAGCGTAGTTGGATAAATAGTAGTTAAAAAACGCTTCCCAGTTGTAGCCGTTCATGTAGGCGCTTCCATTGATTCCGTTCATCTTGTTGCCAATATCAAAGGGCTTATCTTGCTCAATGTTGAAGCACACTGAAATACTGTCGTCATGCTTAACGGTGCAAGCGTAGTCGTCCATAAAAGCATCCTCCTTAGTTTTTATTGATGACATTATCTTTCATTATGCGCCTGCCAATTAGGACAGCCTATTAAAATGCGCCATGTAAAGATGAGCTTTTACCGGATTTAACCGGCTATTCACTTCATGCTACTTTATAAATTTAACTGCGGTGCCGAAAACAGTAACTTCCGCCGCGCTTTGCATTACGCTGCTTGTCGAATATCGGACACATACTATCGCGTCCGCGTTTAATTTCTTTGCTTCTTGAATCATCCTATCAGTGGCTGTATTTCTGGCTTTGTCCATCATCTCAGTGTATGAGGTAAGTTCGCCGCCCACCAATGTTTTTAATCCGTTCATAATATCTTTTCCGGCATGAACCGTTTGAATAGATGAGCCTTTAACCAACGAGATTGTTTCAATATCTTTTCCTGAAATAAAGTCAGTTGTTACAATAATCATTTTGTATTCCTCCTCGTGTCTCTTATTTTAGAGTGCGTTTTACTGATGTGTTTCAATTCACCATGTTGCAATTTCAAAATTATTCTCTACTTTGTATTATATATAGTCGCTGTTCGCGGGTCAATTAAATTGATTCATAAATCTTTGCTCATCTTACTGCGTTTGATGTCACTAAATACGCCACTGTATGCTTCCATGCCGTATCTTCAAATGTTTCGTGAAATTTCCGCCATAGTTCCAAACGCAATTCTTCAAATGCGGACTGACCGGTATATCTATAATAGCTATTCTGATTGGCAACAGCGATAATATAGTTTGAATATTTAAGAACACGCTCAATCTCTGCTTTGCTTGGAACCGGAGTGGAATACTCAAGCTTATTCATAATTTCGGATATCAACAAAATCCCTTTTATTGTATCCCGGGAAGAAACCTTCGCCACAGGTTCAAGAATAACTTTTGTTTTCTTCAACTCATTATTATTTATCGTTCCGACCAAACCGTTCATAATATCCGCAATATTCCAACGGCTGGAATAAGTAGCTTGTCTCCAAATCTTCGTTTCATAGTTTTCGTCATAATACTCGCTGTCCTTATTACGAACGCCTAATATTTCATCCTGAACTTCTTTGAGAAGAACGTGCCATTCCGAAATAGAGCCTTCTTTTTCTTTGCCTTCTAAATAATAAATGTATGACTCTTCCTTAAGCGTATTTGTCCATCCGTAATACTGCCGCGTTTCATAATCATGCCGGATCTTTTTTGTTGGAAATAAGCCATAATCTTGTGGTATCACAGGCGGTTCAAATTGGCTTGGCGCCCAGTCATAGAAAAATTTCAAAGTTTCATTAACCATTCCGTGCCTGACATCCACGCTAAGCCCTCTGAACTTTATCATTTTGATTATTTCCTGATAGTCCATTTCAAACAGATTCATGTTAAGAAATGTGTATTTTCTGCCGTCAACCGGATAATTCAAAATAACACGGTAATCATGGCCGGGGTCTTTGGTAATAAAGTTAAACGCGCATATAGCCGACCTTAAATCATATCCGGATAAATAATAACCGCGTTTCCAATACCTCTCCATCAGTGAAATCATCTGGTTGTTTATACCGTTGAAATTAGTAGAAAATGGCTCCATATCCTCCAGAATTTCAGGATCTATCTCCCATTCCAAACACTCGTCAACTGTCGGGAGCATATCATATTCGCTTACGCACGACTTGTATTCGTTGTTTTCTACCTTCGTGTTCCAATCAATCTGATCCACAATGGTATTGTCAATGTCAAATATATAATCGGCATAGACCGATTGATTAAGCAATACTATGAGAGTTAAAATTAAAACTATTGATTTACCAACGTCCCGCATACCGATTTTCCACCACCATATATGAAATTAACGCCATAACCGGATACGTATCGCATCCGGCATAGCTGCTGATTTCCGTTGCCCTGCTCATAAAGTATTCCTGTCTTGCGAATCTGCTTGGTTGGTGCTGCCAAACCAATAGTTCAAGCTCATCCTTGTATTCAAGTATCTTTTCGACGCTTTCCCGTGCGGAGTCGCTTCCGAGCAAACCCGTACCGCGGTTATGTGCCCACATCAACAGCGTGACTTTGCCATACCGGTCAGGCAAATTATCCAATTCGGTCAAACCCGATCTTCTTATTGTTTCATTATACACAGCTAATGTTTGATTAGCCGCGTCCGCGATAGACCATCTGTCTGCGTATGTACCCTGTTTCCAAATAATATCCGTGCCGGTACCGGGATTTCCGCCAAGCTCAAGCCAGCAATCAGTTCGCGGCTGGCCGTCTATGGAACCGATAAGCCCAAAATCATCGGGTATAAGCGGTTCCGTATTTGCGCCAAAGAATGATTCCATTTGAAACGGGCCGATGGCGCCGCCCGTACGCCTTGTTACAAGGTCGTCGCCGCCAATCCGCCGTACCTCGCGCCAGTTGTAATTTAATAAATAGTCAGGGTTATCCCGGGCGGCGAAAGTATCTACAGGCCATGAAAAAATAATATCGCTTTCGTTTTCTCTGTAGTTGTACTCAACCGCACCAATGGCTAAAAGCCACAACGGGTCTTTGACCGGGATATAATGCGCTCTTTCCATATATCTGTTGATTATAGAAGCTGCATCGTTATTCAACTTTATGTATGTTTCGCCCATTCCTGGACGGTATGCGTAGCTCATGGGCTGTAATTCCTCTAAGGCGTTTAATGGGCTTGTGATAGAAATATCAAACATTCCGGTATCCCATTGCAATTCGTTAAAATCAAAATCGTACTCTTGATTGTAAAGCCCCGGCAGCAGACCATTACTCGGATATGATAAAAGGCCGGTGTTATCATTTTCGCCTGATACCGGCGCTGATAAAATTCCTTGCCGCTCATCAGTCGAATCCGCAGGCACGGCTGACATAAGCGCAGATCTGTCCGCCAATGGGCTGGAGTTTGATAAAAGCCCTGCTTGTCCAAGCACGGAATTAATTGGGAAAGATACTGCCAGCAGGACTAAAATAATTACCGCATATTTTTTATTCCTCAAACCATTTCTCCTTTCACTTTAAGTTTACCATTCACCCCGCATGCGGTGTTCCATAGCCAGCCTCGCTATAATTGACGTGATGGCGTATGATGGCCGATGAATGATTTGGTCGTAATTCTCGCGGGACAGCCTTGACCTGACGCCTTGCAAAAAAGTCAGAAATTCCGGGTCGCCCGTCCATTTACGTATGACAATGTCGATTGCGCCCTTGCACACTTCCGAATCATAGGCAATATGCCCTTTGGGATGCTCGCGGGTAACATACGCGTCAAGATAGGCGATTACTTCCGGGTCGCCTAACGCTTTACAATATTGGAGAGTCCCAATCTGATTTGCGGGCCAATAAGAGGCCATGACAGCTTTGCTGTCTGTGGCGGTAAACACGCTTTCGCCTATGTTATGGGCAAGGGCGATTGCCGCCTGAATACTGTAATCATTTAAGCTGTTGACTACTTCTTTTGCTTCTCTATTTCGTGTGGAGTTAATATTTTTGTACAGCTTTCCTATCGCCAGATTAAGCGCGTCGATTGGATTTGCCCTGTCGCCCGCAGCGCCGGATTTATCAAGCCTTGTCGTACCGCCGATTGCGCCAATTTTACCGAGGTCGCTTTCAATAGCAGGGCATTCCCTTCCGTAAGTGGCTGTCAGTTGGAGCGCCCCGTACCATTTCCCGTTGCTGCTTTCTCCGGTGCCGATATCCCTATAAGTCACAGAGATAATTTTATTTGGATCGCCGTTTATAAAATTTCTCCATAAATCCTCCGAATTGCCCAGCCACATAAATAAATCGGACGGAACCGGGTTTTTCTCTGTTGGCGCGCTTGACATAATGCTTAACGCCGATATCGCCGGTCCGCCGGGATATTTGTTTTTGCCCGCCGTTGTATACCGAACCGCGTATGTATACAGGATTTTGTTGATCTCAGCTACATCGGGGTCGATATCCGGTGAGAATTTTATATCGCCCGCGGCTATATCACCGGAAATGTCAATCGGTACATGCGCCGTACCGCCGCTTGTCGCCAGCGCTCTCTCGTATAGGTCATATCTTTTATTCGATTGCACGTATATGGTTGTTCCACTTGTCAGCTCGTCGTCAGAGTTTAGTGGCAAAAAAATTAAAACAGCCAACAGGCATATTATAAAAACCGGGTATATGGCTGCACCCTGGGATTTACGCATTCATTTATCACCTGCCTTGTCCGCCTGTCAGGCGTGGTATTCTGAGGTGATAAATTTCTCTAAAATAAAAAGGGCGCCGTTAAAGGCGCCCGAAGCTATTATGTATATATCTTTTTCTTTTTAAGGAAACAGTACCGGGATGAGGGCTGAAAATAAAACCGAAGAAAGAAACCCGATAATAATGTACTTAATCCTTGACGCATTGGGGTTGAGCCTGTCTATGACACGTTCTCCGAACATGTAGGCCAGCACGATAGCGCCTACCGTCCCCAAAATAGTCATTCCGGCGAACCTCCCCAAAATCGGTATTGACGGCCTGAATAAAAGTGAGCAAATCATCTTGCACGGGCCGAGTATCCATGAGCAGAATATAACTTTTTTTCCAAAGCTGCTTCCCGGATTGAACAGGCAATAACCTGAGGACAACAACCAAATTCCAAAACCAATCATCAATTCATTCATAAATTAACACTCCTCGTATATTATTGCTGTGGTCAAGAACCACAGAGAACTACTTATAAGGGTCTGCGGATATGACCGCAAACTCTGATACGCTTGACATCCTGCGCTCCATTTCATACCATTTATCCGCCGCAAGTTGCTGCAAAGATTTTAATTCTTGAAGGCTCATTATCAATGAATCCAAATCAGATTTATTATTAAAAAAGCCCAGGCATTTCGCACGGCAGCACTCGTTTATATGACTATGATAATACTCTATCAATTGATAGAAATTATCGTCGAAGCGGCGCGGATCGGGAGTATAGCGCTCTTTGGTGAAATAATCTTCTATTTGCTCCATGGCTCCAATATCGCTCAGCCTCTGTTTAAACTGTTCCAGCGCTTTTTCAAGTGGTTCCGTATCGTGCTTTGCTTTTTGCGTAAGGTTGGTCATGCAAATGTTATATAAAAAATATGCATAATCCTTTTTGGCCGAAAATGGGTTGGTATCATGGTCTTTATAATCCCATTTATATTGCATATCTTTAGCTAAATCTTCAAATATACCGATATACATAACGCCTTCCGCGTATTCGAAGGGATATGCGGATACGTTACCATATTCATCCAATCGTGTTGAGTTGATTTCTTCACGAGATAGCTTAAACCAACCTTCTTTAATGAGTTTTCTGATGTACTCATTTTTTTCTGCTTCTTGAGATGGATCAAACCTTGTTATAAGACCGTCATTGTCGCCGGATGTTTCCTTCCATGAAAAGAATCTGTCGTTAACATTATAAATGCGTGTAATCCCACAGTTATCAAGCTCTACATAGAAAGCCTTTTTGATGTCCAAAATGCACCTCTTCTTTACTATTTAGCGGCGCTTCTGTTAAGCCGCTGCTCATATGCCTCATCCGAAATGTACTGCTGTAGTATTTTTATTTCGTGGTGTTTATCAATCAACGCTCCTATATCAAAATTTTCATCGTCGTCGCCGTAAATATCATCCCAAACCAAGCGGCAGCAATCCTTGATGTGGCTCCTGTAATACTTCCACAGTTCTTTTATGGTTCTGTTGAAACGCCGCGGATCCGGAATATAAATAATCTCTGTAAAGAAATTCTCAATCTGCTCTATAGCGCCAATATTGCTTAGCCTATCAGAGAAAGATTTGATAGAATTTCCGAGCATTGCGGTATTGTATTTTGCGTCCTCCGGCAACTGATCAACAAAATCCGAATAATCTTTTAGGGCGGAGAACGGGTTCGTATCATGGTCGGCACGCTTCCATTCGTAATTCATTTCCCACGCTACGGCCTCAATCTTTTCAATGGATATATAACCCTTTCTATATTTGAAGGGGTACGCAGTTACTACGCCGCATGCGTTAATGTGGGTTTTATCAATGTCCTCACGCGATAGTGGAAGCCATCCGTCTTGGCTGAGTTCTTTGATATACTTATTTATTGCTTTCGAATCTGATGTTTTAAAGCATCCCATATTCCCGTTTGACGTATCTTTTGATGCAAAAAAACTCTTACCAACATTATATATCGCCGTGATGCCATCTTTAGTTGTTTCGACATAAAAACACTTATTAATATCCATATAAACTCTCCTTCTTATTAATTGACGCTTTGTCTATTTTGTCTTGTCTTCGCTGCCGACCGTATCTACGACTTTGAATATTTGACCCTTGACTACATTATCGGGAACAAAGGCTTTCACCTGAGCATAGGTATTGTTTCTTTGCATACGGTTGATAACTAAAAAAACACGGTCATAATCGATGTCCGTGTTTATGCGTTCTAAGGTTTCCATATGCTTGCCGAGCCGGTATTCGTCGTTCAAGTAGTTAATCGTCGTGTTGTTTGTCTTGCCTACAACAATTATATTCAAATTATCAAGGATGATTTGTGCGGATTTACTTCCCTTTAGCGCGTTGACCGAGTTGCCGAGCATGATGGTGACTTGGTTTTGGGCACGCCGCAGAGAGAATTCCTCCGCGTAAATATCCATCAGAAAGTCATCAACAATCTGTGATTCCTCAAGGACTTTAATCGTGCTTAATCCTTTTTCTTTGTTGCGTTTAATGAATTCATCATTAATCAGCGTCATGTCAAGAAGCTTAAGCTTGAGCATAACGGGGTCTACGTTCCGCCTGCTGTCTAAAAGCCCGAAATCAAACGTCAATACCCTTGTGTTCAAAACTTCGTCCAGATTATACTCTGTCCTAAACGCGTCGGAATTGGAGCCTTTGGGGTCGATATAAATTTTCAAATTCATAAGTGTTTTATCAATGATATCGCCGTACAACCTTCTTATATCCGGCGATACATAATTTTGAAAATACTCATATATCTTAAAGGGGTTTAGTTCGTTCGTCCTGTGCCATGTATTTACATTATCTTGCAGGACGCCTAACTGTAAATAAACCGCGGCCAGGAATTCCTCAAACAGAGCATGCCCCCGATCCTCAAGCTCAGGGCCTAAATTTGCGATAACTGCCAAAAATCTTCTGTTCAACGCCAGCTTATCCCTAAAGTACGCGCCGGGATCGTCCCCCGGGCGCAACCCCTCGCAGCGGATTCTGAAATTATTGATATACATGGATGAGTCCCGGCGCATGGATAATATCGTACCGCCGCAGGCTTTCGTAAAAGCCGTGAACTCGTTCCCTTTAATGTCCATGATACATTCCGAATAACCGTCCGCGAAGCCGTCAATAAGCCACGTTATAACCAAAAAGGTTTTACCTTCACCAGATGCGCTGACAACATAAAAATTCTTTGCGCGGGCGGTTGCCTTTGTGTTTATGAAATAGGGAGCGTTATTTGTTTTGTCTATGCCGATAAAGAGTCCGATTTCATCGTTTATGCCTTGTGTAACCGGCAATATCTCAGCTAACGAGTTTGTGGTGGATATAATCGCGGGGATGTCTTTGCCGGTTGAGCTGTATTTTGACAGAAGTATAGTGCTGTAGTCTATGTAACGGGTAATATCATTCTTTATCTGCTTGAATGAGATTCCGTACTCTGATAAGTATTTGCTTACTTCCTTACAGGCGCGCTTAAGGGCGGCGTTGTTTTTTGCCCTGACCCAGATAATTGAGCGCGTCTGATATGCGAGCTTCCCGGTATTTAAAACCTCATAAGAATAGAGAAGCCAGGCTTCCCTTTCTTTTACGTGTCTTGGAACGTCCGGGTCGGATAGATGAGCTTTCCAGCCCTCAACCCTGTCCTTCAGCGCAGTATCATTTGGCTGTAGTTCAAACTTTATATTCTTAAAAGTGAAATCTATGACAATATCAGGAACAACGCTCTTTACCTCCCGAATTAGCTTGGAACACATTGCTATTGGCGTCTGCAATGAGTATTCGGTCACGAGAAAGCATGTAGACATATATTGCCCGGTTATATATTGGTTTTCGCCCAGATATATGCCGCTGCCGATATCAAAGGGAATTGTACCGCGGTCAGCTCGGAACAACGAAAAGAACGTGTTCCACCACATACGAAAAACAATGAAGTTTTCGCTTTTTCTTGACCGCTTTTCTCTTGCCTTCAGCCGCTGGCCGACAACGTTGGGCTGTCTTTTTTCCTTATTCATATCAGACCTCAAGCGCAGTAATCATTTCTTTTAATACCGGCAATTCTGAATAAGCGACAAGCTTTTCTTGTGACGACATATTTTGAAAGCCTTCGATATATGGGATATGTCTGGTCCGGTGACTATAGGATAGCGTATTGGAGAACGGAATATTAAGCGCTTCCCTGTCTTCTATATCTGAAAATGTATAGATTGGGCGAACCTTGTCCCCCTGCACATAAATATAATCCGAACGGCTCCGGTCAAGGATAATTAAGAAACCGTGTCTGGCGGTGTTTTGAAGTATGGACATCATAATATCCGTTTGATAGCCAATCATTAAAATATCCTCATTCCTTAAAGCGTAATGGGGCAGACGCGACGTTGTAGGCGTGTGGTTTGGATACAGCTTTATAGCTGCATTCGCCCCAAAAGGCTCTATGACAACATAACGGGTATGCTTTTTATGGACGGTATTCATTATGTTCTGCACATAGTATAAAAGGGTATCCGTATACTTCACGCGGGTAACTTCTTTTATGTACAGTATTTTATCGAAATTGATTACCGGCTGCTTAAACCCCGTCTCGCCTTCGCCGTCATAAGGAATATTGTACTGATAATTTATTTTCTGAACCAAATTGCCATGTTGGGCGAAAAGCTCATTATACGTAGCCTCCATGGCCTCGATGGTTTTGTCTTTCATTGCGAGCTTGTCGGCAAGACCGCTGTTTTCCAGTATCAGCGTTTCAATTTTATTGCGGAGCGATAGAGTCTCCATAGTGTTTTGGTTATAGTTTTCCAACAGCTCGCGCAGAAAGCTCATAGACAATGATGGGTTAGCCATGATATAAGCCAGGAAATCGTCTGAACGGGATGAGTTTATTCTAAAATCCTGGTATAGCCGTGCAAATTTATTTGACGAAATGGTTTTCTCCCTGCTGTAAATCTTCGACATAGTGTTTGAAACGGTGGTCGGCGACTGCCAGTCTTCTTTGATTGTGTAAGTATTCGGCACATCGAATTTCAATCTCCGGCCGAGCAGGACTATATCCAAATCCTTGCGGCTTTTTCTAAGCTCATCGCAAACTGTTGTCACGTTTTCCCAACCCATTATTTCGTGAATGTATTCATCTGTTAAAACCACAATGGTTGTGCTTTTTGAATACGCCAGCAAGTGAAACGAGTCGATATCGCAAAATACCGTGAACATGCCCTCGAACAGAGGGGTTCTACGCAAAGTGCTGTTTAACATGCCTATACATATCAACCGGCTCACCTCCTAATTTTACCGATTTGAATGAATATATCTCCACATCCACGTTATGATTAATTAATTCGGAAACCATTGACGACAGCACGTTCCCGTCATGTATGGCGATTTCACCAACATTCTGGTCAATCGCTACATAATCCATACGTGAAGAAGATTCAACCGGAAGGTTGCTTATCGTCTCAAGCAAGGATAATACGTCGTTTTTCATGCAGATAATCGTCTGAACTGAGGGCAAAATATTCTGTAGCGCCGTTTGGTAAACGAAATGCTTAACATTATGCTTTAGTGAAGCGTAAAGCGTATTCAGAATTGAATAGACCCGAATATCGCTGTTCATGTCCTTTGATGTTCCCGTGAGACAAATAAGGTTTTGCTCCGAATCACTGATCCGCTCTATAAAACCGATTGGATCCCTGTAGAAATTATTCAACGGTATATTATCGTAATCAATCCCGGCCTGATGCAAAAGGTATGATGTGGCAAAATACTTCATATCGGTTTCAAGCAGCAGGGTCTTGCCATGATTGGCGAGATATTGGGCGAGCAATACGGAAAATTCCGTTTTTGGCGCATTTTGCAATCCGGTTATCTGTATTAATGTGCCTGTTATGGGAGTTTCGATTATTTTTGTCTGAAACTCCGGAACCCTTGGAACCTCTCTTAATTTTATTTCTTCTGTTTGAACGAAATCCTCGTCCGGCAGCGTTGTACGCATGGCTTCTTCTTTATATTCCGAAACGCGCCGGCGCACCACGGCTTTTCTTGTAATCCTGGCGTTTTTACCGCTTGCTTCGCCTTTAATGACGGAAATCAGGAACTCTTTCGTAAGATCGCCTTGAAGCACGATAACATTCGACAAACTTCCTTCATTTTGTAGAAATTGTATCATATTTATTTCCCGGGAATTCGGGGGCGTAACATAAATCAACTGCTCCGACCTGAAAAATGTGCTGCCACAGATGTTTGATAAAAGCGTAAACATCTGGTTAGGACTGTCTCTCGTAACGTCTTGAGTTATTATCAGGTCCTCCACTCTCAGGGGATTATCGGCCACATATGCATCAAGGTCTTCTAATGTTTTGAACAAACGGATATCCATCTCTGGAAAGTAAGAAAGTATTTGCGAATCAACAAGAGCTGACACGATTACTTTTGCAGACATTCTATAAACCTCCTTTCCTCGCTTTCATCAGTGGTGTTCTTAATATTTTCGGGACTGTATTCAATATCATAGCCAATGACCTTGCTGCCGTAATATTCGTTTGTGGCGTGGCGCGTGTGCATCAGCTTCTTAAAGCTGACAGCCGTGAACATTTCACGGTTTATGAAATATTCCGCCATATTATAATCCGCCAGATAAACGCTCCTGTATGATGAAGTGGAAAGCGTGCGCAGCGACGATTCAATAGCGCCGCGCATGACGACCCTCTGAGTGTTCCTGCCTCGGACTTCATAAACAGTAACGACAAGCAGCGATGAATCCTCAACGTATTTTTTATTGTAGTCAACGATATCAAGCATATCCTTTGCGATATTCTTTGAGGGAAACAAATGTATATTGCTATACCGGGAATTAAGCGATCCTGTGTCCGTTATATTAAACACGCGCGCATCAACATAAAAATCGGATAATGTAGTCAGAAACTTATCAAGCTCCTTCGACCGGGACAGCGGGTCTGAGCTGTTGCCGTTATAGCAGACTACTAAATAAGAAACGACGCCGCTGTAATATTCAATGGCGCCGTCGTTATGCAGCCTTTTAATTGCCGTTAGTTGCTCCGGTTTCTTGTATTTTTCCACAAGCTCCGATTTGAAACGGGCAATCCGTTCTTTCTCACGCAGGTTGATTTTCGCAATTACCCTGAACGCGTACAACAGGTATAACGGTATGGCTATCCACAGATACTTGCCGCCATACCTATATGTAAAGGCAATATGATAATTCAGCGGAACAAGAATAGGGACAATTAATAATACCAGTGTCAGGATATATGGCGATATGCGCCCTTCATGGTAGCCATGAAACACTTTCGGATTGAGAAGCATATTTACCGTATAAGGCTTATGCTCCTTTCCGAACTCTTTTTGCATTAAACATCACCTCGTTGTTGTATTTCAGTTTTTTATCTATTTTTATTTGTTTAATAAAAATAGATTTTTTTGATATTTTGTTGATTTGAAGTGTGTGTTTTCCCAAATTCCCTTCTGTTGTCATCGCACGCTAAATAAGCTTAACATTTTCTCTTCCAAAAACATTACCACGAATACCCCAATGCAAGGCCGAAACAGTGGCATTTCATTGCGGATTATGTTATTATTTTTGAAAAGAGGCACGGCGACGAGGGCGTGGAGCACGGTTACGCCACGCATATCCCCGGAGCACATGGCCGCGTTAAAACAGCCAGAGGATGGCGATAATCAATAGGACAGACGCGCTTCACTTGGTATTAACCGAAAAGAAAAGGAGGCAGCCGGGGCATGGATAACAGAACCTATGTCGCAATTGATCTGAAGTCTTTCTATGCTTCGGTAGAATGCATGGAACGCGGCCTTGATCCGATGACCACAAACCTTGTGGTGGCGGACGCGGGCCGAACTGAAAAAACAATATGCCTTGCGGTTACTCCCCCGCTGAAATCCTACGGCATTCCGGGACGGGCAAGGCTGTTTGAGGTCATTCAAAAGGTGAAGGAGGCCAACGCGAAAAGGCTGATGTCCGCGCCTGGACGCAAGTTTACCGGGTCATCCTATAACAGCGAAGAGTTGAAATCATCGCCAGAACTATCGCTGGACTATATTGTCGCGCCGCCGCAGATGGCGCACTATGTGGAACGCAGCACGGAGATTTATAATGTTTATCTGAAATACATTGCTCCCGAAGACATCCACGTCTACTCCATCGACGAGGTTTTCATGGATGTGACCAGCTATATGCACACTTACAATCTCACCGCCCGTGAACTTGCCATGAAGATCATTCTTGACGTGCTGGAAACCACCGGCATCACGGCAACCGCGGGCATAGGCACAAACCTCTATCTCAGCAAGGTTGCGATGGACATTGAGGCGAAGCATATCCCTGCGGATGAAAACGGCGTCAGGATTGCTTTTCTTGATGAAATGGCATACCGGCGTTCACTGTGGGCGCATCGCCCGCTCACGGATTTCTGGCGCGTGGGCAGAGGGTACGCAAAGAAGCTGGAGGAACACGGACTGTTTACGATGGGCGACATAGCGCGCTGCTCCATAGGCAAGCCTAACGATTATCACAACGAGGCCCTGCTGTATAAGCTGTTTGGCGTGAATGCCGAATTGCTGATTGATCACGCCTGGGGCTGGGAGCCATGCACAATAGCGGACGTCAAGGCGTACAAGCCAAGCTCGAACAGCATCGGCTCCGGTCAGGTATTGCAGCATCCCTATCCCTTTGAAAAGGCGAAGCTGATCGTCCGGGAAATGACCGATTTGCTGGTGCTTGAACTGGTGGAAAAAGGGCTTGTAACGGATCAGTTGGTGCTGACAATTGGCTATGATATTGAAAACCTCAAAGACCCGGAGCGCAGGAAAAATTATCACGGCGCCGTTACAAAAGACCACTACGGGCGCGGTGATGTTCCGAAGCACGCCCACGGCACGGCGAATCTTGGGAAGTATACATCCTCCACAAAGCAGATTCTTGAGGCTATTTCGGATTTATTTGACCGCATTGCGGACAAAAACCTTTTGGCCCGGCGAGTCAATGTCACCGCAAACCACGTCATCCCAGAATCCTCTGTATCAAAGGCTGCGGCCTTTGAGCAGCTTGACATTTTCACAGACTACGAGGCGGCTCGGGCAAGGCGGGCCAAGGAAGACGCCGAGCTTGAGCGCGAAAAAAAGATACAGGAGGCCGTCATAGCCATCAGGAAAAAGCACGGTAAAAACGCCATTTTGAAAGGTATGAACCTTGAGGAAGGCGCAACGACGATTGCCCGCAACAACCAGATTGGAGGGCATAAGGCATGAGCGGTCTATATGATGATATTATTAATCTACCCCATCATCTTTCCGCCACTCGCCCACAGATGCCCATTGCGAACCGGGCGGCGCAGTTTTCACCGTTTGCAGCGCTTACCGGCTACGACGCGGCCATCGCGGAAACCGCAAGGCTCACCGATGAGCGGAAAGAACTCAGCGATGATATGCTGGAAACATTAAGCATGAAGCTGGGTATGCTGGAGGATGTTATTGCCGACCGGCCGGAAGTGTCCGTGACCTACTTCCAGAAGGATGAGAAAAAAGAGGGTGGCGCTTATATTACAGTTACCGGCGCGCTGAAAAAGATTGACTATTACGATGGCGTCATTGTGCTGGTGAATGGCAAAAAGATAAATATCCGGGATATCCTGGATATTTAAGGTAAGCTGTTCAAGTCTTTGTTGTAGCGGTTTTGAGTTAATCTTCAGCGCTTTTTTGAGGGCAGCCGCGCAAGCATAACCGTAGCATAGAATTTTCCTTGAAAATTGAACAAATCAATCGTTGCCTTATGCCCGCACTCCCCATACCATCTCTTTTATGAATAACAGTCAAAAAGATAAAGCATGTTTTCTAAATCGCTAAGCGGCAGAGGTTTACTGAATAAATAACCTTGCAAGTAATCCGCCCCGTTTTTCATCAGTATGTCCATCTGCTCCTTATTTTCAACACCTTCTGCAATCAACTTCATGTTTACAGTGTGCGCCAGGTCCGTCATGGCATGGAACAAATACCGTGTATAATTTTCATTTTGAATATCGGAAACCAAGGCCCGTTCTATTTTCAGAATATCCGCGGGGATGCTTTTAAGCTGGTAATAATTCGCGTATCCTGTGCCGAAGTCATCCAACGCCACTAAAACATTATTGGCGCGCAATTTATTTATCGTGTCTAAAGATTGTCCCGTAAATGTGAATTGCGTGCTTTCAGTAATTTCAACA
>Ga0153950_1000443_pt1 | contig 18415 bp, 19 predicted proteins | sample TSNJ034MetaG_FD_104737 | JGI IMG/M metagenome (GOLD analysis project Ga0153950, IMG submission 104737) | Attine ant fungus gardens microbial communities from New Jersey, USA - TSNJ034 MetaG | ecosystem: Host-associated > Fungi > Mycelium > Unclassified | place: USA: New Jersey, Wharton State...
CCGTGGGAATTTTGGTTACTTTTGTTCCTCCAAAAGTAACTGCCCGTCGCGGCATGAGCGACATGCCACCCCGTGGCACTGCGGCACCGCATAAACCGCTGCACAGTGCCAACGCCTGACTAAACACGATAGTCAGGCGTTGCTTATATTGCTAATAGTGCGCACTTTTGCCTACAGGCTAAGGAAAGTGGAAGCTATTCAAGAGGACATTCGCAGAATACCTCGGAATCCAGCGGCTCCCGAGGCTTCTGAATCCAGCCGGAAAGCCGTGCCACCATACTGCGGGGTGCAAGGCGCGCGGCAAACATCAGTGCCTTGTTCCGGCATCCCACAACCTCCACATGCTTTCCCGCCTTCATGGCGGTATAGGCAGCCCGGGCCACCGTTTTGGGGTGCATCACGCCATAGCGAAACAGATACGTGGCCTCCATCTCGGCCCTGTGGGCGAAGCCGGTATGGACGGCCCCCGGGCAGACGGCGGTCACAGTGACGCCGGTGCCCCGAACCTCCTGGGACAGCGCCTCACTCAAGTGAAGCAGGTAAGCCTTTGTGGCACAATATACGGCGTTGTGGGGGCCGGGCGCAATGGATCCGGTGGAGCAGATATTGAGAATCCGTCCGCGGCCCCGGGAGAGCATATGGGGAAGTATCAGGCGGCAAAGCTGGGTTGGGGCGGATATGTTTACCTTCATCATTTCCAGCTGCTGCTTGGGAGTGACCGTCACAAAATCCCCTCCGGCGGAAAAACCGGCATTATTCACCAAAACGTCCACCTCGATACCCATCATCCCCAGCTCGTTAAAAAGGGTAACCGGCGCCTTCGCGTCGCAAAAATCCGCCGCCAGCACCGTTACGGGGGCACCGTAGGCGCGGCGCAGGCGCTTGGCCTGGGCCTCCAGCGCGGACTTCTTCCGGGCGGTGATAACCAGCTGATAGCCCTGCCGGGCAAATGTGCGGCAAAGCTCCTCCCCCAGGCCCCCGGTTGCCCCTGTAATCAGTACGGTTTTTACCGTTTTCATTCCCGATATCCTCTCCTTTCACTCCGTCGCAATATATAAGTAGCTTAACCCACTATCACCCGGACTATTCCCGTCCCCATTTTTCTCCGCGAATCTCCGCCGCCCTGGCATGGGCGATCAGCCCCTCGCCCCGGGCAAGCCGGGACACCAGCGGAACCATCTCCCGCATAGCCTCCGGGGTAAAGCTTTGGTAGGTGCAGGTTTTCAGAAAGGTGCCGACCCATACGCCACCGGTGTATCTGGCGGCGCGCATGGTGGGCAGGGTATGGTTGGGCCCCGACGCATAGTCGCCAAAGACCTCGGCGGCATACTTGCCCACAAACAGGGAGCCGTAATTATACAGCTCATCCACCACAGCCGAGGTGTCCTCCACCTGAACCTCCAGATGCTCCGGCGCCAGGTCGTTGGCGATCCGGATGGCCTCCGCCATGGAATCCGCCAGGATAATCTCTCCGTAATCCGTCCAGGATTTCCGGGCAATGCCGGCGGTTTCCAGTCCGCTTAAGTGCTTTTCCACCTCCTGGAGCACCCGCTCACCCAAATTCCGGTCGGTGGTGACCACGATGCCCTTGGCCACCAGGTCGTGCTCGCTTTGGGCCAGCAGATCCATAGCCAGCACATCCGCCTCCGCCGTATGATCCGCTATCACCAGAACCTCGCTGGGCCCCGCCACAAAGTCGATGCCCACCTGGCCGTAGCATTGCCGCTTTGCCTCGGTGACATAGCTGTTTCCGGGGCCGACAATCAGATCCACCGGCGCAATGGAACCGGTACCGTAGGAGAAGGCGGCCACGGCCTGGGCACCGCCCACAGCGTAAATCTCATCCACCCCGGCCACATCCATGGCCACCAGTGTTTTCGGATGGATAGCGTCTGTGCCCTTAATCACCGGGGAGCAAGCCGCCACCCGCTTTACCCCGGCCACCTTGGCCGGAATCGCCAGCATCAGCGCGGTGGAATAGAGCGGGTATCCGCCGCCGGGAACATAGCAGCAGCAAGCCTGAATGGGAATATTTTTATGTCCTAAGATCACGCCTGGTGATGGCGAAAATGACGTTAAATCTTGCATTGTTTCCCGCTGTGCCCGGGCAAACTGACGGATATTTTCCCCGGCTTGCACAATATCATCCACCTCGGAGGGCAAAATTTGGCTGTATGCCTGCTGAATTTCCTCCTTTGAAACCCTGATATTTTTCCGTTTGCACCCGTCAAACCGCTCGTTGTACCGGAACAGGGCCTCATCTCCGTTCCGCCGCACATCCTCAATAATGCCGGATACCCCCTGGCGCAGCTCCTCTGTAGCCGCTGCCGTCCGTTCCCGGGACGCTTTTAACACCTTCATATTCTTACCTCCATGTCTTGGCGGTGATTGCCGTCACCTGTTTCTCCCAGTATATCCTATCCAGTAGGGTAGCCGTCAAGGGGAATTTCATGCATATTTGGGCCAAAACCTTGAGTATACTCCATGTTTGTGGTATATTGGAGGCCACAGCGGCAAATACAGGCCGCCGTCAATTCCGGGGGGGAGTTTACTTGAAGATCGGGCAGGTATCGGCTAAATACGGCATTTCCGCCGACACGATTTACTATTATATCAATTACGGCCTGCTGGTACCGCCCCGGGTGGGAGGGCAGCAGCAGTTTGACGCGCAAACCTTATGGGATCTGGAGCTGATTTTGGAGCTGAAAAACCTGGAGTTCACTTTGCGGGAAATCCATCAGATACTATCCCTTTACCGTATTTCGGGCCTTGCGCACCAGCAGGATGTGGAGGATCTCCGGGGCTTTTACCGGAACAAGCTGGCGGAATGCACCCTCCGGCGGGAGCATTTGGGGGAGGTCGTCGGGCAGCTGGAGCAAAAAATTGCCCGGCTGGGCGAGTTGCTGCCCGCCTCCCAAAGCCGTCTGGGTCTGCCGTTGAGTATGCTGGAGCTGCTTTGCTGCCCCCTGTGCGGCGGCGAGCTGGGCATCTCCCAGGTAAATATGAGCCTGCGCTCGATTTTCAGCGGCGTCTTCACCTGCCCCTGCGGTTACGAGGCAAAAATCGCGGACGGTATCATGCTTACCCCCAACGTAAGCATGGATATCTACGATAAGCCCGACCTTGACCGGAATATGTACAAGGATCTCCCCCCCGGCTTGATTACCCTGTTCCAGCGCTCCTACAACTGGATGGCGCGGCAATTGGAGGGGATGAGCCTGGAGGGTAAGGTGGTGATGGAAACCTATGTCAACGCCTGGTTTTTCATGCACAACCACCAGCAATACCTCCACCCCAAGGGCCGGTATGTCGTCGTGGACAAATACCCCGAAACGCTGCTCATGTATAAGCAGCTGATGGAAAAGCAGGATTACCGGCTGGATATCCTCTATATTGCCGACAGCGGCACCCGACTCCCCCTGCGGCCCGGCTCGGTGGATCTGCACATTGATTTCTTTGCCGTCAACGAGCACAATTTCTACCACGATACTTTTTTGCCAGGGGAGCTTCTTCCCTGCCTTTCCCCGGATGCGCGGCTGCTGGGCACCTACTTTTATTTCCAGGACGGCCCCCGTTCCATGGAAAACCTCCTTGCCGAATACCCAACCTGCTATAAGCGGAATTTCAGCCTCCCTTATTTCACCCAGGCCATGGCAGGGAGCGGATTCCGGATGCTGGAGCGTGAGGATATCGGCTATACCGCCAGCACCGGTTCCAACATCGGCTTCAGCTTCCATGTGGAAGGGGAAAAAATGCGCCTTATTTCCTACCTGGCCGGACGCTCCGGATAAAAAAACAGAGGGGCTGTTACGCGGTAACGAATCACAATTACCGCGTAACAGCCCTTTGGCCTATCGTCCGGGTGCCGGACTAGATTTTATTTGCGGGGAAGGTAAGGGTTCTGCCAAAGAGAACCTCTACAATACCCTGGGCCGCCGTGGTGCAGCAGCGCACAACGGCCTGCTCGGTGGTAGCGGCGGTATGGGGGGTCAGCATGGCATTGGGCATGGTCAGGAGAGGATTGGAATAATCAATGGGCTCCTTGGCGAATACATCCAGTCCGGCGGCAACGATCCGGCCATTCTGGAGGGCTTCGATCATATCCTTCTCCACAACCACATCGCCCCGGCTGACGTTGATAAAGCTGGCCTTGGGCTTCATTTTCGCAAATGCTGCGGCGTCAAAGCTGCCCACAGTCTCGGGGGTGGAGGGCAGGTGCAGGCTGACGAAGTCGGAGCGCTCCAACAGCTCGTCCCTGGACGCAAGCAGCTCGATGGGCACCTTAAAGTTATCGGGATTTGCGAAGGGGTCATAGCCTAAAACCTTCATGCCAAAGCCGTTGATGGCCTTGGCGGCAAGAATCTGCCCGATACGGCCGCAGCCGATGAGGCCCAGGGTCATGCCCTCCAGCTCAAAGGTGTCATGGAGGGTATAACGCACGTCAAAGTTGCCGTCGCGGAAGATTTTGTCCACATGCATGTAACGGCGCGCACAGCCCAAGAGCAGGAACATGGCATGTTCCGCCACCGAATTGGAGTTGCCCAGAGGCGCGTAAACAACCTGAATGCCCTTTTTAGTGGCATAGGCCACGTCGATATTGTCGATGCCGACGCCGTGCTTGGCCACGACCTTAAGGCCGGGACAGGCGTCCATCATTTTGGCGGTAACAGTCTCGGTGCGGCAGAGAATGGCATCCGGCTGATGCTCTATGATCTCCTGTATATAGGCCTCCTCGGAATGGCCCTTGGCCACGATGACCTCTACGTCATTGTCCCAGAGAATTTGCTTGCCGGAAATATCCATTTCCTTCGTAAAATATGCTTTGTATTTCATTATTCCTCAGTCTCCCCTTCAATATTATTTTAATTAACAACCCCACGCCCGGAAAATTCCCAAGACACAGGAAACCCGAGAAGGCCGCCAGACCCTTCTGGCGACCCCTCGGCGGGTTCAGCCGCCACAGTTAACAAAATCTTAATGGGGCGACGAAACACTTACCTTTATTATTTAGATATGGCCCTGGGCCAGCATTGCCTCGGCCACCTTCAGGAAGCCCACGATATTGGCGCCGGCCACCAGATTGTAGCCCAGGCCGTATTTCTCGGCGGCTTCCATGGAGGACTTGTGGATGTTAATCATGATTTCCTTCAGCTTGGCATCCACCTCCTCGGCGCTCCAGGAAAGCCTTTCGCTGTTCTGGGACATCTCAAGGCCGGAAACGGCCACGCCGCCTGCGTTGACAGCCTTGGAGGGAGCGATGACCATGCCCTTCTGATCCATAAGGAAGGTCAGCGCGTCGTTGGTGGTGGGCATGTTGGACACTTCAATGTAGTATTTCACGCCGTTGGCAACGATCTTCTTGGCCTGCTCCATATCCACTTCGTTCTGGGTTGCGCAGGGCATAACGATATCCACCTTGCGGCCCCAGGGCTTCTCGCCCGCAATGTACTCGCAGCCAAACTTGTCCGCGTAATCGGCAACCCTGTCGCGGCCGCTGGAACGCATCTCCAACAGGAAGTCGATTTTCTCCGGGGTGGTAATGCCGTCGGGATCATACACATAACCGTCGGGGCCGGATAACGTGACAACCTTGCCGCCCAGCTCCGCAATCTTCTTGACTGCGCCCCAAGCCACATTGCCAAAGCCGGAAACCGCTACGGTTTTGCCCTCAAAGGTATCCCCCAGATGCTTAAGTACCTCGTTGGTATAGTAGGCTGCGCCAAAGCCGGTGGCCTCGGGACGGATAAGGCTTCCGCCGTAGGAGCGGCCCTTGCCGGTGAAAACTCCGTTTTCAAAGGCACCGCGGATGCGGCGGTACTGGCCGTACATATAACCAATTTCGCGGGCGCCGACGCCCATATCACCGGCGGGAACGTCAATGTCGGGACCGATATGACGGTACAGCTCGGTTACATGGGCCTGGCAGAAGCGCATGATTTCGTTGTCGCTCTTGCCCCGGGGATCAAAGTCGGAGCCGCCCTTGCCGCCGCCCATGGGCAGGGTGGTCAGGCTGTTTTTGAAAGTCTGCTCAAAACCTAAAAATTTAATGATGGATGTGTTGACCGAGGGATGGAAGCGTGTGCCGCCCTTATAGGGACCGATTGCGCCGTTGTACTGAACGCGGTAGCTGCGGTTAACCTGAACCTTGCCGGCATCGTCCACCCAAGTGGTGCGAAACTCAATGAGGCGCTCCGGCTCGGCCATGCGCTCCAGCAGGCCGGCTGCCTCGTACTCGGGATGAGCGTCCACCACAGGCGCGAGAGAGGTAAGCACCTCCTCAACCACCTGAACGAACTCGGGCTGATTGGCGTCCTTTTCCTTGACCCGTGCGATTACTCTTTCAACATACTTGCTCATAGTCAATCAAACCTCCAAAAATTTTTCAGTTTTTGCTATATTGATTTGGCAAAATCAACTGCCACAATACTACCAAAAAAAATAGAAAAAAGCAAGGATATTTTTAGGTAAAATTCAATTTGTAATCTTTTTGTCAAAGTGTCTAATACCCACAAAAACGGCTTAATAAAGCCGTTTTTGCAAGTGACACGCGTGTCACTTGCAAAACACCTGGCGTCATCCGACTGCGCAGACCGAGCGATTAACTCTTGACAAATTTTTGCGGTTATGGTAATATGTAATTTGCCGCGTGCTCCGGGTCAAAAGCGCATTTCAGGATGCCACCTTGGAGGCAGCGAGACTGAATTGAAAGAGGCAGAAAGCGTATGTATGCAGTTATCGAAACCGGCGGTAAGCAGTACCGCGTATGCGAGGGCGATGTTCTGTACATCGAAAAGCTGGATGTGGAGGCCGACGCCACCGTGGAGTTTACCGAGGTGATCGCCGTTGGCGGCGAGGACGGCATCAAGGTGGGCAGCCCCGTTGTGGCCGGCGCCAAGGTTACCGCGAAGGCGATTAAAAACGGCAAGGGCAAGAAGATCACCGTATTTACCTACCGTCCCAAGAAGGGCTCCAAGCGCAAGATGGGACACCGTCAGCCCTATACCAAGGTGCAGATTGAATCCATTACGGCTTAATGTATGATAACCGTGTGTTTTGACCGGCGGCAGGGCAGCCTGCAAAGTGTGGAGGTTACCGGCCACGCCGGATATGCCCGGCACGGACAAGATGTGGTTTGTGCCAGCGTGACGTCGGCGGTGCAGCTTGTATGCAACGGCATTACCGAGGTGCTTGGCGTTTCCGCCCGGGTGGCGGTGGAGGAAAACCTGATCCGGCTTGTGTTGCCCCAGGATTCCCCCAAAGCGGCAGTGGATTTTTTGCAGGCGTTGTCCCTGCATCTTGTACTGCTGGAACAGGATTATCCCGATTATTTACAAACAACCGTTACGGAGGTGTAATACATGTTAAAGCTTTCTATGCAGTTCTTCGCCCATAAAAAGGGAATGGGTTCCACAAAAAACGGACGTGACTCCGAATCCAAGCGCCTGGGCGCGAAGCGGGCCGATGGCCAGTTTGTGCTGGCCGGCAACATTTTGGTTCGCCAGAGGGGCACCAAGATACATCCCGGCACCAACGTGGGCAAGGGCAAGGATGACACCCTGTTTGCCCTTTCCGATGGAACCGTGCGCTTTGAGCGTCTTGGCCGCGATAAGAAGAAGGTTTCCATTTATCCGGCGGCTCAATAGGCTCCGGATTCCTACAGGTATGATGTAAGCCCTGAGTTTTATGTGCTCAGGGCCTTACTTTTGGAAAAATGCCGGATACCAAGCCCCTCCGCGGGGTATTCTACAGCAAAGGGAAAGATAACCGGAAGGCCCGGCTTTATTCTTTCACTCTTATTGATATCCGCACAGTGGGGCAATATGCCCCAAAGGGAGAACCCGAATGTTTATTGATGTAGCTAAAATACGACTGAAGGCGGGGGACGGCGGCGCGGGGGCGGTGTCGTTCCACCGGGAAAAATATGTGGCGGCAGGCGGCCCCGACGGGGGAGACGGCGGAAAGGGCGGCGATATCATCTTCATGGCAGATCCCCACCTGTCCACCCTGGCCGATTTCCGCTACAAGCGGAAATACGCCGCCCCCGACGGCGGCGCAGGCAGCCGTAAAAATTGCTCCGGCAAAGGCGGCGAAAACCTCATAATCAAGGTTCCCCGGGGCACCCTCGTCAAGGAGGCCAATACCGGGCGCATTATAGCCGATATTTCAGGCGACGGACCTGTGGTCATCGCCCGGGGCGGCAAGGGCGGCTGGGGCAACCAGCACTTTGCCACCCCCACCCGGCAGATACCCCGGTTTGCAAAGCCCGGCCTCCCTGGGGAAGCCCTGGAGGCGGTTTTGGAGCTGAAGCTGCTGGCGGATGTGGGGTTGGTGGGCTTCCCCAATGTGGGCAAATCCACCTTGATTTCGGTGGTAAGCCAAGCTAGGCCCGCCATTGCCAACTACCATTTTACCACTCTATCCCCTGTTTTGGGGGTGGTGCAGGCGGATGCGGAAAAATCCTTCGTAATGGCGGACATTCCCGGCCTGATTGAAGGCGCCAGCGAAGGGGTGGGATTGGGCCACGATTTCCTCCGGCATATCGACCGCTGCCGCCTGCTGGTTCACATTGTGGACGTGTCGGGCATTGAGGGCCGGAACCCGGCGGAGGATTTCGCCGCCATCAACGAGGAGCTGCGCGGCTTCAACCCCGACCTTGCCAACCGGCCCCAGATTGTGGCGGCGGGCAAAAGCGATCTGGCCACCCCGGAGCAGATTGAGGCTTTCCGCGAGTTTATCCGGGAGCAGGGATACCCCTTCCATGTGATCTCCGCCGCCACCGGGCAGGGCACCAAGGAGCTGGTTTACGCTATCTCCCAACAGCTGGAAACCCTCCCCCCCATTAAGGAATACAGCCCCGAGGTGCTGGCGGCCGCGCCGGAATCGGAAAAGCGCCGGTTTGAAATCACGGTGGACGGCCAGGGCGTTTTTGAGGTGGAGGCCCCCTGGCTCTCAACCGTGCTGGGCTCGGTGAATATGGAGGACTACGAGTCCCTCCAGTATTTTCAGCGGGTGCTCCGCCAGTCGGGCATTATTGACGCGCTGGAGGATATGGGCATCCAGGAGGAGGACACCGTTCGCATCCTGGGCTTTGAATTTGACTATCTGAGGTGATCTTACGCTGGAAAACACGACATATACAGAGGATCCCCGGACACTCAGCCCGGTAACCCTGGCCTTTATAGGAGACGCCGTATTCGAGCTGATGGTTCGGGCAAAGCTTTTAGAGGCGGGCAGCTTGCCCGCCGGGAAGCTGCATAAGCTGGCGGTGGCAAGGGTAAGCGCCGCCGCCCAGGCCCGGTTCTACGACGCCCTGGAAGCGGTGCTCTGCCAGCAGGAGCGGGATATTCTGCGCCGGGGCCGGAACGCCAACTCCGCCCGCGCGCCCAAAAGCTGCACCTATGAGGATTACCGCAAGGCCACCGGAATTGAGGCATTGTTTGGCTATCTGTATCTCAAGGGGGATACAAAGCGGCTGGAGGAACTGTTTGCGGTGATGGAGCATTCCGCCGTGGGGGAGGGTTAAGCATGGAAAACACACAAAAAAGCGGCGTCCGGGAGTTTTTTCTGGATATTGCCGCGGATTTCGCCGCCTGCACTATTTACGCCGTCGGAACCCAGGTATTCAACGCTCCCAACAACATTGCCCCAGGTGGGATTACCGGTATTTCCATTTTAATCAACTATCTGTTTGGGCTGCCAATCTCTTTGCTCACCCTGGTTATCAATATTCCCCTGCTGATTCTCGCCTTTTGTTTTTTAGGCAAAACCTTCACCTTTAAAACCATGAAGACCGTGCTGGTTATGACCTTGATGCTGACGGTGGTGGGGCAGTATGTTCCTGTCTATGAGGGCGACAAAATTCTGGCCGCCCTGTTCGGGGGAGTGCTCTCCGGTGCGGGGCTGTCCCTTGCGTTTATGCGCTCCACCACCACCGGCGGCACCGACATCATCGCCCGGCTGATCCAAAAGAAGTATCCGGGCATCGCGGTGGGGCGGCTGCTCCTGATTCTGGACGCCGTGGTGCTGGCCAGCGCCGCAATCGTGTACCGCAACTTTGAAAGCGCCCTCTTTGCCCTGGTAGGCATCTATGCGCGCACCCAGATCCTTGATTCCATTCTATGTGGGCTGGACATGGGCAAGGTGCTGCTGGTGGTCTCGAACAAGCACGACGAGATGGCCCGGGAGATCAACAGTCATTTGGGCCGGGGATGTACCGTGCTGGACGCCAAAGGCGCTTACACCATGCAGAGCCGCCCCATGCTCATGTGCGTTGTGCGGAAATCCCAGTACTACGACCTGAAAAAGATGGTCAGCACCCTCGACCCCGACGCCTTCATTATCGCCGTGGAGGCAAATGAAATCATCGGAAAGGGCTTCAAGCATTTTGCGGGCACCTGACAAGGAATAAGACCTTGGGGCGTTGCCCTCCTAAAAACTAGGAGTGCAAGCACTCCGTCGCAAGCTCCGCAAACCCTTTGAAAAGGGTTTGATCCTAACTCGTTATAAGAGGAACCGGTACAACCGCAAAGCTTTTTAAAGAGGCTTGAAGGAACTTTTTCAGGAAAAAGTTCCTCCAAGTCCTTTTTTCCATACCGGGTTAGGCCCCTTTCGACGTACCGGCTTTTTTTGCAGATACAGAAGAACTGCCCCCAGAAGGACGGACAGGACGGAAATGACACATCCGGCCCGAAAGCCCGGCGGGCTGTAGCGGAAGGAGATCTGATGTTCGCCCCCGGTAAGGCGGATGCCCAGAAATACCCCGGCGAAACGCTCCTGGGGGACTTTTTTGCCGTCCACTAATACGGTCCATCCCGGGTCTGCCGGAAAGGTAGTCACCAGCGCTCCCGAGTCGGGGGCGGTCAGATAACCCTCCATCCGGGTATCCTGGAAGCGGGTGATGGACAGGGCGCGGCCCCGGGCCTGGGCGGCAGCTTGGGTGGCGGCGGCCATATCCAGGCCATAGAAGTACATATCCTCCAGCTTTACGGCGTCGGAGGTGACGTCCAGGCGGAGCTCCAGCTGTTTTTTATTCCCCAGGGCAATAATGGAATTGTTCCGGTAGGCGAAAACCCTCTGGCCCTCCCCGCCGTTTGCATAGGCGGTGGCCTTGCCGAATTTGCGGTTCCACACCGGAAAGTAGGCGTAAGCCTCCCGTTGTTGGGGGTTCTCCAGCAGGAAGGTAATACTGCCGTCCTTTTGGGGATTCAGTCGAATGTAGGTAATTACCCCGTCCTTGTCGGTGCGCTCCAAATTCTCCAGCTCCTCTCCGCTTACGCGAAGGGGAGAAAAGGCGTTTCCCGCCAGGCCGAGGCCCTCCAGCAGTTCATTCTGGAGGAGAAAGGGGTCTGTCCCGGAGCTGTCCGTCTCCAGGGCCGTGGCAGGGGCATAAAAGGCCAGGGGAAAGGCCGCGGCATTCTCATATACCCCCACGCCCTCCAGCTCCTGCGCCAGGGTATAGCCTGCGCCGGGAGCCTCGGCGGAAAGCACCCAACGGATTCCCAGCAGTCCGTTGGTCAGGGGGGTGGAGGGGGCAAAGCGCAGCTCGTTGATGGTGCCGGTGTTGTAGCCCAGCCGCCTCAGCAGCCCGTTGAGGGCTTGATCGGTGGTGGTGCTGTAGTGGGAGATCCCCGGGTAGCCCAGGGCCATGCCGCCGTTGGCGTTCCGCTGCCGCACCACCTCGACGCGGGCCACGCCCTCCCTGGAATCCGCCCAGTCCACAGCCGGGAGGAATTGCTCCCGATGGCTGTAATAGCTGTCACGGGTTTTGTACTCAAACTGCTTATCCATGCCGGTGACCATGCCGTGGGCATTATATCCCAGCTCGGCAGCCACCAGCAGCACCAGTGTCCCGGCCAGCAGCCGGGGCCGGAATCCCCGCCGGGCAGCTAAGGTCAGGGCCGCATAGATCAGGGCCAGTGCCAGCCCGATCACCACCTGCTTTGCCGTGACAAAGCGGTAGCGGCTGGCGGCCACCTCCACAAAAAGCACCAGCAGCAGGGCGGCTCCGGCCACAATTCCCGCCGGGCGAAGCCTTCTGACCGCTGTGGCGGCCCGTACTGCCAAGCTGAGGAGCAGAAAGGAAACCAAAAAAGAATACCGGGCCGGAAACCAGGTGGGAACCTCGAAGGCGTGCCACGCCAAATTCAGAATATCACAGGAAAAGCTGAGGAGCATCACCCCCAGAAGGCCACCCAATATCCATTTTTCCCGCCGGGGGGAGGGGGCGGCGCAGAAATAGAAAAGCGCACCCAAAACCCCTGCCACCGATACATAGATATTGGGCAGCCCCGCGTCGGTAATGGAGTCGTAGACGCCGGGCAGCAGCTTTGCGCCCAGCTGACTGAGGGAGATACGCAAGATCCAGGAAACGCCGATATTCCACAGCCCGCCGTCCTGGCCGTTTTTCAGGCCGAGAAACGCGGGCAACAGGAGAAAGGCGCAGCAGCCCGCCGCCACCCCGGCTGCCAGAAGAAACCGCCAAAATATAGACAGAAAGCGCCCCAGGGAATTTTCAGTGCTGAAATAACGGGCCGTCAGGTAGAGAAAGGAGAAGCAGCCAATCATGTATCCGATGTAATAGCTGGACAAGAATACATAGACGAGGCAGGCGGCAAACAGGCCATACCGGTTTCGGGAGAGGATGCGTTCCACCCCCAGGATAACAAGGGGCAGAAAGGCCACCCCGTCCAGCCACATAATATTGGAGGAATACGCCAGATTATAGCCGCACAGGCCGTAGGCGGCCGATAACGCCACCAGTGGGGCGCTTGGCGCTTCGGGAAAGCAGCGGCGTCCATAGAGCCGGAAGGTAAAGCCGCAAAAGCCCACCTTTAGCAGGGTCATTACCAGCACGGCCTCGGTGAGAAGCTCCACCGGCGCCAGCAGAACCAGCAGGTTCCACGCGCTGGAGGTGTAGAAGGCGATGAGCCCCAGCATATTCAGCCCCATCCCCATCTCCCAGGAGCGGAGCAGGCTGCCGCCCTCCCGCACCGCCCGGTTGAGATAGGCGTAATAGTCCATGTACTCGTTGTTCATATCCACCAGAAGCAGGGATTTTTCTCCGAAGGGATATACCCCCAGCAATGCGTAAGCCCCCAGCAGCAGCAAGGATGGGAGCAAAAAAGAAAGCGCTGTTTCCAAGCGCCCTTTAAGCTTTGGCGTAGGTTTTGGCAAGACCAATTTCACTCCGGCAGGTACTCCTCTTTTCCAGGTGCGGCTTTTTAGCGGCACAAATTAATATTATTGTATTCAGTTGTGGCGGGAACATGCAAGCTTTTATTTAATGAAGTCCATTTATTTAACAAAAAAATTGCTCGCCGCACAGAAGCGCAGCCGGGCAATTTTTTTACACTTTGCTGCAAATGTATTTGCCGCCATTGCTATCGTGCGGGAAATTACCGCCGTGCCGGGGCGCTCGTTTTTGCGCCGGGGGCAGCGGCAGGCTTAGTACCGGCGGTGGGCTTGGTACCGGTAGCGGGCTTGGCGGCAGATTCCTTGGGCTCGGGGAGCACCTCGGCCCGAAGGGAGGTGTGGAGCATAAATCCGGTAAACACTCCATAGAGCAGGAGCAAAACCCCATATCGGAGCAGTTGGGCAAAGCGCACGGCGTCGGGGACAACAGGGCCGGGAATGAGCCAATACAGCGCGCCGCAAAGATAGAGCATGGTATTCAGGATGAGGAACATTACCCGCTTGCCGGGCAGCTGGAACAACAGGGGGAAACTGCACAGAACCAGCAAAAGGCCCTGAATCAGCGAGAAGCCCGCCATACCGGCGTCGCGGAGAAGCATATTGATAATTTCGGCAATGAAACCGCCGTCGGTAGCCCCCGCGTTATTGGTAAAGTAAAGGCGCACCGCCTCCACCTGCCATGCGAGGAAATACCAGGTGAGAAAATAGAGGATGCAGAATACCAGGGGCGAAACGATCACCTTGACGATCAGGTGGGGTACCCTGATATTGTATTTCACCGGGCGGGGATCCGGCTCGGGGGCCTTCATCACCAGCAGGCCCAGGATCAGTAGAATCAGGGTGGCCACCGCGGATATCACGACCTGCATCCAGGTATCGGCGGTGGTCATCACCAGGGTGGGCTGCCCCCGCAGGATTTGCTCCAGCACCGGCAGAATGCACCCCAGGCTGAGAAACAGCACCGCTTCATTAAGCAAAAGCATCACGCCCCGCCCCTTGGCATGGGTAACGCACAGCGCCATAATGACCGAAAGCCAAAGACCGTAGACAATCAGCATAATATAACCCGTCACAGGCATTGCGTATGCCGCCTGCGCCTCGGTAAACGTCCCGGAAAAGGACACGAACCGCGCCACAAAGGTAAACATTGCCGCATATAATACCGCTGTCAACGGCGTTTTCGCTAAATTTGCGCCCATATTATCCTCCTGAATCCGCGTGCCATAAGCTCTCTGCCTGCTTGCCCGGCGGATTGTTCTATTGTCGGAAAAAGTAACTACATTTATTTATCGGCCACACTGGCAATTTTTTTAAGCCAATTCAGTTCGTTTGGTTAAATTTAGGGCACAAGCAGTCATATTGCTGGAAAATCATCGCTGTAGTGGTTGACTTCTCTCAAATATAGTGATATAATTGTCTCATAAAGATACAAATAAATCACAAGAGGTGATCGTCATGAAAAAAAGAAAAGCGGGCTCAACATTTGGGGTACTGGGCGTTTTTGCGTTTGTGGGAGCCCCCTATTTCCTCACGGGTGGTATGGCCGATATGCTTTGTTTAGCGGTTTGTTTCCTCACTTTAGTTTTCATCGCAAAACTCGTCCAGGAAATGCCTGATGAACGGTACCGGGAGAATATGGAGCGCGCCCGGTCTCGGGTGGTGGTGATTCCCACTTTGGTGCTGTTTATCATTGGCTGGAGCTGTGGATATCCCTTCGGAACAAGGGAGTTTATGGTGGCGGTGAGCGCCCTGGGCTTTGCCTCCACCTTGATCGCCTATTCTGCCCTGTTTTATTACTACGAAAGAAATTAGGCTGGTTATGTCATGGAGAATTTTATCTGCAACCTAAAAAAGTTCCGATTTCTGGCCGGGTTTTCCCAGGAGGAGCTGGCAGCCCGGGTTGGGGTTCGCCGGGAAACCATCGTCCGGCTGGAGGCCGCCAAATACAACCCGTCCCTCAAGCTGGCCATCGACATTTCCAGGGCGGTGGAAACGCCTATTGACGAAATATTCATCTTTCCGGATTGATGTCGGGAAGCTATACCTTACATGATAAAAAAGGAGCGACAGCGAATGGAAACACTTTTGCGTTCATGGACTATGGAGGATGCGCCCGGGATGGCTCGGTTAATGAACAACCGAAATATCCTGAATAATTTGCGGGACGGCATACCCTATCCCTACACCACGGCGGACGGGGAGGGCTATATCCGGGGCGTGCTGGAAGCGCCGCCTCACAGCCAGTACTGCTGGGCGATTGCGCCGGAGGGCATGGCGGTGGGGAGCATCGGCATCTTCCGGGGGGTTAACATCCACAGCAGGACGGGGGAGCTGGGGTATTGGCTGGGGGAGGATTACTGGGGCCGGGGGATTGTCACCCGGGCGGTGGAGGAGGCTTGTGCCAGGGTGTTTGAAGCCACCGATCTCCTGCGGATATTCGCGGAGCCCTTCGCCTGGAACACAGCGTCCTGCCGGGTTCTGGAAAAGGCGGGGTTCGCCTATGAGGGCACCCTGCGGAAAAATGCCGTGAAAAACGGGCAGGTCATCGACATGAGGCTGTACGCGCTGGTGCGGGACTAAAATTGGATTACCATTCCCGGGGCGGCCCCGCCTACTCAACCCTGGGGGGTTCCCCGTCCAATGAAGCTTCCGGGCCGGTCACGGCTTTTGCTTCCACCCTCTTTTTTCGGTCGAAATCCTCTTTCAGAAGGACGTCGGCCACATGGACATTCACCTCCACAACATCCAGGCCGGTCATCTCCTTCACAACGGAGCTCACCTTGGAGACAAGGCTTTGAAATATGCCGGAGATATTCTGCCCGTATTCGCATATGACCTTCATATCAATGGCCACCTGCTTTTTGCCAACCTCCACCGATATCCCTTTGGTGGGGTCGTCGGAGCTTTTCAGCATGTCGGTAAAACCGGAAATCAGATTTCCGCTCATGGCAAGGATGCCGGGGATTTCGCTTGCCGCGAACCCGGCAATTTTTTTTATCACTTTTTCATCAAAGGTCAGTGAGTTTTCATGCTCCATGCGGTTATCAATACCGTTGTCCTTTTCTTTTACATCCGCCATAACAAATTCCGCCTTTCCAGCATATTACGCTTGCTCATGGTACCGGCCGGTCATCACCATTTATTCTGCCAAAATCGCAGCAGGTCAGGGAGATGAAGGCCCTTATCCTTAAATGCACCAATGGCGCACCCCGCGCCGCAGCACAGCAAAATGAGCATTGTTTTCGCAAATCCCAGGTTCAGGAACAAAACGGCGGTAACAAGCCCCAAAGCCGTAAATACCAATCTCCAGAAATAAGGCTTCCACGCGTTCATCAGCTGTCACCCCTCATTCAACACGGCTGTTTTTATCCGTCTCTCCGTGGCTTTCCTTCTGATTTTTATGATCCGGGCTGAAGTCGGTTACCCTTATTTGAATGAATTTCGGGGTGATGCCCAGGGACGATTTCAGAACGGATTCGATTTTACCCTGAATTGCTTCAGTCAGCTCAATCAGCCTGCTGGAATCATTTAACGATAATGTAACATAGATTTTTGTTTGCTCCGGCTGCTTTCCGATTTTCGCCCTGACTCTGGAAAGGTTAACTCCCTCCACGTCCGCGAAGCTTAACCGGACAGTGGATTCAACCGTTTGCCGGGAAAATTGAAGGCTTCCCCCGCTCTTGACAAAGGTCAAAAGATTTGGTTTATCAGGGGACAGCAGCGCCGCCAGAAGAAGCAGGAAAAAGCACAGGCAGAGGAACGCCCCGAATCCGATGAAAACAGTATTCAGCCAAGGGAAGGCCGCACAGTATCCTGCCACCGCGTCCGTAATGAACCGTATGGGATAAAATAACGACAGTATACCCAGTGAAAGCCCCAGACCGGCCAATGAGAAAACGAACAACGGAAGCTTGTATTTTTTTTTCATGGTAACCCTCCTGATGGGCGGAAATCAAGGAAGCCAGGATATTTGCAGGTAGCCGTTTGTCAGAACGGTACTTTTTTCAGCAGAGCCACAGCCTCAACATGGGCGGTGCGGGGGAATAAATCCGCTGCCCGCACCCTTTCCGTCCGGTAGCCCAGCCCCTCCAGATACTTGCAGTCCCGGGCCAGGGTGGCGCTGTTGCAGGAGATGTACACCACCCGCTGGGGGGACATCAAGGCGATGGTCTCCAGCAGCGCGGCCTCCGCGCCCTTCCGGGGAGGATCCAGCACCACCACATCGGGGCGGACGCCCTCCTTCTCCAGTCGGGCGGCGGCGGCAGCGGCGTCCCCGCAGAGGAAACGGGCGTTGGTGATGCCGTTTGCGGCGGCGGCGCGCCTTGCGTCCTCCACGGCGGCAGCAGTCACCTCCACCCCGATGACCTCCCTTACCAGATGGGCCATGGACAGGCCGATGGTTCCCGCGCCGCAGTAGAGATCCAGCAGCACATCCTCCGGGGTTAGTTCGGCATACTCCGCCGCCGCCTGGTAGAGAAGCTGGGCCGCCTCCCGGTTTACCTGATAGAAGGACGGGGCGGAGATATTCACCTCCAGGCCGCACAGCCGATCCCGGATGGCTCCGGCGCCCCGGAGAACGCTCAAATTCCTTCCCAGTATCACATTGGTGCGCTCCCGGTTGTGGGACAGCACCAGGGTGGCCACCTGGGGATAGGCGGTGTCCAGCCTTTCCAACAGCTTATCTGTGTGAGGCAGGCGGCCGGCGTTAATGACTAGGCAAACCATCACCTCTCCGGTGCTCTCACCCAGCCGCAGGTAAATATGCCGCACCACGCCCTTGTGGCTTAACTCGTCGTAGGGAGGGATTCCGTATTCCTCCATATATGCCAGTACCGCTCCGCATAAATGGGTGAAGCACCGCGGCTGGAGCGGGCAATCCCCCACCGGAATGAGGTTGTGGGTTCGCCCCCCGAAGAAACCGGTTCGGGGGCGGCCCTCCACCATGCGGACGGGAAATTGGGCCTTGTTCCGGTAGCGTTGGTGCCGGGGCGAGGGAATCGCAGGATCAGCCTCCACCCGGATGCCTCCGATGCGTTGCAAGTTATCTGTGACCCACCGCGCCTTCACCTCCAACTCCGCCCCGTAATCCATCTGGCGGAGGCTACAGCCCCCGCAGCGGGGATAGGCGGGGCAAGCCGGGGGAATGCGGTGGGGGGAGGGCTCCAGCAGCTCCTCCTGAATGCCGTAGGCGTAGCTGGGCGTCACCTTCACCACCCGGGCCAAG